>OGWT01000569.1_pt1 | contig 29723 bp, 28 predicted proteins | sample 1576101 | NCBI WGS metagenome assembly OGWT01 (sample SAMEA3541481, study PRJEB24748) | human gut metagenome | biome: human gut; feature: human-associated habitat; material: faeces | place: China | collected 2012 | reverse complement strand
TTATTCCACACATTGCTCACGCTCTGCTGATGCCGGATTACTTCAGTTATCGCCTTACCGGCAAGATGAACTGGGAGTACACCAACGCCACGACCACGCAACTGGTCAATATCAATAGCGACGACTGGGACGAGTCGCTACTGGCGTGGAGCGGGGCCAACAAAGCCTGGTTTGGTCGCCCGACGCATCCGGGTAATGTCATAGGTCACTGGATTTGCCCGCAGGGTAATGAGATTCCGGTGGTCGCCGTTGCCAGCCATGATACCGCCAGCGCGGTTATCGCCTCGCCGTTAAACGGTTCACGTGCTGCTTATCTCTCTTCTGGCACCTGGTCATTGATGGGCTTCGAAAGCCAGACGCCATTTACCAATGACACGGCACTGGCAGCCAACATCACCAATGAAGGCGGGGCGGAAGGTCGCTATCGGGTGCTGAAAAATATTATGGGCTTATGGCTGCTTCAGCGAGTGCTTCAGGAGCGGCAAATCAACGATCTTCCGGCGCTTATCGCCGCGACACAGGCACTTCCGGCTTGCCGCTTCATTATCAATCCCAATGACGATCGCTTTATTAATCCTGAGACGATGTGCAGCGAAATTCAGGCTGCGTGTCGGGAAATGGCGCAACCGATCCCGGAAAGTGATGCTGAACTGGCGCGCTGCATTTTCGACAGTCTGGCGCTGCTGTATGCCGATGTGTTGCATGAGCTGGCGCAGCTGCGTGGTGAAGATTTCTCGCAACTGCATATTGTCGGCGGAGGCTGCCAGAACACGCTGCTCAACCAGCTATGTGCCGATGCCTGCGGTATTCGGGTGATCGCCGGGCCTGTTGAAGCCTCGACGCTCGGCAATATCGGCATCCAGTTAATGACGCTGGATGAACTCAACAATGTGGATGATTTCCGTCAGGTCGTCAGCACCACCGCGAATCTGACCACCTTTACCCCTAATCCTGACAGTGAAATTGCCCACTATGTGGCGCAGCTTCACTCTACACGACAGACAAAGGAGCTTTGCGCATGACCACTCAACTGGAACAGGCCTGGGAGCTGGCGAAACAGCGTTTCGCGGCGGTGGGGATTGATGTCGAGGAGGCGCTGCGCCAACTTGATCGTTTACCCGTTTCAATGCACTGCTGGCAGGGCGATGATGTTTCCGGTTTTGAAAACCCGGAAGGTTCGCTGACCGGAGGGATTCAGGCTACTGGCAATTATCCGGGCAAAGCGCGTAATGCCAGTGAGCTACGTGCCGATCTGGAACAGGCTATGCGGCTGATTCCGGGGCCAAAACGGCTTAATTTACATGCCATCTATCTGGAATCAGACACGCCAGTCTCGCGTGACCAGATCAAACCTGAGCACTTCAAAAACTGGGTTGAATGGGCGAAAGCCAATCAGCTCGGTCTGGATTTTAACCCCTCCTGCTTTTCGCACCCGCTAAGCGTCGATGGCTTTACGCTCTCGCATCCCGACGACAGCATTCGCCAGTTCTGGATTGATCACTGCAAAGCCAGCCGTCGCGTTTCTGCCTATTTTGGTGAGCAACTCGGCACACCATCGGTGATGAACATCTGGATCCCGGATGGTATGAAAGATATCACCGTTGACCGTCTCGCCCCGCGTCAGCGTCTGCTGGCAGCACTGGATGAGGTGATCAGCGAGAAGCTAAACCCTGCGCACCATATCGACGCCGTTGAGAGCAAATTGTTTGGCATTGGCGCGGAGAGCTACACGGTTGGCTCCAATGAGTTTTACCTGGGGTATGCCACCAGCCGCCAGACGGCGCTGTGCCTGGACGCCGGGCATTTCCACCCGACTGAAGTGATTTCCGACAAGATTTCCGCCGCCATGCTGTATGTGCCGCAGTTGCTGCTGCACGTCAGCCGTCCGGTTCGCTGGGACAGCGATCACGTAGTGCTGCTGGATGATGAAACCCAGGCGATTGCCAGTGAGATTGTGCGTCACGATCTGTTTGACCGGGTGCATATCGGCCTCGACTTCTTTGATGCCTCTATCAACCGCATTGCCGCGTGGGTCATTGGTACACGCAATATGAAAAAAGCCCTTCTACGTGCGTTACTGGAACCTACCGCTGAACTACGCAAGCTGGAAGCGGCGGGCGATTACACTGCGCGTCTGGCGCTACTGGAAGAACAGAAATCGTTGCCGTGGCAGGCGGTCTGGGAAATGTATTGTCAGCGTCACGATACGCCAGCGGGTAGCGAATGGCTGGAGAACGTGCGGGCTTATGAGAAAGAAATTTTGAGTCGCCGCGGGTAAACACTGCCGGATGCGGCACAAGTGCCTTATCCGGCCTACAGGTCGGCAACAGTTTTAGGCCTGATAAGACGCGACATCGCATCAGGCATTGATTGCCGGATGCGGCACAAGTGCCTTATCCGGCCTACAGGTCGGCAATAGTTGTAGGCCTGATAAGACGCGACAGCGTCGCATCAGGCATTGATTGCCGGATGCGGCACGAGCGCCTTATCCGGCCTACGGGTCGTGCATCCGACAACACCGAATTTACAGGAACACAGAACATGCAAAATATTACCCAGTCCTGGTTTGTCCAGGGAATGATTAAAGCCACCTCCGACGCCTGGCTGAAAGGCTGGGACGAGCGCAACGGCGGCAACCTGACGCTACGCCTGGATGACGCCGATATCGCACCATATCACGACAATTTCCACCAACAACCGCGCTATATCCCGCTCAGCCAGCCCATGCCTTTACTGGCAAATACACCGTTTATTGTCACCGGCTCGGGCAAATTCTTCCGTAACGTCCAGCTTGATCCTGCGGCTAACTTAGGCATCGTAAAAGTCGACAGCGACGGCGCGGGCTACCACATTCTTTGGGGGTTAACCAACGAAGCCGTTCCCACTTCTGAACTTCCGGCTCACTTCCTTTCCCACTGCGAGCGCATTAAAGCCACCAACAGTAAAGATCGGGTGATCATGCACTGCCACGCCACCAACCTGATCGCCCTCACCTATGTACTTGAAAACGACACCGCGGTCTTCACTCGCCAACTGTGGGAAGGCAGCACCGAGTGTCTGGTGGTATTCCCGGATGGCGTTGGCATTCTGCCGTGGATGGTACCCGGCACGGACGAAATCGGCCAGGCAACTGCCCAAGAGATGCAAAAACATTCGCTGGTGTTGTGGCCCTTCCACGGTGTGTTCGGTTCCGGACCGACGCTGGATGAAACCTTTGGTTTGATAGATACCGCAGAGAAATCAGCGGAAGTATTAGTGAAGGTTTATTCGATGGGCGGCATGAAACAGACTATCAGCCGTGAAGAGTTGATAGCGCTCGGCCAGCGTTTCGGCGTTACACCACTCGCCAGTGCGCTGGCGCTGTAAGGAGCAAACATGATCCGCAAAGCCTTTGTCATGCAGGTAAACCCCGACGCCCACGAAGAGTATCAGCGTCGGCATAACCCCATCTGGCCGGAACTGGAAGCAGTGCTGAAATCTCACGGTGCGCATAACTACGCCATCTATCTCGACAAAGCGCGTAATCTGCTGTTTGCCATGGTAGAGATTGAATCTGAAGAACGCTGGAATGCGGTTGCCAGTACTGATGTTTGCCAACGTTGGTGGAAATATATGACCGATGTTATGCCCGCTAACCCGGATAACAGCCCGGTGAGTAGCGAGCTGCAAGAAGTGTTTTACCTGCCTTAATGAGTTGCGGTGCCGGAAAATATCCAGCACCGCGCCTTCATCAGAAGAAGTATTTAAAGCGAACGCGTGCGCCGTAACGGTCATCAGTATCATCACCGTGTTTTTTATCACCGTCGCTATCCAGAATGGAGTAATACGTCCCGAGGTAAATATTAAAGTTCTCCATATCCATCACATTAGCGAACTGATAAGACGCATGAATGGTGTGAATGGAGTACGTCCCTTCATCATCAATCCAGCAGTCGTTATCACAAACTACACCGCTGAATTCATCAATCTTATTGTGCGCGTAGATATAACCGAGCTCGAAACGTTTCCACAGCGCGTTAATCCCGGCAGTGAAATCTTTCTCATTATTAGCATCTAAATAGGCGGTATTAAGATTAACCACAATGCCATTGTCCGGATCCGTTTTCAGGCCGTTCCAGGTCATGCTCATCCCATAGCCGGTACGATCGGACTGATCGACAAAATTACCCTTGCTATCGGTATAACCATAAGCATTATTTACCACGTTCGCTTCCATCGCTGCGGAAACGGTGAATTCTTCCGTCGGCGACCAGGCAATTACTGGGCGCAGATAAGCAACATTTTTCTGCTGCTCCATATCGCGTCCATGATAATTACCGTCATTATATAAAGATGTTCCGTCTTCAAGTAACGTGTTTAATTCAAAATACCAGTTATCGAGTTGTTTGCTGACGAGGAAATTACCGCCAGCGTTAGAGCGCCCGCGGCCCTCTTTCATCATATAGATATAACCGCTGCCATCGTCATAAAGATCGTTCGCAGTATTACCGGAATGTTCAACAAAGGTATCCTGATTCAGCGGGAACATATCGTAGGCTTCAAAACGGCCTACTTTGACCTTCCAGTCGTTTTCTTTGCCAAAGAAGAATACCGCATCATCGATATTTACTGAACCGTGCATATCACCCAGCGGTTGTGCGGAGAACCCGGAGAAATAACCGTTGTCCATCTTTCGCATACCGTCAAAACCTAACAGAATACGACCATTGAGATTCCACTGTTCATTAGTGGGATCGCTATTCACATCAGCGTTGGTCATTGCCAGCAGGCCATGATTACTTTCCGCATCCATATTAAATTCTACGTCGCCGTAGATTTTTAAATCGCCATAACCTGAAAGCAAAAGATTAGGTGAGGTGGCATTTTTCTTTGCAGATTCCGCCGTTGCCTGTCCATTTACCGGCGTATTGCCCTGAGCGGCCTTAATTTCGCGGATCTCAGCGGCTTGTTGTGTCTGCAGCTGTTTAACCTGGCTCTCTGCTTTTGCCGCCCGCATTTCTGCCGCTTCCAGGCGTTCTTCCAGCAATGCCATGCGTTGTTCCAGCAATGCCATGCGTTGTTCCAGCGTTAAATGCTGTGTTTTTGCCATACCGGTACTACATGCCAATAATAAACCGATGGCTAAAGATAATGTCGATTTTTTCATTATTTACGTTCCCTGAAATAAAGGAGACCCTACGCTTTCAAAAAGGAATACGTATATAGAGAAATATAAGGTGTGCACTTTCGAATTTTTAATCCAACTTCAGCAGGCCGATGGATAGTATCCCGCCGCATAATATGAGTAAATCCGCTGATTTCCTGGAACGTGAGGAATATAACAATAGTGCCGTTTTTAACTAAATATCGTAAAAAATATTAGATATGATTCACGCTGACTCATAAGCCACAAATATAAATAACGTTTAGACAAATTATCTGAGACATTTAAACATTCACAAAATCATTAAATAATAACTCTTTATTCACAAGATTTATTTTACCTACTAATATGTGCCTTACGCCGCAAAATTTATCCTTCACTCTGCTTTATATTGTCACGACTTCACGACATATCCGCGCTCATCACAAACCCGCCCCGCTATTACAATTAACTGAAATATTTTTTCATGGAGTCCGATTAATGGCAGCTCTTACTGCAAGCTGTATTGACCTGAATATTCAGGGCAATGGCGCTTATTCCGTTCTGAAGCAGTTGGCGACAATGGCGTTACAAAACGGTTTTATCACCGACTCACACCAGTTCCTGCAAACCCTGCTGCTGCGCGAAAAAATGCACTCCACCGGTTTTGGTTCTGGTGTCGCCGTGCCGCACGGTAAAAGCGCCTGCGTTAAACAACCGTTCGTGTTATTCGCCCGCAAAGCGCAGGCTATTGACTGGAAAGCCAGCGACGGCGAAGACGTCAATTGCTGGATCTGCCTCGGCGTACCGCAAAGTGGCGAAGAGGATCAGGTCAAAATCATCGGCACACTGTGTCGCAAAATTATTCACTAGGAATTTATTCATCAACTGCAACAGGGCGATACCGACCAGGTGCTTGCCTTGTTAAATCAAACCCTCAGCTCATAAGGAAGTGGCGATGGAGTCATCCTTACGTATTGTCGCGATCACCAACTGCCCCGCCGGGATCGCTCACACCTACATGGTGGCGGAAGCCCTGGAACAGAAAGCCCGTTCTCTCGGCCATACCATTAAAGTGGAAACTCAAGGATCGAGCGGCGTCGAAAACCGCTTATCCAGCGAAGAGATTGCCGCCGCCGATTACGTCATTCTCGCTACCGGGCGTGGCCTGAGCGGTGATGATCGCGCGCGGTTTGCCGGGAAGAAAGTTTATGAGATTGCCATCTCCCAGGCGTTGAAAAATATCGACCAGATTTTCAGCGAATTACCGACAAACTCGCAGCTTTTTGCCGCAGATAGCGGCGTGAAGCTTGGCAAACAGGAAGTGCAAAGCGGCAGCGTGATGAGCCACCTGATGGCGGGCGTCTCTGCGGCGCTGCCGTTTGTCATCGGCGGTGGTATCCTGGTGGCGCTTGCCAACATGCTGGTGCAGTTCGGTTTGCCGTATACCGATATGTCGAAAGGCGCGCCGTCGTTTACCTGGGTAGTTGAATCCATCGGTTACCTTGGCTTCACCTTTATGATCCCCATCATGGGCGCTTATATTGCCTCGTCGATTGCCGATAAACCGGCTTTCGCTCCGGCGTTTCTGGTTTGCTATCTGGCGAACGACAAAGCGCTGCTCGGCACCCAGTCGGGTGCGGGATTCCTCGGCGCGGTGGTGCTGGGGCTGGCGATTGGCTATTTCGTCTTCTGGTTCCGCAAAGTGCGCCTTGGCAAAGCATTACAACCGCTGCTCGGTTCAATGCTGATCCCGTTCGTTACTCTGCTGGTTTTCGGCGTGCTCACTTACTACGTTATCGGGCCGGTGATGTCCGACCTCATGGGCGGGCTGCTCCACTTCCTGAATACCATTCCTCCATCAATGAAGTTTGCGGCAGCGTTTCTGGTCGGTGCGATGCTGGCGTTCGATATGGGCGGCCCCATCAATAAAACCGCCTGGTTCTTCTGCTTCTCACTGCTGGAAAAACACATTTATGACTGGTACGCCATCGTCGGCGTTGTCGCGCTGATGCCGCCCGTTGCGGCGGGTCTTGCGACGTTCATTGCGCCCAAACTGTTTACCCGACAGGAAAAAGAGGCTGCCAGTAGTGCCATTGTGGTAGGTGCCACAGTCGCAACCGAACCGGCTATACCTTACGCTCTGGCAGCTCCGTTGCCGATGATTACCGCCAATACGCTGGCGGGTGGCATTACCGGCGTGCTGGTGATCGCTTTCGGAATCAAACGTCTGGCACCTGGTTTGGGTATCTTTGACCCGCTGATCGGCCTGATGTCGCCGGTGGGTTCGTTTTATCTGGTGCTGGCGATTGGCCTCGCGCTGAACATTTCATTCATTATCGTCCTGAAAGGATTGTGGTTACGCCGCAAAGCGAAAGCCGCGCAACAGGAGCTTGTCCATGAACATTGAGTTACTGCAACAGTTGTGCGAAGCCAGCGCCGTCAGCGGCGATGAACAGGAAGTTCGCGACATTCTGATAAACACGCTGGAACCTTGCGTTAATGAGATCACCTTTGATGGTCTGGGCAGCTTTGTTGCCCGTAAGGGGAATAAAGGTCCAAAAGTTGCCGTTGTCGGGCATATGGATGAAGTCGGCTTTATGGTCACCCACATCGACGAGAGCGGTTTTCTGCGTTTCACCACCATTGGTGGCTGGTGGAATCAGTCAATGCTCAACCACCGGGTAACCATACGCACACACAAGGGATTTAAAATCCCTGGTGTGATTGGTTCCGTCGCACCTCATGCGTTAACGGAAAAGCAAAAGCAACAGCCGCTGTCATTTGATGAGATGTTCATTGATATTGGCGCGAACAGTCGCGATGAGGTGGAAAAACGCGGTGTGGCGATGGGCGATTTTATTAGCCCGGAAGCCAATTTTGCCTGCTGGGGCGAAGATAAAGTGGTCGGCAAGGCGCTGGATAACCGCATCGGCTGCGCAATGATGGCTGAACTATTGCAGACGGTGAATAATCCCGAAATTACGCTGTATGGCGTCGGCAGCGTGGAAGAAGAAGTTGGGCTACGCGGGGCACAAACCTCGGCGGAACACATTAAACCGGATGTGGTGATTGTGCTGGATACCGCTGTCGCAGGTGATGTTCCGGGCATTGATAACATTAAATACCCGCTGAAACTGGGCCAGGGGCCGGGGCTGATGCTGTTTGACAAGCGCTACTTCCCCAACCAGAAACTGGTAGCAGCGTTTAAAAACTGTGCCACGCAGAATGATTTACCGCTGCAATTTTCCACCATGAAAACCGGAGCGACGGATGGCGGGCGCTACAACGTGATGGGCGGCGGGCGTCCGGTTGTCGCGCTGTGTCTGCCAACTCGTTATCTGCACGCCAACAGCGGTATGATTTCAAAAGCCGATTACGATGCTCTGCTCACGCTGATACGGGGTTTTCTGACCACCTTAACTGCGGAGAAAGTCAACGCGTTTAGCCAGTTCCGTCAGGTGGATTAATGCTAAACGAACGCCAGTTAAAGATTGTCGATCTGCTGGAGCAACAGCCGCGCACGCCTGGCGAGCTGGCGCAACAGACTGGCGTTTCAGGCAGGACCATCCTGCGTGATATTGACTATCTCAACTTTACCCTTAACGGCAAAGCCCGCATTTTCGCCAGTGGCAGTGCGGGCTATCAGCTGGAAATCTTCGAGCGCCGCAGCTTTTTTCAGTTGCTGCAAAAGCACGATAACGACGATCGGCTGCTGGCGCTGTTATTACTGAATACCTTTACTCCCCGTGCGCAACTCGCCTCGGCGCTTAATTTGCCAGAAACGTGGGTCGCAGAGCGTCTGCCCCGGTTAAAACAGCGTTATGAACACGCTTGTTGCCTGGCCAGCCGCCCCGGTTTGGGCCATTTCATTGATGAGACAGAAGAGAAGCGCGTTATCTTGCTGGCGAACTTGCTGCGCAAAGATCCGTTTTTAATTCCGCTGGCGGGCATAACACGAGACAACCTTCAGCATTTATCCACGGCCTGCGACAACCAACACCGCTGGCCGCTCATGCAGGGTGATTATCTCTCCAGCCTGATTCTGGCGATTTACGCCCTGCGTAATCAACTGACCGATGAGTGGCCGCAATATCCCGGTGACGAGATAAAACAAATCGTTGAACATAGCGGTCTGTTTCTTGGTGATAACGCTGTAAGAACCCTGACGGGTTTGATAGAGAAACAGCATCAGCAAGCGCAGGTAATTTCAGCCGATCATGTGCTGGGGTTGCTGCAAAGGGTGCCAGGCATCGCGTCATTGAATATTATTGATACGCAGTTGGTTGAGAACATTACCGGGCATTTATTACGTTGCCTTGCCGCACCGGTGTGGATTGCTGAGCACCGCCAAAGCAGCATGAATAACCTGAAAGCAGCCTGGCCTGCGGCCTTTGATATGAGTCTGCACTTTATTACGCTACTGCGTGAACAGCTCGATATTCCCCTTTTCGACAGCGATCTGATCGGTTTGTATTTTGCCTGTGCGCTGGAACGGCATCAAAACGAACGCCAGCCGATCATTTTGCTCTCGGACCAGAACGCGATTGCCACTATTAATCAGCTCGCCATTGAGCGCGATGTTTTACATTGTCGGGTGATTATTGCCCGTAGCTTAAGCGAACTTGTTGCCATTCGCGAAGAGATTGAGCCGTTATTGATCATTAACAACAGCCATTATTTACTGGATGACGCGGTAAATAATTACATCACCGTAAAAAATATCATTACGGCTGCCGGTATCGAACAAATAAAACATTTTCTGGCGACGGCATTTATTCGCCAACAGCCGGAGCGTTTTTTCTCTGCCCCCGGAAGTTTTCATTATTCGAATGTACGCGGTGAAAGCTGGCAACATATTACCCGGCAAATTTGTGCGCAATTAGTGGCACAACACCATATTACCGCCGATGAAGCGCAACGGATCATCGCCCGCGAAGGCGAAGGTGAAAACCTGATTGTTAATCGCCTCGCCATCCCACATTGCTGGAGCGAACAGGAGCGACGTTTTCGTGGATTTTTTATTACCCTCGCCCAACCAGTTGAGGTGAATAACGAAGTCATTAACCATGTCTTGATCGCCTGCGCCGCCGCCGATGCGCGTCATGAGCTAAAAATATTTAGCTATCTGGCAAGCATATTGTGTCAGCATCCGGCGGAGGTTATTGCCGGGTTAACAGGATATGAGGCATTTATGGAGTTACTTCACAAGGGGTGAACTGTGTCGGATGCGCCGCATCCGACACTGCATTTATCATCAAAAACGTTTAACGCAGGCTATTATAGTCATCAACCATTTCGTTGTACTCGCGTAATGCTCTCGGGAAAGAGTCTTCGACCATCCAGCTTGAGTTTGCGTCCTGAAGTTGCTCTTTATCCCAGTCAGAGTACGGGACTTTATCTCTGATGCGGCGAACGTATTTTTTAGCCTCGAGTTGATACTGGCCTGCCGAATTAATAAACGAGAAATTCATGCCGCCTTTATCCGCTTCTTTGGCCTGCGCCACTAGCGTTTCCAGTTCAGACACTTTCTTCATTGCCGCATCAACATCAAACTTCTCTTGCGATATCAGGTTATTAATTTGTTTCGCTGAAATCATGACTGCCAGAGAATAGTAGTGAAATGTTTTCCCTTCTCTTTCTTCAATATTTTTCAGTTCCGCAAGCTGGCGCTTATCGTTAATTTCCTGAATCGCCGCATGATAAGATTCTGCTACAGGTTCAAAGGTTTCCAGATTTTTTAAGAATGTCTGGTGCAGCGTTTTCCCTTTCGCAAACGCATCGTCTTTATAATTTTCCTGGGTGTAATATTTATCCATTTCGTTAATGGTATTACCCAACGCCACGGCAGCATCGATATAACTCACCGCCACGCCATCAATTGGTTGCAGCGCAGGCGTTAACGCCACAGCACTTTTTACGCCTTTTTCACACTCAGCGAGGTTGGATTCACTAATGCCGTAGATGCCATAAACAGTACGCTCTTCACCGGTAGGCCCCTGTTTAAAATCTTTCAGCCAGTCAACATAACGCGCCAGACTGCGCTGTACAGGGATCTGTAACTTGTTATAGCACTTGATATAGACATCCATTTTTTCGTCGAAAACCGCTTGTTCATCGACCACCGGTTGCGCAGGTGTTTCAGGTTTAGCTTCTGCTTTTGCAACGGGAGCTTCAGTAGGTTTCGCTTCAGGAGCTGGTGCGGCAGGTTGACTATTGGCAGGCGGGGGCGTTTCTGTTTCGGCTTTTTTATCATCACAACCCGTCAGACCGAGGGCCATGATGGCGACTATAATAGCGGAAGATAATAAATTCCTTTTCATTTAATTGCCTTATAAATATATAGATAAGAGAGTGAACATAATAAATGAAAAAAGAAAACGCCACTACACGCGTTTTATTTATAAATAAAATAATAAAATTCACGAAATGAATAAGTCCTGCAATTTAATATATTTCGCAGGACTTATTTTAATTAATTGCTCAAACGCTGCGGATGGGTATAAACCGTTGCCCGACCCGGTTTACAAAAACCTACCAGTGTCAGATTACAGCGCTCAGCCACTTCTACAGCAAGCGTGGTCGCGGCAGACACCGCAAACAAAATCTCTACGCCGCACATCGCCGACTTTTGCACCATTTCATAACTGGCACGACTGGAAACCAGTACCGCACCTTGCTGCCAGCTTTCCCCTTCTTGTGACCGGCGGCCTAACAGTTTGTCCAGCGCCACATGGCGACCCACGTCTTCATGCCCGCCGACCAATTCGCCAGATGGCAACATCCAGGCAGCGGCGTGAGTACAACCAGTCAGTTGCCCCACTGGCTGAAAATCGTTGAGATGACGTAATGCATCATCCAGTTTGTTGAGATCAAACGTCTGGGTGAACGGTAGCGGCTGCACCGGTTTTCCGATGTCATTAAGTTGCTCCACGCCGCATACACCACAGCCCGTACGTCCCGCCAGCGCCCGGCGACGCTCCTTCAACCCCATAAAGCGGCGGCTGGAAAGCTCAATTTGTACTTCAAGACCATTACAGGAAGGAACGACATCCATGCCGAAGATATCGCGCGGACTTTCGATAATCCCCTCTGAAAGCGAAAAACCGAGTGCAAAGTACTCAAGGTCTTTGGGTGACGCCATCATCACCACATGCGAAATGCCGTTGTAGACCAGCGCAACGGGAACTTCTTCCGCGACCTCATCTAACCGTGGGTGTTGTAAATCATCACGCCGCCATAACTCAATTTGACGAACACCTGTGATATTTGTCACATTTTTGATTTCTTTTTGCTGTGTTTTTTTCACTTTCTCTTAACCAGATAAGAACACACACACCAACATTATGGTATTCTGTTACAAACCCTTCCTGGATGGAGGGAAATTGAGCCAATTCTGGACCTTTGCGGCCCCTTCCGCAAAGAAAAATAACTCCCACTCCCTGCACACGCAGCAAGCGAATGTAAATGGGACGTGACAATGTCGAAACAAGGAGCAATCCATGCAGGTCAGCAGAAGGCAGTTCTTTAAGATCTGCGCTGGCGGTATGGCAGGCACCACGGCAGCGGCACTGGGTTTTGCACCCAGCGTAGCACTCGCGGAAACTCGGCAGTATAAACTGCTGCGCACCCGCGAAACCCGTAATACCTGCACCTATTGTTCCGTAGGCTGTGGGCTGTTGATGTACAGCCTCGGTGACGGAGCAAAAAACGCCAAAGCATCTATCTTCCATATCGAAGGCGATCCGGATCACCCGGTCAACCGCGGTGCACTTTGTCCGAAAGGCGCTGGCCTGGTGGATTTCATCCACTCCGAAAGCCGTCTGAAGTTTCCGGAATACCGTGCGCCAGGTTCTGATAAATGGCAGCAAATCAGTTGGGAAGAGGCGTTTGATCGCATCGCCAAACTGATGAAAGAAGACCGCGATGCTAACTACATTGCGCAAAACGCCGAAGGCGTGACTGTTAACCGCTGGCTCTCCACCGGGATGCTGTGTGCTTCCGCGTCGAGTAACGAAACCGGCTATTTAACGCAAAAATTCTCCCGCGCGCTGGGTATGCTCGCGGTCGACAACCAGGCGCGTGTCTGACACGGACCAACGGTAGCAAGTCTTGCTCCAACATTTGGTCGCGGTGCGATGACCAACCACTGGGTCGACATCAAGAACGCCAACCTCGTCGTGGTGATGGGCGGTAACGCCGCTGAAGCTCACCCGGTCGGGTTCCGCTGGGCGATGGAAGCCAAAATTCACAACGGCGCGAAGCTGATTGTGATCGATCCTCGCTTTACGCGTACGGCGGCGGTAGCTGACTACTATGCCCCTATTCGTTCCGGTACTGACATTGCTTTCCTGTCAGGCGTATTGCTGTACCTGCTGAACAATGAAAAATTCAACCGCGAATACACCGAAGCCTATACCAACGCCAGCCTGATAGTGCGTGAGGATTACGGCTTTGAAGATGGCCTGTTCACCGGCTACGACGCGGAAAAACGCAAGTACGATAAATCCTCCTGGACTTATGAACTGGACGAAAACGGCTTCGCCAAACGCGATACCACGCTGCAACATCCGCGCTGCGTGTGGAACTTGCTGAAACAGCACGTTTCCCGCTACACGCCAGATGTGGTTGAAAACATCTGTGGTACGCCAAAAGACGCGTTCCTGAAAGTCTGCGAATACATCGCAGAAACCAGTGCTCACGATAAAACTGCCTCGTTCCTGTATGCCCTCGGCTGGACGCAACACTCCGTTGGTGCGCAAAACATTCGTACGATGGCGATGATCCAGCTGCTGCTCGGCAATATGGGGATGGCCGGCGGCGGCGTTAACGCCCTGCGCGGTCACTCCAATATTCAGGGGCTGACGGACCTGGGGCTACTGTCGCAGAGTCTGCCAGGTTACATGACGCTGCCAAGCGAGAAGCAGACCGATCTGCAAACCTACCTTACCGCCAACACGCCAAAACCGCTGCTGGAAGGCCAGGTAAACTACTGGGGCAACTACCCGAAATTCTTCGTCTCTATGATGAAGGCCTTCTTTGGTGATAAAGCGACGGCGGAAAATAGCTGGGGCTTTGACTGGTTGCCGAAGTGGGATAAAGGCTACGACGTCCTGCAATACTTCGAGATGATGAAAGAAGGCAAGGTCAATGGCTATATCTGCCAGGGCTTTAACCCTGTTGCCTCATTCCCGAACAAAAACAAAGTGATCGGTTGTCTGTCGAAACTGAAGTTCCTCGTCACCATCGACCCGCTGAACACTGAAACCTCTAACTTCTGGCAGAACCACGGTGAGCTGAACGAAGTTGACTCGTCGAAGATCCAGACCGAAGTGTTCCGTCTGCCATCGACCTGCTTCGCAGAAGAGAACGGTTCAATCGTTAACTCAGGTCGCTGGTTGCAGTGGCACTGGAAAGGTGCGGACGCCCCGGGGATTGCGCTGACTGACGGTGAGATCCTCTCCGGTATCTTCCTGCGCTTGCGCAAGATGTATGCCGAACAGGGTGGCGCGAACCCGGATCAGGTGCTGAACATGACCTGGAACTACGCCATTCCGCATGAGCCGAAGTCGGAAGAAGTAGCGATGGAGAGCAACGGTAAGGCGCTGGCCGATATTACCGATCCGGCAACCGGTGCGGTTATCGTCAAGAAAGGCCAACAACTTAGCTCGTTCGCCCAATTGCGCGATGACGGTACAACCTCCTGTGGCTGCTGGATTTTCGCCGGTAGCTGGACGCCGGAAGGCAACCAGATGGCGCGTCGTGATAACGCCGATCCGTCTGGCCTCGGTAACACGCTGGGCTGGGCATGGGCATGGCCGCTTAACCGCCGCATTCTGTATAACCGCGCCTCCGCAGATCCGCAGGGTAACCCGTGGGATCCGAAGCGTCAGTTGCTGAAATGGGACGGCACTAAGTGGACCGGCTGGGATATTCCGGACTACAGCGCAGCGCCTCCGGATAGCGGCGTCGGGCCGTTTATCATGCAGCAGGAAGGCATGGGGCGTCTGTTTGCCCTCGATAAGATGGCGGAAGGTCCGTTCCCGGAACACTACGAGCCGTTTGAAACGCCGCTGGGAACTAACCCGCTGCATCCAAACGTTATCTCGAACCCGGCTGCACGTATCTTTAAAGACGACGCCGAAGCATTGGGTAAAGCCGATAAGTTCCCGTATGTCGGAACCACCTATCGTCTGACCGAGCACTTCCACTACTGGACCAAACACGCGCTGTTGAACGCGATTTTGCAACCAGAGCAGTTTGTGGAAATCGGGGAGTCGCTGGCGAATAAACTTGGCATTGCCCAGGGCGATACCGTGAAAGTCTCCTCCAACCGTGGCTATATCAAAGCCAAAGCGGTGGTGACCAAACGTATTCGCACGCTGAAAGCGAACGGCAAAGATATCGATACCATCGGTATTCCGATTCACTGGGGCTATGAAGGCGTAGCTAAAAAAGGCTTTATTGCCAATACGTTAACGCCATTCGTTGGTGATGCGAACACGCAGACGCCGGAGTTTAAGTCCTTCCTTGTGAATGTGGAAAAGGTGTAACGGAGACGACATATGGCTTATCAATCTCAAGATATCATTCGTCGTTCCGCGACTAACGGTCTGACCCCCGCGCCTCAGGCGCGGGACTTCCAGGAAGAAGTGGCGAAACTCATCGACGTCACCACCTGTATCGGCTGTAAAGCCTGTCAGGTGGCGTGTTCAGAGTGGAACGACATTCGCGATACCGTCGGCAATAACATTGGGGTGTACGACAACCCCAATGATTTAAGCGCCAAATCGTGGACGGTAATGCGCTTCTCGGAAGTGGAGCAGAACGACAAACTGGAATGGCTGATCCGCAAAGACGGCTGTATGCACTGTTCCGATCCAGGCTGCCTGAAAGCGTGCCCGGCGGAAGGTGCAATTATTCAGTATGCCAACGGTATCGTCGACTTCCAGTCCGAGCAGTGCATTGGCTGCGGTTATTGCATTGCGGGCTGTCCGTTCGACATTCCGCGCCTCAACCCGGAAGACAACCGCGTCTACAAATGTACGCTGTGCGTTGACCGCGTGGTGGTTGGGCAAGAACCAGCCTGCGTGAAGACCTGCCCAACGGGCGCGATTCACTTCGGTACGAAAGAGTCGATGAAAACGCTGGCGAGCGAGCGCGTTGCTGAGCTGAAAACCCGCGGTTACGACAATGCGGGTCTGTACGATCCGGCAGGCGTCGGTGGTACACACGTCATGTACGTGCTGCACCATGCTGACAAGCCAAATCTGTATCATGGCTTGCCGGAGAACCCGGAAATCAGCGAAACCGTGAAATTCTGGAAAGGCATCTGGAAACCGCTCGCGGCTGTTGGCTTTGCGGCTACCTTTGCGGCCAGTATCTTCCACTACGTGGGTGTCGGTCCGAACCGTGCGGATGAGGAAGAGAATAATCTGCACGAAGAGAAAGACGAGGAGCGCAAATGAAACGACGTGACACCATCGTGCGCTACACCGCGCCGGAACGTATCAACCACTGGATCACCTCCTTCTGCTTCATCCTGGCGGCGGTGAGCGGGCTGGGCTTTTTGTTCCCGTCCTTCAACTGGTTGATGCAAATCATGGGCACACCGCAGCTGGCGCGAATTCTGCACCCGTTTGTCGGCGTGGTTATGTTTGCCTCGTTCATCATCATGTTTTTCCGTTACTGGCATCACAACCTAATCAATCGGGATGATATCTTTTGGGCGAAGAATATTCGTAAGATCGTCGTCAACGAGGAAGTAGGTGACACCGGGCGTTATAACTTCGGTCAGAAATGCGTTTTCTGGGCGGCGATTATTTTCCTGGTTCTGCTGCTGGTGAGCGGCGTGATTATCTGGCGTCCTTATTTTGCGCCTGCTTTCTCAATCCCGGTGATCCGATTCGCGTTAATGCTGCATTCATTTGCCGCAGTGGCGTTAATTGTGGTTATCATGGTGCATATCTACGCCGCCCTTTGGGTGAAAGGCACGATTACCGCCATGGTGGAAGGATGGGTTACCAGCGCCTGGGCGAAGAAACATCACCCGCGCTGGTACCGTGAGGTCCGCAAGATAACGGAAAAGAAAGCTGAATGAGTATTCGCATAATCCCGCAAGATGAGCTGGGTTCGAGCGAGAAACGTACGGCGGATATGATTCCGCCGTTATTGTTCCCTCGGCTCAAGAATTTATACAACCGCCGCGCCGAGCGTCTGCGCGAGCTGGCAGAAAATAATCCGCTGGGTGATTACCTGCGCTTTGCTGCGCTTATCGCCCACGCCCAGGAAGTGGTGCTGTACGACCATCCGCTGGAGATGGATCTGACCGCGCGCATTAAAGAAGCCAGCGCACAGGGCAAGCCCCCGCTGGATATTCACGTTCTGCCGCGTGATAAGCACTGGCAAAAGCTGCTGATGGCGCTGATTGCTGAGCTGAAACCTGAAATGAGCGGCCCGGCGCTGGCAGTGATTGAGAATCTGGAGAAGGCATCGACTCAGGAGCTGGAAGATATGGCCAGCGCACTGTTTGCCTCTGATTTCTCATCCGTCAGCAGCGATAAAGCGCCGTTTATCTGGGCTGCACTGTCGCTCTACTGGGCGCAGATGGCCAATCTGATCCCCGGCAAAGCCCGCGCTGAATACGGCGAGCAACGTCAATATTGCCCGGTTTGTGGTTCTATGCCGGTGTCCAGCATGGTGCAAATTGGCACCACTCAGGGTCTGCGTTACCTGCACTGCAACCTGTGTGAAACCGAATGGCACGTAGTGCGCGTAAAATGCAGCAACTGTGAACAGAGCGGCAAACTGCATTACTGGTCGCTGGATGACGAACAGGCCGCGATTAAAGCCGAAAGCTGCGATGACTGCGGCACTTACCTGAAGATTCTTTATCAGGAAAAAGAACCGAAAGTTGAAGCCGTGGCAGATGACCTCGCTTCTCTGGTACTGGACGCGCGAATGGAGCAAGAAGGCTATGCCCGCAGTTCCATCAACCCGTTCCTGTTTCCGGGTGAAGGGGAGTAATCTCTGACGTTTTCCGGGTGGCGCTGGTCGCCCGGATTACAGCTCATAGGGTGTGACGACACCATCTCTCGTATTCCGCGTTACCACCTCAAGCTATGCCGCCAGTGCCGGTTTGGCCTCAATTTACCCACCACCACATCAATAAGGTTATGGGCATGAGACTGATGACAAGCGTAAGATTGCCTGATGCGCTGCGCTTATCAGGCCTACCAATAAACTTCAATATATTGAATTTGCATGACTTTGTAGGCCTGATAAGGCGTTCACGCCGCATCCGGCATGAACAACGCGCACGTTGTCAGCAATCTGATTGACATCATTTTTTCCCATTACCATTCCTCGCGCAGCTTATGCTGATATTCGACACCATCTTCCTCACACCCTTGCCAGATGCCAGGAACACTGGTTCTTGCTGTTTGCGATTGATTTATCAGGTATTGATCTACCGCTTCCCTTAATAGGTCCGCACGAGGAAGATTACGCTGCACCTCGAGATCATCAAGTTGCTTAATCACCTCATTCGATAAATCGAGTAAAATTCTGCCCATATCTATACCTACCAGAGAGTTCATAAATATCTCGCCAATATCATTTTTGAATCTATGGAGAGAAAAGTACCCTTGTCGAATCTTTAAAGAAAGCTCATTTACGAATCATTTTTTATTTTTGCGAGGCGTTTTCCAGATATGATGTAACAGTTGCAGTTATTATAAGTTCAAGTAAAACAACCTTGTATTAATACCAGAATAAGGGCATCTGGTTTTTTATATTCAAGAATAAAAAAATTTTTGTCATTCCTTATGATCCTTACACTGATCATAAACACCTACTGTCTCACCCCTTTGCCTGCCTCTCTTTGCTTTACGCACCGGAAATTGCTGCCGCTCCAGATATTGCTCAACCGCTTCGCGTAAAATTGCAGATCGTGAAACCTTACGCCAGCCCCGAAGCTTGTTCAGCCGTTTAATTGCCTCTTCTGATAAATGAAGAAAAACCGTATTCATCGCCATTACCACCACCTTACATATATTACTCATTAATGTATGTGCGAAAATTACGCCGGAAAATCATTTAAAAAAAGCGGATTTTTGCATGTCGTTTTGTTTTTGCGAGGCGTTTTCCAGAAATAATAAGAGCGTTGCAGTTGTTTCATTTATTACTCAAAAATGGTTTAGTTATCGCCCAGGATGAGTTATGGATGCTATGAATATATTATATTCAGGGATGTTTATTTTTTGATTGGATCTTTATTTGCATAATCTGAATGGTGTACCCGAAAAATGTCAGCATCCTAACAGCACCCGGATTTAAGGTGAAATTAATCATCCATCACAGACCGGTCAGTACTGCCACCAACCGGTCTTTACTTGTTCATCGTTATAATTTTGTTGGTAACAGTTCGGGAAACAAGGAATTCCTTCCGGAACCCCCCGGTATCATCCGATAGCATTGACGTCAATCATCAGCGCGACGATGAGTTTTTTTAATCGCATCATAGGGTGGCGACGTTCAGCACGATTACGGGTCATAGCAAAACTCCTGGGCAGGCGACCACTATGCCGCTTTCACAGGAGTTCTGAATGCTAGTGCTTTCTGTATGGCATAACCATGCCTCTAACGGTTAAGTGCTTGCAGCACATGTTGCGGATCATTGGCAATCGCTCGCAGCAAAGCCTTTGCAGGCCCGGTCGGTGAACGTCGCCCCTGCTCCCAGTTACGCAACGTGTCTACGCTTACAGAAATAAGATCGGCAAATTTAGATTGTGACAACCCTGAAGCGCGGCGTATTTCTTTGATTTTCATAGCATCAACTTCAAAAGTCCGCGAAGGCTGTCGCGTTCCTTCAATAATTTCATTCATCTGGGCCATGCTGTGAGTCAACCGCTCAAAAAGTGCCTTATCCATTTACCACCTCGTATTTAACAACCGGAGCATTGCTTTTCCCAGGGGAGACAGATCATCTTTAATACCCTTACGATAAATAAGCAGTAATCTGATCTCATAATGTTTAACCTGATGAAAGTAAATAACCCTGACACCAGCACGTTTCCCCTTTCCTCCTGACACCCATCGAACCTTTCTTAACCCACCAGTTTCAGGTATTACCTCACCATAGTCAGGATTCAAGGCTAGGAAAAACTGAAAACGACGGAATTCATCGTCGTTCAGCAGTTTTTGAACATCTTCAGTAAAAATTTCCGTTTCGATGAAGGGTATAACTATACGCCATTGGCTTAGAGTAACAATCCTTTTTGTACGTCATTGACGTACCCTTGAAACCACTAGCTTACTGATAGTGCTCCAGCAAAACCCCGTCTCTGCCGGGTTTGTCTTTACTTTTGCGAGGCGCTTTCCAGATTTTCCACATCCGTGAATTTCCCTGTATCCATCCAGCAGAAACGAGTGTATAAAACTGTACATTCATACAGCAAGATGAGTTCTACTATGGCACTGGAAAAAGGAATTGCAGAGTTAGTCGAAGAGTTTATCGCTGCGGGTCGCCCCTCATCGCGTCAACAAAGTATTGCACAGCGCAGGGAGGGCTATATCGCCAGCGCTGTCCTTGCGGGTGAGACAGAAACGCGGGTAGATATTCAGACTATCGAACTTGAAGGGATGACCTTACGAATAGTGTCACCGCTGAATGCCCCGACATTACTCCCGACGATAATTTATTACTACGGTGGCTGTTTTGTTAGCGGCGGGTTCGCAACTCACGACAACCAGCTGCGCCAGTTAGCCTATTACGGGCAATGTCGTGTTATTGCCGTCCAGTATCGGCTGGCACCGGAACATACTTTCCCCGCCGCCCATGATGATGCGCAACGAGGTGCAGAATTAGTCTTGCAACACGCCGAACGACTTGGCGTTGATAAACAGCGGATAACTCTTGCCGGTGACAGTGCGGGCGGACATCTGGCGCTGGTAACTGCTTTGCGATTAAAGCGTGCTGGCGAGTGGCAACCTGCACAACTCATATTAATTTATCCCATGCTTGATGCGACTGCGCATTTCGAAAGCTATATCCGCAATGGTCACGATTACATCATCACACGCGATACTCTACTGAGCGGCTTTGAGATGTACCTACCAGATATTGATCGCAAGCATCCTGAAGCCAGTCCTCTATGGCGAGATGATTTTAATGGCTTGCCGCCTGTACATATCATTACCGCTGAATACGACCCACTTTGCGATGAAGGTGAAGCGTTGTATCACCGCATGACCGAGCAAGGAGTGCAATGTACCTGCCAACGCTACCCTGGCGTTATCCACGGATTTTTTCAGTTAGGTGGTATCAGCGAGGCCGCGCGATCGGCACTACGGGATGTTGCCTGGAGAGCGGGAAGGTAACTTCGGACCTGGGCCCTGAAAAGGTTTTCAGATTGAAAACCTTTTCAGTCAAGTAAAACGCCCCTACTCTTCTTCGTTCCCGCCCTCTTCATACGGGCCAAATGGCTTCGCGGGCAGAACGATATACGTGCCTTCAAACACTGCACCCGGCGTCTCGTCGCCAAAGATTTCAACTTGCATCTGCACCCGTGCTTTTCGTCCGCGCGCCAGACGGTCGAGATCGCCGCTTAAGGCACCAAGGTCGGCTACCGCATGGGGTTTACCGCTAATCGGTTTGCTGTAGCGGATATGCGCATCCGCCAGAATAATCGTTCCGCCGAGGTGGCGTTCACGCAGCATCAGCCAGATAAGCCCCCAACCGGTGAGCGTCGCCAGCGAGAATAAACTCCCGGCAAACAGCGTATGGTGCGGATTCTGATTGCCGGTTTCCGGCATGGTGGTGATAAATTTTTGCCCGGTATATTGTTGAATACGCACGCCCATTTTTTCACTAAGCGGGATATGTTCGTACCACGCCTGTTGCAGCTGCGCGCACCAGTCGCCGCGATGCAAAATATCATCCAGAGTGGCGACGGGCTTAATCATCAAAAAATGGCGAATCGGCGTGGTGGTTGGCGTGGTGATTTCTCCCTGATTAACAAACCCCAGCTTGGCGAAAAACTCCACCGCGTCTTCACGGGCGCTACAGGTCACGCGCTTAACGCCTTCCTGACGCGCCACCGACTCTAGGGTCATCGCCATCAGCGTTCCTAACCCTTTGTCCTGCACGTCCGGGTGAACGGCCATAAAGCGAATGGACGCTTCATTGTCGGCATTAATATACAGTCGGCCTACCGCCACCAGATTACCCTGCTCGTCGACGACCATCTGGTGATGCGCCATCGCATCCCACGCGTCGCGTTCCGAACCTTTTGGTTGATGCAGGGGCTTACGCAACATTTCCCAGCGAAACTGATAGTAACGCTCTAATTCTTCTTCTGTTTGTGGAACCCGAAGGTGATACATAGCGATACTCTCTCTTGTTTCCCGTGACAACCCTGGAAGCTGGCTCATACCTGCAACCAGAATGTCACGGGGCCATCATTGACCAGCGATACCTGCATATCCGCAGCGAAGCGTCCTGTTTGCGTGTTCATCTCTTGCTGACGGCAGCGTTCGACGAAATAGTCATATAACGCCTCTGCGCGATCCGGTGATGCACCTTTGGAGAAACTTGGGCGCATCCCCCGTTCGGTATCTGCGGCGAGGGTAAACTGGGAAACCACCAGCACACTGCCGCCCGCCTGTTGCACGTTGAGATTCATCTTGCCTTCGGCATCGCTAAAGATGCGGTAGCCGAGCACACGCTCGCACAGACGGTTTGCTTTCTGTTCGTCGTCATCCTTTTCGACACCCAATAACACCAAAAGTCCCGCGCCAATTTCGCCCGTCACTTCTCCCTCCACGGTGACGCTGGCACGGGTTACGCGTTGAATTAATGCAATCATGGTTCGTCGTCTTCTTCTTGTTCAGCTGCTTGTTTTAGTTTGCGGTATTCCCCGAGAGTGACAGTAATTTCCGCGCCAAGCAAGACGATACACCATGTCCAGTAGACCCAAACAAAGAGAATGGGGATCACCGCCAGCACACCGTAAATGAGCTGATATGACGGGAACATGGTGATATAAAGCGCGAAACCTTTCTTTCCTGCTTCGAACAGGAGTGCAGCAACAAACGCGCCGACAATCGCGTCGCGGTTAGGTACGCGGATGGTTGGAACAATGCTGTACAGCAACCAGAAGGAGATCCACGACAACAGCAGCGGAAAAATACGCAGCACGTTGTCGATGACAGTATTGAGATCGCTCGCCCAGCGCAGGGAGAGCAAATAGGAACTGATCGCCAGACTGGCCCCTGCCAGCAGCGGCCCCAGCGTTAAAATCATCCAGTACACGGCGAACGAGTAAATTTTTGGTCGAGCTCGTTTACTGCGCCAGATGGTATTCAACGCGCTATCGATGGAGTACATCAACAATAACGCGGTGACGATCAGCCCGCACGCCCCAACGGCGGTCATCTTGTTGGAATTGGCAACAAATTGTTCGATATACCGCTGAATAACATCGCCAGTAGCAGGCAGAAAGTTGGCAAAAATAAAGTGACGCAACTGAATGCTGACGTCGGAAAACATGGGAAAAGCGGCGAAAAGCGCAAAAACAACGGCAACCAGCGGCACTAATGAGAGCAACGACACATAGGCAAGGTTACCTGCCAGGGTTGTCATGTTGTCCTCATCAATGCGTTGCCAGAGTAGTTTCAGCCAGGCCCATAGCGGACGGGTACGGTGCCTGGCTTTGTCCTGAATGGTTTTTAGCATAACACCTTCGCGAAATAGTCCGGGATGGTGGTTTTATCTTTCACCAGAATACTGGTAATGCCCAGCTGATTAGCTCCTTCTATATTATCGGCGTTATCGTCGAAAAAGACCGTATCGCTGGGTGAAAAACCTTCCGCCTGCAAAACATGCTGGTAAATTCGAGCTTCAGGTTTGCGCATCCCCAGATCTTGCGACAGATAGATATGGTCAGCAGCATCACGAATTTCCGGGTATTCTTCCGGCCAGAAGGTGGTATGCAGGCGGTTGGTATTGGAAAGCACCACCACGCGATGCTCCTGCTCACGCAGTTTATGCATGATGGCGATCACTTCCGGGCGCAGCGCAACAAACACCGCCTGCCAGCCGTGAGAGAACTGCTCGTAGCTTAGCGGTAGAGCCATCTCATGACACAGCGCCTCTGCGAACGCTTCGTCGCTAATTTCCCCGCGCTCATGCTGATGAAACGCCTCCCCCATATGAAAACTCTTCTTAAGCGATGCCAGCGGAATACGCGTTAAATCGCTCCAGGCTCCCAGCACACGGTTAAAGTCGATATCGACAATCACATTACCTAAATCAAAGATATAGAGCATTTTTGCCTCCTTTCGCGCCACAAGAAATTAACTGTAGCGGGAAAGGATGGGTTTGGCTATGTGGCAAGGTATGAAGCCAGGTCAACGGTCACAAAAATCTACGCGTCTTCCTAGGGAAGAATGATTTCAATTTGGCTGTCTTGTAAGCGTGATTTTAGCGCAGCGGGCGGCAGCTCGTCGGTAAAGAGCGCAGTGACCTGTGCCACGTTACCAATTTCAACCGCCGCCGAAGCATGATACTTAGTGTGATCGGCGACCAGCAGGATATTTCTCGCGTGCGCCATCATCGTTTTCACCACGTTAGCTTCGTTTACATCAAACTCCATCAACGCGCCATCGCTCTCGATTGCGCCTACGCTTGTTACCAGATAATCAGCACGAAAATCGGCCACAAAGGACGCCGCTGAAGGGCCAATGATCCCGCTATTATGAGAGCGCAACGTACCGCCGGGCACCATCACTTCAAAGCGCGGGTTGTGGTAAAGAATATGCGCCACACGCAGGCTGTTGGTGATTATCCGCAAATGATTATGGTTAAGTAACGCCCGGGCGACATGCTCAACGGTCGTACCAATGGTGATAAATATTGTTGAACCATCAGGAATATAGTCTGCCACCGCTTCGGCAATCGCTTTTTTTTCCTCGGTTTGCGAAACCTCACGCTGCTCGAACGCCGTATTAACGACGCTGGAAGCCCGACCCGCGCCACCGTGATGGCGCGTAATCAGGCCTTGCTCGCTTAATTTACGAATATCCCGGCGCACCGTCTGCGTGGAGACATCCAGCAGATTTGCCAGCTCATCAATATTCATATACCCACGCTCGGCGATCAGCATGAGGAGTTGGTCGTGCCGCGGGTTACCGGTTAGTTCGGTAAGGCTCATGAAAATTCCTCGAAAAACCATCACCCTGGCATTTTATACAAAAAGTGACAAAAAAGATCGGGTTTGATCACAGTCAGGGATCCCGGCTCGTCCACCGGGACGCGTGCATTTCAACGCCGCTACACCGCTGGCGAAGCGGACTGACTCCGCTAAATCCCCACCTGTTGCCAGCGCCACCGCCAATGCGCCGTGAAAAACATCACCCGCACCTGTGGTATCTACCACATCAACTTTGAAGGCCGGTTGATGTTGACGCCCGCCATTTTCCAGCCAGTCACAGCCTGCGCTGCCCTGGGTCACATAGACATGACCATTTGTGAGCGTTTGTGCCTGTTTTAGCGTACTGGCCATCTCTTTCACACCCGTTAAGCGCGCCAGACCCGGTTCTGAAAAGGCCGCATGATCGCTTAATGCCACCAGCTCGCTGATATCCTGCGGCGTAATATCACCGTCCAGAACGGTCATCACGCCCGCCTGCCGGGCCAGAGTGAAGGCTTTTTTAGCGCCGTCGTGCCAGCGTACATCTGCCAGCACAACATCCCACTGAGAGAAATCAATTTCCTCCAACCACTCTGCGTCAGGCAGCAGGTCCGGGCTGGGGTAGTTAATGATTATCCGCTCGCCTGTGGCATCCACCATGATGGCGGATTGCGATGATTTCGCCTGGTTATACCGTTTGGTGTAACGGGTGTTAACGCCCCAGGATTCCAGCTCTGCCAGCAGGCTGTTGCCCGTGTCGTCATCACCTACGCGACCCATAAAATCAACCTGCGCCCCCAGCCTTGCCGCCGCAACCGCTGCCGTCGCCGCTGGCCCGCCACCAACTTCCGTATAATTTCTCGCCACGTATTTACCGCTCTCCGTCGGTAACCCTTCCACGTAATAGATGCGATCCATCACGGTTATACCTACACAAGCAACACGAATCATGGTCATTCCTTAAACATTTTGGGATGCGTTCATTTTAATTTCACCAATTGTTTAAAAAGTGACGGCTGTCAATTTTTTGACTATAAATTACAAATACGATCAAAAACAGACAATCAAAGCGTGTCATAAATGACAAAAAGTGACATCGCTGTATTCAGGAGAAGGTTATGGCAGCAATCGCGTTTATCGGTTTAGGACAAATGGGTTCGCCAATGGCGAGCAATTTATTGCAGCAAGGGCACCAACTTCGCGTCTTTGATGTGAATGCCGAGGCTGTGCGGCATCTGGTAGACAAAGGCGCGACTCCCGCCGCCAACCCGGCGCAGGCCGCTAAAGATGCCGAATTTATCATTACCATGTTGCCGAATGGCGATCTGGTGCGCAGCGTGTTGTTCGGTGAGAACGGCGTTTGCGAAAGCTTATCTACCGATGCGCTGGTCATTGATATGTCGACCATCCATCCGCTGCAAACCGATAAATTGATTGCCGATATGCAAGCCAAAGGCTTCAGCATGATGGATGTTCCGGTAGGCCGTACTTCTGCAAATGCCATTACCGGTACTCTGTTACTGCTGGCTGGCGGCACCGCTGAACAAGTTGAACGTGCCACGCCGATCCTGATGGCGATGGGCAGTGAGTTGATCAACGCTGGCGGTCCGGGCATGGGGATCCGCGTTAAGCTCATCAACAACTATATGAGCATCGCACTCAATGCGCTTTCGGCAGAAGCTGCCGTTTTGTGCGAAGCCCTGAATCTTCCCTTCGATGTTGCCGTCAAAGTGATGAGCGGTACCGCCGCCGGTAAAGGCCACTTCACCACTTCCTGGCCAAACAAAGTCCTCAGCGGAGATCTTTCTCCCGCCTTCATGATCGATCTTGCCCATAAGGATCTTGGCATCGCCCTTGATGTCGCCAACCAGCTGCATGTGCCAATGCCGCTGGGGGCCGCCTCACGGGAGGTTTATAGCCAGGCGCGCGCAGCGGGTCGCGGTCGCCAGGACTGGTCCGCCATTCTGGAACAGGTCCGTGTCAGTGCCGGGATGACTGCCAAAGTAAAAATGTAACGACTGGATAAAGGAATAAATGAATGAATAAGTACACCATCAACGACATTACGCGCGCATCGGGCGGTTTTGCCATGCTGGCGGTCGATCAGCGCGAAGCCATGCGCATGATGTTTGCCGCGGCTGGGGCACCCGCTCCGGTAGCCGATAGCGTTTTAACTGATTTCAAAGTTAACGCGGCGAAGACCCTCTCGCCTTATGCCTCGGCGATTCTGGTAGATCAACAATTCTGTTACCGCCAGGTGGTTGAGCAAAACGCGATTGCCAAAAGTTGCGCCATGATTGTCGCCGCCGATGAGTTCATTCCTGGCAACGGTATTCCGGTAGATAGCGTGGTCATTGACCGCAAAATCAATCCGCTACAGATCAAACAAGACGGTGGCAAAGCCTTAAAACTGCTGGTGCTGTGGCGTAGTGATGAAGATGCGCAGCAACGCCTGGATATGGTGAAAGAGTTTAACGAACTGTGCCACTCACACGGCCTGGTAAGCATTATTGAGCCAGTCGTCCGCCCACCACGTCGTGGCGATAAATTCGATCGCGAACAAGCGATCATCGATGCCGCCAAAGAGCTGGGCGACAGTGGCGCTGACCTCTACAAAGTTGAAATGCCGCTTTACGGTAAAGGTCCGCAACAAGAGCTTCTCAGTGCTTCACAACGTCTGAATAACCATATCAATATGCCGTGGGTGATCCTCTCTTCCGGTGTCGACGAAAAACTGTTCCCGCGTGCCGTACGCGTGGCAATGACAGCGGGTGCATCGGGCTTCCTGGCTGGTCGTGCCGTCTGGGCATCGGTCGTCGGTTTACCAGACAACGAGTTGATGCTGCGTGACGTTTGTGCACCGAAATTACAACAACTGGGCGATATCGTCGACGAAATGATGGCTAAACGCCGTTAAGATGGGGATACAAAAATGAAATGGTTTAACACTTTAAGTCACAACCGTTGGCTGGAACAGGAAACCGATCGCATCTTTGATTTTGGTAAAAATTCCGTAGTACCGACCGGATTTGGCTGGTTAGGCAATAAAGGGCAAATCAAAGAAGAGATGGGCACCCATCTGTGGATCACAGCTCGTATGTTGCACGTTTATTCCGTTGCTGCGGCGATGGGTCGACCTGGCGCTTACTCGTTGGTTGATCACGGTATTAAAGCCATGAACGGCGCACTGCGCGATAAAAAATATGGCGGCTGGTATGCCTGTGTGAATGACGAGGGCGTGGTGGATGCCTCCAAACAGGGCTATCAACATTTCTTTGCTCTGCTGGGTGCTGCCAGCGCCGTCACTACCGGTCATCCGGAAGCGCGCAAGCTGCTCGATTACACCATTGAAATTATCGAGAAATACTTCTGGAGCGAAGAAGAGCAGATGTGCCTGGAGTCCTGGGACGAAGCCTTCAGCAAAACCGAAGAGTACCGCGGCGGCAATGCCAATATGCACGCAGTGGAAGCTTTCTTAATTGTTTATGACGTAACGCATGACAAAAAATGGCTGGATCGCGCGATTCGCGTGGCTTCCGTGATTATCCACGACGTCGCAAGAAATAATCATTATCGCGTTAACGAACACTTCGATACCCAGTGGAATCCGCTGCCGGATTACAACAAAGATAACCCGGCGCACCGCTTCCGCGCGTTCGGAGGTACACCAGGCCACTGGATCGAATGGGGCCGTTTAATGCTGCACATCCACGCGGCCCTGGAAGCCCGTTGCGAACAACCGCCAGCATGGTTGCTAGAAGATGCCAAAGGTCTGTTTAACGCCACCGTGCGTGATGCCTGGGCACCCGATGGTGCGGACGGGATTGTTTATACCGTTGACTGGGAAGGAAAACCGGTGGTCCGCGAACGTGTGCGTTGGCCTATCGTCGAAGCGATAGGTACGGCCTACGCGCTCTACACCGTCACCGGCGATCGCCAGTATGAAACCTGGTATCAGACATGGTGGGACTACTGCATTAAGTACCTGATGGACTATGAAAATGGTTCCTGGTGGCAGGAGCTGGATGCGGACAATAAAGTCACCACGAAAGTCTGGGACGGCAAACAGGATATTTATCACCTGCTGCATTGCCTGGTGATCCCGCGTATCCCGTTAGCGCCAGGCCTGGCTCCGGCAGTTGCGGCGGGTCTGCTGGATATTAACGCGAAATAACTGACTAAAAAAAAACGACATATCAGGCTGCACGCCGGGTATGTCGTTATTCAATAAAGGTACCTCGTATGCAAATCACCAACATGCATTGCAGTGGACAGACCGTTTCACTTGCCGCGGGGGATTATCACGCGACCATTGTGACCGTCGGTGCAGGTCTGGCTGAATTAACCTTTCAGGTGTAGATTCAATTGGTCAACGCAACAGTTATGTGAAAACATGGGGTTGCGGAGGT
>OGWT01000566.1_pt1 | contig 29788 bp, 35 predicted proteins | sample 1576101 | NCBI WGS metagenome assembly OGWT01 (sample SAMEA3541481, study PRJEB24748) | human gut metagenome | biome: human gut; feature: human-associated habitat; material: faeces | place: China | collected 2012 | reverse complement strand
CCAGTGTGGCACGGCTCAGCTCCACTCCCTGACGACGGTATATTTCTGACTGGCGTATATCTCAATTCTATCTGTTTAGTTATATGCTCCATAGCTGAATTTGGCTATAACTCATTGATAAACTTTCTTAATTGGCGGTTAAAATCATTGCATTTAATTTGTTCTTGCGTGCTATCTTTGGTCAATCTATGGTATATATCATCACTATGCTTAACGAGTTCCTCTGTGCTTAACGAATGCCATCCCTTTTGCACAGCGACTCTGTTCGCCGTTTTCATAATAACTGAATCAGCAGGCAGCTCACTACGACTGCATTTGTATTTGAGGTATTTAGTCGCCGCAACGACAGATGCAAGTTGATTATATTGCTCATTTAAAGACATTGTTTTTTGCCGTTCAGTAAGCTGAGGATTTTGGCACCCAGCCATGGCCACTACTAAAAATAAGGAGGTTGTGCGAACAAGTAAGTTTAACTTATTTCCCATAGATTTTAACTCACTGATTTTGTTTGCATTAATAGTACTTAACCATCTTTTAACAATCCACGTACTTTTCTTATATTGACTCCTCTGTAGTTTGATGTCACTTTATCAAAAAATAATACCCTGCGCTCAGTGCAAGCCATGGGCCGAATGCTAATGGACGACTAATACTTGTTTGCGTCTGAGAACGCACCAGTAATGTAACAATGAGTCCGCTTCCTGCCGCTAGCAAAATAATTTGTGGAAGAGCCTGCCACCCCATCCAGGCACCCAATGCGGCTAATAATTTAAAATCACCGTAACCAAGCGCTTCCTTCCCCGTTACAAAACGGAAAGCCCAGTAAAGACACCATAAGCAGAGATAGCCTGATATTGCGCCCACTACCGCTTGTTCTAGTGAAATATATCCCTCTGGCAAATTAAATAGCAGGCCAAGCCAAAGCAATGGTAATGTTAATATATCCGGCAATAGGTACGTGCGATAATCAATAATTGCCAACACCAAGAGCATTGATAGAAATATCCATGATCCTATTAATAATAGGCTAAGTGAAAACTTCCATGCAGCCAACATAAATAGCATAGCACACATCATCTCTACCAATGGGTAATGATATGGAATACGCTGACCACAGCAGTGTGTTTCCCCCTTCAAATAGAGATAACTTAACAATGGAATATTATCCCTGATTCTAATCTGATGAGAGCAATGTGGACAACATGAGCGAGGTAGGATCAGGTTAAAAGGATGCATCGACTCAGGCACCGGTTGCTCCAATTGCAACAAAGCCTCACGTCGCCAGCGCCTTTCCAGCATAAGAGGTAAACGATAAATTACCACGTTAAGGAAGCTGCCAATGATGCAGCCAAAAATCCCGACGATTGTCAGCCATAACAGTGGAAAAATAGCCACAAAGTCCCGAAAAAAGTTCACAACATCTCCTGATTATCAATTGGGTATCACCTTTTGATATCACCCTATCAACCCATTTATTCCTCTTGAACAGAACATTAACTTGATTAATTGCGAGTCAGAATTAGTCTGTTAACCACAACCCATCCTGGTTTGTTATCTTGTGCGACAACATCAAACGCGACGATATGGATATGATGTTGTAACTCCAGTTGTGTGAGCCATTGCATCAGGTGATTAAATTCCCCCGGAGCCAGCGTTACGCTCAGATGCTTTCCCTGAGGTTGCAGTCGGGTAATGACCACACCATAAGATGATGAGCTCCCTGCCACCGTTGCAGATAAACTCAACGATTCATCCTGTTGAACGCTGTCTTTTTGAATCTGTAGTCGCGGTGCTTGTTGTTTCATCCATTCCACAGTGTTTTTTTCACGGGCAATGATATTCCGCCATTTTTCCTCCCGTAATTGCCAAGGGTTCCAAAGTGCGTAATAACCGAGACAGACAATAAGTAGTCCCCCCCCCCCGGTAAGCAATCTGCGTTCCCGTGAGCTGAGCTGTTGCAAACGCTTTTTAAGTTCATTCATCTGCTACTCCCAGAATTATTCGACTTTCTACCCCCTCTGAATTTTGTCGGATCTCCCCAGATTGTAGAGGGTGTTTTTCCCCAGCCAGTTGCTGGAATTGTTCCAACGCCTGAAAAGACTCGGCCAGCAGATCAATTTTCAGCTCTCTGCGATGCCCATCCCAACCCAATGCCTGCACACGAACAGCCGATGTTTCTTCCAGCAGTTGCTGCAGCTGGCGTACCATGGCACCCAAACCCGGCTGCTTGTCCGCTGGCAACTGTTGCAAATGTTTCATCATCTGACTGCGCGGATTAATCACATTCTTCTCGCCAGGAAATAGCTGTTGATAAAAACGTTCACTCGTCTGCTGCCAGTCTCCAGCCTGCTGCCAGAGTCGATAATGCGTGATACCTGCATCGAGGCATAACAGCAGAACATACACCATCAGGGAGAAGATGACTGACCGCCAGGTACGTATCCCCATATACACACTGCCCTTACGAGCAAACTCTCCCTGACGTAAATCTGCGCCGTTATACTCACCCATTTCAGCAGCCAGTTGCAGCACGTTGCGCTCGGGTTGCTGTCGCCACTCAATATCCATGCTATGTGCCGGTGGTGTTGAGTAAGATTCGATAACTGAGGGGGCCGAAATAGCCAGTAACTGTGGTAGCCACGAATATTCTACCACCATTCCTGCATAAGCATCCCGACGAAATAACCATTGCTCATTTAGACTTACTGCACTCCATCCCTCGGAAGCCAGCGGTAGCATCAACACATCTGGCAAAAACATCTGCTCCCGGATCCCCAGTTTCTCGCAGCATGCTATCCATCCGTGCATGACTGTTTTTTCCACCACCGCCACGTCACAGATATCGCCATTTTGCTGCAAAATAGCGAAGTGCAGATTTTCAATATCAGTGGCCAGTTGCTCTTCGAGAATAAATGGCAACACCTGTAAACGTTGACGCCGAGAGCGATATGGCAATGTGACCTGATGGAAAGCTATTTCACTCGCAGGCACCAGTACCCAAGCAGGATAACGGGTGAGTAAACAGGCTAATTGCGAGTTGATTTCTCCTATCTCTACACTGCCATATTGAGTATCTTCAGACGATGCCAACAACCACAATAAAGGGTGTGAGTCATCAGCGGGCAAACGCAGAAATAACCGGGCACCATCGTGGTGTTTTAGATTCTTAATCAAGGTACCACCATCATCGTTAATCCATATTTTCGCTGAACGCTATATATGTCTTTCCCCTTCCATATCATTAGGCTGTGCTGACTAAACTGACGACTCCCTATAAGTATATAAAAATGGGCCATAAAATAGTCACTACTCACCGCCAGGTTTGGTATAACCACTGAGGTTTCGATCTCTGTAAGTTGCGGCAACGCCAGAAACGTCGCCACGCTGTCCCATCCTGTGCGTGGGCGTTTTTGTAATAATTTTATTGCCGGAAAAATATCCTGATCTTTTAGAAATAGCGCGGCCAGTAGCGCTCCTTGCGATTCCCGTAATGTATTTATATTCACCAACAGTGTTGATGTTGGTAGTACACAAACATAGGGCAGCAATTTTCGATAAAGACTAGCGTCAACCCCAGAGACCATACGCAGCTCACTGACATCCTGCATCGGCTGATTGGCTGCCAGATAAGGCCTCTCCAATGCCATATACATTTCATCTTCCGCGCCGCCTGTCATCGTGTTATTGTTAGTATCGATCCAGTCACGTAAGGCTGCGGTGACATGTGCGGCTTGCACTGGTTTAACCTGCAGGTTTAGCAGCAACTGCTGAAATACTCTAGCAGGATAAGGTTCGCTGTTCTGATCTCCCCCCCCCTGATTGATGGAATTTAGATTAAAACAGGCCTGAGCATCGACGATTTGTCCTCGCACTTCTCCCCCTTCAAACTGAAACTGGCGTTCTGTTTGTGCCCAATTTTGTGCCAGATGGGTTTTCTGCTGCGAATCCTGCTTATCCCTGTGCAATATTTTTCGAACCCTCGCCTCTGCCGCACGGCCATACCACTTGGCCTGCAACTGATCTATCTGCGTCACTGTACGCAGATATGTCCGCCCGTTACGCTCTGTAATCTCTGCGGCTATCGTGACCATCAATGCCAGAATCAGTAGCACCAACAGCAATGCGACACCTCGCTCCCGGACCTTCATTGTTCACTGCCTTCACTGATCAAAAATAGTCGCGTCAATTGCGCAAAATCATCAACCACCAATGTGACTTCAATGCCTTGTGGTAGCTGAGTTGCACTGTCCCAGCTCTCCCGCCATGTACCATTAGCATAAAAACGTAAACGAAACGCTTCAACACTACTCAGCAAAACCCTGACGCCTGGATACACACTTGACGGTTGATCAACATAAAAATTGCTAAGCCGTTCTAACTGCTGATGTCGCAACCTATAACCTACGCGCTGTAATTCCGATCGTGGCAGCATTCCAAGTGGGTTTTGCCAGCTGTTACGTGTAAATGTTACCCCCCAATCATCACTTTGTAACTGATGAGGAGCCGCCAGCAGCATACGTTCACTCCCCCTGGCACTCCGCTGGATCATCTGGGTAAAATCCTGTTCCATTTGACTAAATGCCCGCTGCAACTCAGCCAGACGGTGTACTTTATTACGGGAGAGTTCATCTGCCCGCATTCCGCTCTGTAATACTTGAAATGCACTGAGGGTTAGTGCGGAAACAATTGCCAACGCCAGCAACATTTCCAGCAGCGTAAAACCCCGAACCTGCTGTTCACTCATTCACGCACCATAAAACTACGTAGAGATACAACAGCGGATTCATCCTCTTTACTACGCCGCACTTCAATATCTAGTGCGCGTTGCTGCGGTATTTCGCTGTCTAGACCACGCCAGCGCAAATACCATTCTGTCCCGGCAAAGTTCACCGTCTTCTCACTCCATTTTTTTTCCGGCCAGACCTTCTCCAAGTGAAGCTGCACCAGCTGATTATCCGCCAGCCAACCTGCCAAAACTTTTTCTTCCATCCGTCCAATGCCGCTAGCCTGCTGTACCGTGGTTTGCATTAAGGCTATTCCAGCCAGTGCAAACACTACCAACGCCACCATGACTTCCAGCAATGTCATTCCATTCTGTGCTTTCACCGTTAGACCTCATCTTCGAAGACGTCTATCACCCCACTCTCATCAACCCGCAATCCTACAACTGTATTGCTCTCCATCTGTCGAAACAAAAGGGTAAATGGCGTCACTTCACCGCCGGGCAGCAGCAAAATATCCGGTGTTGCCTCTAGGCCACTCGCCGGCGACCACTGTTGTAAATCTTGCAACTGCAATTCAAGGCTTATCTCATCTGGAAGTTTGCCGCCCATGACAGCACGCCGCGGCTGCCACGGTTGCCAGACATACTCTTGCCAGATATGAGATCCCGTCACCGAGGAGGGAGATTCTGATTTCTGGTGCTGCAAAAATTTGAACTCCCAACCCTGTGGTCGTATCTGAAGCCCCAACACAACGCCATCTTGTTGGAGAGTATCGAGTGCAAAATCCAGCTGTGTCTGTAGACGTTCCCGTTGCTGTTGCATATTTTTCTGCTGTGCGGCAGGAAATGACATCAATACTAGGCTGGCGGCACTTCCAATAAGTAGAATAACCAGCATCATCTCCAGTAGGGTAAAACCGCGCTGGCTCACGAGTTCGTGTTACCAATAGTCCAATTCCCAATATCGTCTTCTGTGTCAGATATGCCATCAGGGCCATAAGAAAAAATATCAATTTCACCATGCTGCCCGGGATTCAATAGCTGGTAATCTCCCCCCCACGGATCCTGCGGCAAACGGCGGATATAGCCATCTTTGGGATAATTTCGTGGTTCGGGCTGAATTGTAGGTTTACTGACAAGTGCCTGTATGCCTTGTTCTGTGGTTGGATAACGGTTGTTATCTAACCTATACATATCCAGCGCACTCTCCAGCGCGACCAGATCGCTGACCACTTTTTGTTGATCTGCTTTGTCTTTATTTCCCATCAGATTTGGCACCACCAAACTGGCCAGCACGCCAAGAATTACAATGACCACCATGACTTCCAGTAAAGTAAAACCGCGTTGATACTGTTTGCGCATATTGCTCTCCGTTGTTTTTAAATTATTTACATACTCATCATGTTATTGAGTTGCAGGATCGGCTGCAGAATAGCCAGTACGATGAACAGCACGACACCAGCCATACTCACCACCAGTAACGGTTCAAACACTCCCAGTGCCAGTTGCATCTGGGCGCTGAACTCACGCTCCTGATTATCTGCCGCCCGTTCCAGCATACTGTCAAGCTCACCACTGTTTTCACCGCTGGCAATCATGTGCCGCATCATTACTGGAAACAGTGCTGTCCGTTCTAACGCTTGATGCAGGCTAACGCCTTCACGCACCGATTCCGCTGCAATCGCTAACTGACGACGGGCATACTCATTACTCAGCACTTCTCCACTAATGCGCATTGCCTGTAGTAACGGCACTGCACTGGCATTGAGAATGCTCAGCGTTCGAGCATAGCGTGCGGTATTCAAGCCGCGCGAAATCCGCCCCAGCACGGGCAGGCGCAGTAACTGGCGATGAAAAGCAATCCGCCGAGCTTGCTGGCGTAATAACATACGTGCCAACAGTCCTCCCATGACCATTAACAGTAACAGCCAAGGGCTAAACGTATGTACCCACTCGCTCATGCCCATCAACATGCGGGTAGAGAGCGGTAATGCCTGTTTCATATGAATAAACTGCTCAACCACTTTTGGAACTACGGCGGAAAGCAGAATAGCAATCACGCTAATGGCCACCAGCGTCAGCACACAGGGGTAAATCATTGCCTGTAGAATACGGCTACGCATGATCTGACGTTGCTCGGTGTAATCCGCCAGACGATTAAGCACAAGATCCAAGTGACCTGACGTTTCACCTGCTGCCACCATCGCGCAGTACAGTCGTTCAAACGTCGCCGGAAACGCCCCCATCGCAACGGCCAGTGAATGACCTTCGAGCACCTTTGTGCGCACTGCCGCGATTAATGCGCGCTGGCGTGGTTTTTCGCTCTGTTTTGCTACCGCATCAAGAGCCTCTTCCAGCGGTAGAGAAGCGGCAACCAACGTTGCCAGCTGTCGGGTCAGCAATGCCAAGTCAGAGCTATTAAGCCTGCGTTGCCAGAAAACACGATACCCCCCTCCGGTATACTGACGATTAGCCTGACTTTCATCCAGTTTGAGTGGAGTAATCCCTTGCTCACGTAACAACTGGCGGGCATGACGGGCAGAGTCAGCCTCCAACTCCCCCCGAAGCTTCTTACCCTGGACGTCTAATGCCTGATAGTGGAATAGTGCCATCTTCACTCTCTTCCTACGCTTGATTTTCAGTCACGCGCACCACTTCTTCCCAACTGGTCTCCCCCGCCAGCACTTTTTGACGCCCATCGCTACGCAACGTCACATAGCTGCTCCCTAACAGGCGGGCGATACTCAGCTCACTTTCACCTCTATAGATAGCGTCCCTTACACGCTCATTGATCAGTAGCAGCTCGTGAATCCCGGTACGTCCGAGATATCCAGTAAAACAACATTGCTGGCACCCTTTTGGCTGCCAGATTGTTGTACCTACAGGAATATTCATGACTTTCGCCAGACTGGCATCGACCAGATACGGCTGACGACAATCTGGACACAAAGTACGAACTAATCGCTGGGCCAGCACCGCCAGCAATGATGTGGAGAGCAGGAAGGGGGGAATGCCCATATCCTGAAGACGTGACAACGCCCCTGTCGCACTATTGGTATGTAACGTAGAAAGCACCAGATGTCCGGTCAACGATGCCTGAATCGCAATCTGGGCTGTCTCACTATCTCGGATCTCGCCAACCAGCACCACGTCCGGGTCTTGACGTAAAATAGCGCGCAGGCTACGGGCAAAGGTCATATCAACTTTAGGATTAACTTGTGTCTGACTGACACATTCAAGTTCATATTCAATTGGGTCTTCGACCGTCATGATGTTACGCACCCTAGCATTCAACCGACTTAGTGCGGCATACAGGGTGGTGCTTTTGCCTGAACCGGTTGGCCCGGTTACCAGGATAATGCCGTGTGGTCGTTGGAGCAGTTCGTCAATGTGGCACTGGTTTTGTGGTGACATCCCAAGCGTAGCAAGATCCAGGCTGACGCTATTTTTATCCAGTAAACGAAGCACAATGCGCTCACCGTAGTTGGAAGGTAAAGTAGACACGCGCACATCAACCGCTCTGCCGCCGATACGCAATACCATGCGACCATCCTGGGGGATTCGCTTTTCGGCAATATCTAACTTTGCCATGACTTTGATGCGTGAAATCAGTAACGACGCCAAGCTGCGTTGCAAACGAAGGATCTCACGCAACACCCCGTCAATGCGAAAACGAACTTGCAAATGACATTCGTAGGTTTCAATATGAATATCAGAGGCTTTATCTTTGATTGCCTCGGTCAGCATGGCGTTAATCAAACGGATAATTGGCGCGTCATCATCGGCATCCAATAAATCGTCACTGTCCGGCATCTCCTCCGCGAGAGTGTAAAAATCCATTTCGTTACCAATATCCGCCATCATCTGCCGCGCCTCATCAGAATCGCGCTGATAACTGCTCACTAACTGTTTTTCAAACTCTTCCGCGGGAACTGTCGTGACCGTCAGATCGCCTCCGGCTACCCTGCGCACCTCAAGTAATGCACTGGCCGGGGTATCCTCCATACACAGCACCCGGTTACCACCAGCCTCACGCAACAGTAAAATCCTTTGTGAACGTGAATAGGTAAAAGGTAAGGGTGGCCGTGATTCAATCGGATTCAGTGGCTGCTCGCTCATGGTGCCTCCTGCGGATAAAATGAGCCGATCGCCGCTTTTACTTGCTTAAACGTCGTATTGTCTTGCTCTGGCTGCAATTTGAGTTGATCCTCATTTAATGTCAGTTCATTAGCTCCATTGCCACGCGACTGCACCTGCTCTTGATTAAACGATCGGTATTTATCCACTGACGCACGGCGGAACTCATCACCTTCGCGAATAATAGATGGCCGAATAAACAGCATCAGGTTACGTTTAGCAACATGCTCACTTTTAGCTCGGAATAGATGCCCCAGCACGGGAATATCACCCAGCAACGGCACTCGGCTCTCGCTACCCTTAATGGATTTATCCAGCAATCCACCGACAACAACCGTTTCGCCATTACCCACCAGCATGGCATTAGTGACAGTTCGGGTATTGAAGGTTGCCCCTAAGTTACTTGTACTGCTTGCGGCGGTTTCTGCGACACCAGAAACCTCTTGCTCTATCTCCAGTAATACCGAATCACCTTCGTTAATTTGGGGTTTTACCTTCAGTTTGATCCCTACCGTTTTACGTTCCACAGTATTAAAAATATTGTCCCCTGATGTGGTCTGTGAACCTGACAACACGGGTACTTCTTGGCCGACATTAAACGTCGCTTCCATGTTATCTAGAGTGACAATACTCGGCGTCGCGAGAATATCGTTCTTGCTGCTTGTGGAAAGAGCTGTTAGCAGCATCGCCCAGTTTCCGTGATAAAATCCGGCAGCAATACCATTGAAACTACTTATCGCTGTGTTCTGGTCCTTATCAGACGAGCCGTTTTGACTTGCTTGTGTAACAGTCGTGATGGGTAAACCTGTGTTAGTAAATTGCATTACCCCTACCTGCTTATTCGCCCACTGGATGCCTAAATTGAGGCCATCAGCATCTTGTACTTCGGCAATAATCGCTTCTACCAGTACTTGTGGACGGCGAATATCCAACTGTGCAATCACGTTTTCAAGGTCGCGAATGACATCGGGAGCCCCTGTCAGGAGCAGTGAGTTGGTTTGCTCATGGGACTTGATAGTGACCCCTTTACGCAGAGCGCTTGTTGGGTTGCTCTTTTTTTGATCATTTCCAATGCTATTGCTGACGCCTGTTAGCACTTCCACCAAATCTTTCGCTTTCGCATATTTCAGGTATATCACCTTGGTATTTCCCTGAACTTTCTGTTCCCGATCCAGTTGGTTAATCATGGCGACAATACGCTGGCGAGCGCCTGGCTCCCCGCTAATTAACACTGAATTTGTCCGTTCATCGGCAACCAGATTAGCCGTCATCCAAGCTGGCATCGCCGACTTACTGGTATCTTTAGTCAACTCAGTAATCATTTTGACCACTTCTGTTGCCGAAGCGTATGCAAGCGGTACAGTGACAACACTACGATTGCCGACATTGTCCACCCGCTCGACGATCTCCATCAGCCGTTTGATTACCGCCGCACGTCCTGTCATTAACAGGACATTGGAAGGCTCATAATGCGTAACACTACCAGCGCCAGCGCTATCATTGAGCTGCCGTAGTAGAGGAGCTAAATCTCTTGCCGCCACATTCTTCACGGGGACCACACGAGTCACAACCTCATCCCCGCTCCCCGGATCAGCGTCACTGGCTACCGGTACTGCCGCCATTTTGGCATCTTTTGAACGCACAACTTTAAGAATACCGTTATGCATATCGATGACAGCAAAACCATAAACATCTAATACGCTAAGAAAGAACTGATAATACTGTTCTTCATTTAACATATCGTAACTGCGCACGGTTATTGTGCCTTGTACGTCAGGATCAATGATGACGGTTTTCTTCAGATTCTTGCTGACTGTATTAATAAACTCCTGAATATCAGTCCCTTTAAAACTGGCAGAAAATTCTGCGCTCCATCCTAATGAAGAGCTAAATAATGTTATCACGAATACGAAAATTGGTAAGCACCCATTTAACCATTTGCTAACCACTTACTCCCCGCCTCCCACAGCAATAAATACATCATGCAACTGACCATCACGTTCGACAGTAATTTTTATTTCTGTAAGCTCTGGCAATTGTTCCATTATTTGCTGGGACTGTTTGGAATCACGCAGATCAGAGCCATTTAATGACACAGCCAAATCGTCATCCTGTAATCCGACATGATAGAATAATTTACTATCCTTACCGGGATTCAGCCGATAGCCATTAAGTTTATTACTCACCATGACAGGTGAAACATTAACAAAATCAAAAATATTTTTTGGTTGATATGCCACACGTGCGGAAATTTCACCGAGCTTTGAACTATCATTGGCGTTATTTTTAGTAGGTTTGTCGGAATTAAGAAACAGAGTCTCATTTCTTCCCTGATATTTAATAATGATATAATCTTTAAATATATCGGTAATAGTAGCATCGTATCCCGGTACCCTTTCACCCACTCCCACGCTAACCTGATGATTATCATTAACAATAATAGCAATAGAGTTTTCAGCATTCGAACTGGAAACTATCCCTGACACGTCAAGATTAAGCATTGATTGTGGTGCATTGTGCATAGAAGATTGCGCATCTTTCTCAGTAACCTCTGTTGGCGAAGACGCCATACCAAATAAATCGAACTGAAATGCCTCCCCTATTTTGTTATTAGTCACCGTCGCTTGTGGTGCGATAACAGGGGATAAACTAACTATTGGTTTTTCATCAGTCGTCCAAAATTGGCAAATAACAATAACCAGTTGATAACCAACCATAAGCAAAACCACGCACAAAAGCCAGGTCGGACTCAGCATTTTAAGAGCGATATCTTTCATTAATAAAGTTTCTATTCCTTGGTACAGTACAAAATAACCAAATACAATCCTGAATATCGATCTTGCCATTATGCAGATTGCGTAAAGTCAGTAATCGGTGCGACCGATGGTAAGGTCACACCGATATTAGATTAATTACTTACAACTCTCATCGATCTTGGTTTACTAAAGTCGAGATATTGCCCGTTCCAAGCTTTTACTTTTTTCATTTCCCCTGGGCTAACACTACCAACAAATTCACCAATCCTGTTATATAACAAATTATCCCAGTCAGATAAAAGTACTTTCGCTTTAGCCCCACTATCAACATATACTTCATGACCAATAATCCATTCAGGTAGGCGATATCCTGAACGCTTACCAACAGGGAGACAATAACGCTGACCTGAGCTGGCTGATATAATACACCCCTCGTTTTCTTTGGCTGGAATTGCCCGGCCATTGACGGTATAAGTCAGACCTGCTGGTGCAGCTGAAAGTTCTTTCTCAGTCAAGGTTTGACCATTACACACTAACGTGACATGCGTTGGCTGACTTTCTGTCGGTACGTTGATGTGGAACTTATTCATAACCGAGCTGTTAGCACGCTGGTTAGCCAATTTGAATCTCAATTGTCCATCTTTGGTCTCTACCTGTAACTGGCAGTCACTATCTTGCAAATTCGCACTGTCATCAGGATAGGTGAAGCCATAAGCGCCATGCAGTGCAGGATAGATGTAGCTAGACAATGTGTTTTTTGGATCGTAATACCCCACCAGTGTAGTCACCGGTACGCCAAACTGTTCTGGCTTACGAGCTTCCCGGGTATCAATCACGTCACTTTCTTTCCATGTTTCGCCATCGGAAGTAAAACTCTTCTTATACCCTTTAGTAACCAAAATCGTTCCACCGTTAATATGAAGAGAACTGCTATAAGCGGCTTGGTGGTTAATGGTCAGAATACGTCCTTTATTATCACTGGAGGCGTCAGGTATATATATATGCCGTGTCCAATAGCCATTCCTCATATTCACGTTGACAACCTGATACTCCGTCATCAACTCAGCGACTTTGCTTGCGCTCAAATCGTTGACCGGGGCCGTGATTTGCTCAACTCGGTTAACAGTGTGTTGATAGGGTTCCATTTGCGCAGTTTCGGCATTCCATTTGCTAAAACCCGTAGAGGAACGGCTGTCGAACACAGCCTTGTTTTCAAAGAAGCTCTGAATAATAGATGCTGAATTTGGCGTATACATGGTGAAGCGGTTAGCATTGGAAAAAGGACTGCCGGACGCCATTGAATCGGAACCGAACTTGTGACCATCGAATGGTTCCTGACACTGATCATTCAGGCAATTTTTCTCATTCGTACGGTTCGGATAAAAGTTAGGGATAAAACGTTTTTTATCGCTATCCCAACCCCAGGTAGAGTTGTTCTGATCGGCGCTACGATGAACGGATCCCGAGAAACCGCCGACAAAATGACCGAGCCCATAGTTGTGGCCGACTTCATGGCTAAATTCATTACCCAGACTAGAGTCTAAAGTGACAATCCCACCGCCACCAGAACCGCCATGTACCTGTATTCCATTCGCGTAATTACCACGGCTATTATGCGCAGCCAATTGAGCAACCACATAAGGATGGCTGTTCTCCCCTGAACCTGCGGTGCTGTTGATGCCGTAGTTGGCATTATCAATACCATGCGAGATCAGCTCCTTACCGATACTTTGTCGCATAGTACCTCCATGCCATCCCCCATTACCAGGATCAGCATCAGTCAACAATGTACCGGTTGGTAGCATGACTTCCTTCAAATGAAGAGGTGCATAATTGTTGACGATCATCCGGCTGACCGGGATCGTCTGGAAATATTCACGATGTGCCTCTTCGTCTTTGGCAAACGCAAAACGATCACGAGGCGTGGTTAACATCCCAATATCAATTGTATGTAACAGCAGCTCACCTGGCGCCCCTACCTTAATATCGCTCAGTTGACCGGTTAGATTGCCCTGTTTAAACAACAGATTTAGACCCGGTTTGATCCACTCCGCAGGTAACTCTGTACTCCAGGTATCAGGCGCGTAGACAATGCGGTTATTCTCCAACTCCCCATCCCGGAACCACTGGCCGTTTACAAATTTGAACTGTAAAGTCTGGCCACGGGAAATGGTAACCTGCCTTTCGCCGTAATAAATAGTTGAGTTATAGCCAGCATTGGAAATAAGGCGTACCATCTTGCCTTCCAGTTCAGCACCTTGTGGAAGATAGATGCTCCGTACCCAACGACCATTTGCAGTATGGATCTGAACCAAAGCATTATCTGCCAAATATGCCTTGATTGATGAGCCATTGGTATCGCTAAGTTTGTTCACTTCAGCTACATTATTAAGTATTTTAGACGAGCCATTTATGGGAGTGAAATCTATGCCCTCTTCCGGAACCCCCTCCAAATGGTAGAAGGTATCTGGTAGCTCCGAAGGAGGAGAAAGCTTCAACGTACCGAGAAGTTTGTTATTACCATCACGAGCTTCTACTTGCATAGTCGTTTCATAGTTAGCTTGCAATGGTTGCACCAGCAACAGACTCTTACGTAAACCTGTTAGATGTGGCTGCCGATCGCCTTCTTTTATATGAGCAGGCAAAATCTGGCTCTGGGCAAACTGAACCCTAGCAGCTAATGATCCCTGCAAGTCATTAGCTGGTTGCGTTTTATTAAAATAAAGAATGGAGTTATTTTCTGCTGATACAGGAGATGCTCCCAATGAAAGAGATGCAAAAATTAAACAAGATAGATATTTTAATTTCATACAACACCCTGACTGACCTTATGAAATCACATAGTATAAATTAATATCATTACCGAACAGGCATTGTATTTACATATCCGCACAAGTATCAATATCAAAACAATAATCACGAATGTAACTTGTAATAGTTGCTTATAATTCTTATCGTAAGAATTGATAATAAGCACATCAATTTTATTGTTGTTATACGGGTCTTCCCTTGTGATGGCTGAAGGCAATGATATTGGTGTATTTAATCGCCATAGGTCACCGCCATGGACGAATAGTCCCTCTGCATTCATATTCTCAACCTGTCCGCTCCGTGGCAGGTAACGTCTCTTTCTATCGATGAACATGTCGGTTCTGTTACCGTCTGGATTTGCCCCTATATTTCCAGACACCTGTTATCACTTAACCCATTACTGGCTTGCTGCCGTAGATATTCCCGTGGCGAGCGATAACCCAGTGCACTATGCGGATGCCATTCGTTATAATGCTCGAACGCCTCTGCAAGGTTCTTTGCTGCCGTTAACCCGTCTGGTTTGGGCATGACACTGATGTAGTCACGCTTTATCGTTTTCACGAAGCTCTCTGCTATGCCGTTACTCTCCGGACTCCGCACCGCCGTGCTCTTCGGTTCAAGCCCCAACATCCGGGCAAACTGCCGTGTTTCATTAGCCCGGTAGCATGAACCATTATCCGTCAGCCACTCTACTGGAGACGCCGGAAGCTCGTTGCCGAAGCGGCGTTCCACCGCTCCCAGCATGACGTCCTGTACTGTTTCACTGTTGAAGCCGCCCGTAGTGACCGCCCAGTGCAGTGCCTCACGGTCACAGCAGTCCAGCGCGAACGTGACTCGCAGTTTTTCTCCGTTATCACAGCGGAACTCGAACCCGTCAGAGCACCATCGCTGATTACTTTCTTTCACAGCCACTCTGCCTGTATGTGCCCGTTTCGATGGCGGTACAGCAGGTTTTCGCTCAAGCAACAGCGCATTCTGGCGCATGATCCGGTAAACACGTTTGGCATTGATCGCAGGCATACCATCAAGTTCTGCCTGTCTGCGAAGCAGCGCCCATACCCGACGATAACCATACGTGGGCAGCTCTCCGATAACATGGTGTATACGGAGAAGCACATCCGTATCATCAGTGTGACGACTGCGGCGGCCATCCATCCAGTCATCGGTTCGTCTGAGAATGACGTGCAACTGCGCACGCGACACCCGGAGACAACGGCTGACTAAGCTTACTCCCCATCCCCGGGCAATAAGGGCGCGTGCGCTATCCACTTTTTTGCCCGTCCATATTCAACGGCTTCTTTGAGGAGTTCATTTTCCATCGTTTTCTTGCCGAGCAGGCGCTGGAGTTCTTTAATCTGCTTCATGGCGGCAGCAAGTTCAGAGGCAGGAACAACCTGTTCTCCGGCGGCGACAGCAGTAAGACTTCCTTCCTGGTATTGCTTACGCCAGAGAAATAACTGGCTGGCTGCTACACCATGTTGCCGGGCAACGAGGGAGACCGTCATCCCTGGTTCAAAGCTCTGCTGAACAATTGCGATCTTTTCCTGTGTGGTACGCCGTCTGCGTTTCTCCGGTCCTAAGACATCAATCATCTGCTCTCCAATGACTAGTCTAAAAACTAGTATTAAGACTATCACTTAAATAAGTGATATTGGTTGTCTGGAGATTCAGGGGGCCAGTCTACCGTCACAGTTGGGATCGCTGAAAATACCCGGTTAGCCTGTCCGGGCTGCGGTAAATCCTGTTCTGTTCACGATCATCGTCATCGTAAATGGCGTCATCTTGATACCTGCCAGTTCACCACTATTGTTGAATCCGATGTTCCCCGCATCATGTGCCCGGATCATGGCTGCCAGACGTTGCCAGTTCCCTGGGCTGGCCCCGGAAGCCGGTATACGCTGCTGTTCGAATCGTTCGTTCTCTCATGGCTGAAAATCAGCACCGTTGATGCTGTCAGGAAACAACTTAAGCTCAGCTGGAATGCAGTTGACGGCATTATGACCCGGGCTGTTAAGCGAGGTCTTGCCCGGATAAAAAAGGCATTATCCGCTGTCATATGAATGTGGATGAAGTCGCCTTTAAAAAAGGACATCGTTTATATAACGGTGATCTCCGATCGCGATGGCCGGGCGCTGGCCTTAACGGATGATCGCGGCACAGAGAGCCTCGCCGGCTATCTTCGCACGCTCACTGACGGGCATAAGAGCAGCGCGTATCCAAGTGCGGTTGAGAAAATCGCCTTCGACCGCTTTCATGTTGCAAAGCAACTGGGCGAGGTGGTGGATAAAACCCGCCAGAATGAACATCCGCACCTTCATGTTGAGAGTCGGCGTCAGGCAAAGGGGCCCCGCTTCCTGTGGCAGTACAGCGATAAGTGGATGACTGAATCCGGCAGGAAAAGCTGGTATGGTTGCGTGCTCAGATGAAGCTGGCGGACCAATGTTGGACGCTGAAAGAGCTGGCAAAGGATATCTGAAACAGGCCATGGCGCGAGGAAAGACGCAATGACTGGAAGAGATGGCCGGCCGGCGCTGGCAGCTAACAGTGATGTCCCCAGGATGAAGAACATGGCTAAAACGATAGGGAAAAGGCTGTACGGTATCCTGAACGCCATACGCCACGGTGTATCAAACGGAAATGCAGAGGCGCTGAACAGCAAGATCAGGCTGCTGAGAATAAAAACTAGGGGATATCGCAACCGGGAACGCTTTAAGCTGGGAGTGATGTTCCACTACGGGGAACTGAATATGGCGTTCTGAGCTTTCCCACCATGATCGGGGAAGCCCCTATTATACATAGTATAATTATTTTCAGTTTATTCAGTATCAAATAAAAAGGAGTAACAATGTGCAATATTTTTATTACATTCATTGTCCTTATGTTTACTTTTTTTTTAAAGCTTTGTTTTGTGATCTATATCACGAAACGTGGCGTCATAATCTCCACTGCTATTTTCCTCATAGCATAGAAAATTTTTCGATTGATATGTAAGTTTATACCGAGTGTTAGTTGAGGAATCCTGATCTTACCCACGTAATGTGGACACGGTCCTAAGCGAGATTCAGGTTTCAAATTGCTCAGGGTTGAGACCGCCGCATGCACTGTGGCGACGCCAACGATTGTAATCACACTCAATATAATTAAACACTATCATAGCCGAGGGTAATCAGCCTGGCGATCGGTTGCAGTGATCAGACGCTCTGTCACGTTCCTTGCATCCCAAAGAGATGCATTCTCAGCCAGATATTCAAACAGCGCAGTTATATCTTCAATTGCACCTGGTCGCCATTCTATTTCATAACTCATTGCGCAGTTCCTGATAACGTCCCTGTAGTTGCTGGCGCAGTTGCGCGGAACTCATTCCCGGCCGCTTATCGGCGCGGGCAGCGGCAACTTTCGCTCGTATCTGTTCGTCGTATTCCGCCCGTGCCAGTTCTTCATTAGCAAGGCGTTGCAATAGTGCAGACTTGTCTGTACTGCCTTCTGGAAAAATACGAGGCAGGCTTTCGGCCAGCTCGCGCAGGAAATTGGCGTTTTCGTAATGAGTGGTGTTATTCATAGTTGACTCCCCCTTCATTCAATAAAGAGCAATTACAGGTTTTTTGGTGTCGTACGCATGGGTATAACGAGTCAGAATATCGATATTCACTCCGATGATATTGTTTCACAGGCAGGCGATAACCGGAAAATAATGCTCATTTACCTGGCAATCTGCGTGTTGTCAGGTTTTATACAGAGTATATAACCTTTCAGACACAGCCACCAACATATGCCGCGTCAGCGGCATGGAAGGCGGTACTCTGTGGTTACATGCGGCACAAGTGTAAAACCGCCGAAGCCCGGCGTAAGCCGGTACTGATTGACAGGTTTCACCTTACCCACCCCCGGCCCTGCCAGACCAGTGGGGGCTTAAAGGGGTAGTGTGACATCCTGACAGCAACTGAAAGCAAAATGTAAACACAATATTAATTTTTGTAAAAAAACAATAACACCATAAACATAACCAACTGATATTATTATTAAATATTTAACAAGCGTACAAATTTAGTTCAAATTATCATTGCAAAATATAGTTAATTACGGCAAGTAACTAGTGTTGGCCAACATACTATTCAGATGTCATAAGCATTAATTTCCCTTAAAAAAGGAGTCCTTATGGAATTAAAAGCGAGTGAATTTGGTGTAGTTTTGTCCGTTGATGCTCTTAAATTATCACGCCAGTCTCCATTAGGTGTTGGCATTGGTGGTGGTGGCGGTAGCTGCGGTGGTCAAGGTGGCGGTTGTGGTGGTTGCAGCAACGGTTGTAGTGGTGGAAACGGTGGCAGCGGCGGAAGTGGTTCACATATCTGATACGTTGAATTAACCGTTCAGGGAGCATGGTGCTCCCTGATATTAAAAAAGGAAAAGATATGATCAATATTCTGCCGTTTGAGATAATTTCCAGAAATACAAAGACCCTGCTTATTACCTACATTTCTTCAGTAGACATTACACATGAGGGAATGAAAAAAGTGCTCGAAAGCCTACGATCCAAACAGGGTATTATTTCTGAATACCTCCTTGATAAACTACTGGACGAATCGCTTATTGATAAAGACAAGGGCAAAGAGTTTCTTATTACCACAGGCGTGATAAATAAAACGAAAACATCACCTCTCTGGGTAAACTCAGTCATAATAAGCGATGTTCCACATCTTTTCAGTAATGCCCGGGAACAATGGAAATCTGATGGTGTTTTTGTTTCTCATATCATTGATATAAAAGATAATAATATTAATGTGAGCGATTCAACACTAATCTGGTTACATCTCGAAAACTATCATTCAGACATTGTAAAAAGAATCTATTCAAAATTTGAAAGTAACCCTGGTGTTGCCTTCATCCAAAGCTACTACCTAAAGGAGTCATTCAGGATAGATGGAGTATATTCACCTGATCTTGGTACTCCCTGCCATTTTTGTCATATAGATAGATGGCTGAGCAGGGAAGAAAAAAGCTTCAGACGTAACGAAATGTCCTGGGCAAACTTACTTCAGTTACTGAAAAAATACCAAATGACACTACCAGCATTGGCTTTAGGCGAATCAGAAAGAGGATTCAGCTATCATTTAATAAAACGGCGACTTCAGGAGTTGACAGGTACTTCACTGGTTAAAAGTCATGTCGATAACTTTATGTCATCTGTTAGCGCTGATTTAATCACCTGTATTTTATGTAAAGAGCCGGTAATTCACTGGCAGGCTTGCAGCTGTCTGGAGAGATAACATGTCAAAACACGAACTCTCTTTAGTGGAAGTAACGCATTACACAGATCCTGAAGTTCTGGCCATTGTTAAAGATTTTCATGTCAGAGGTAACTTTGCTTCCCTCCCCGAATTTGCTGAACGAACTTTCGTGTCCGCGGTACCTCTTGCCCATCTGGAGAAATTTGAAAATAAAGAAGTTCTCTTCAGGCCAGGTTTCAGCTCCGTAATAAACATATCCTCATCACATAATTTTAGTCGTGAAAGGCTCCCATCAGGAATAAACTTTTGCGACAAAAATAAACTTTCCATTCGTACTATTGAAAAGTTATTAGTCAATGCATTCAGCTCACCTGATCCTGGCTCTGTAAGAAGACCTTATCCTTCTGGGGGGGCATTGTACCCGATTGAAGTTTTTTTATGCAGATTATCTGAAAATACAGAAAACTGGCAGGCAGGAACTAATGTTTATCATTACCTGCCGCTAAGTCAGGCACTGGAACCTGTTGCTACATGTAATACTCAGTCACTCTACCGAAGCCTGTCCGGTGGGGATTCGGAACGTCTTGGTAAACCCCATTTTGCTCTCGTCTATTGCATTATTTTTGAAAAAGCTTTGTTCAAATATCGCTACAGAGGATACCGGATGGCCTTAATGGAAACAGGTTCGATGTATCAGAACGCAGTATTGGTTGCAGATCAAATAGGACTGAAAAACCGGGTATGGGCGGGATATACCGATTCATACGTAGCAAAAACAATGAATCTGGATCAGAGGACTGTAGCGCCACTGATCGTTCAGTTTTTTGGAGATGTAAACGATGATAAATGTCTACAGTAACCTTATGTCCGCATGGCCGGCCACAATGGCCATGAGTCCAAAACTGAACAGAAATATGCCAACGTTTTCTCAGATATGGGACTATGAGCGTATTACACCAGCCAGCGCGGCCGGTGAAACTCTGAAGTCAATTCAGGGGGCAATAGGTGAATATTTTGAACGCCGTCATTTTTTTAATGAGATAGTCACCGGTGGTCAGAAAACATTATATGAGATGATGCCTCCATCTGCTGCAAAGGCTTTTACCGAAGCATTTTTTCAGATCTCATCACTGACCCGCGATGAAATCATAACCCATAAATTTAAAACGGTCAGAGCCTTTAATCTGTTTAGCCTTGAACAACAAGAAATACCTGCAGTCATAATTGCACTCGACAATATAACCGCTGCAGATGATCTGAAATTTTATCCTGACAGAGATACATGCGGATGTAGCTTTCATGGTAGTTTGAATGATGCCATAGAAGGTTCCTTGTGTGAATTTATGGAGAGACAGTCCCTCCTTCTTTACTGGTTACAGGGAAAAGCCAATACTGAAATATCCAGTGAAATAGTAACAGGCATAAATCATATAGATGAGATTTTACTGGCTCTCAGGTCAGAAGGAGATATCAGGATTTTCGATATCACCCTGCCCGGAGCTCCTGGACACGCAGTACTAACCCTGTATGGCACAAAAAACAAAATCAGTCGAATAAAATACAGTACCGGATTATCCTATGCTAATAGTCTGAAAAAAGCACTTTGTAAATCCGTAGTGGAATTGTGGCAATCGTATATATGCCTGCACAACTTTCTTATTGGCGGTTATACTGATGATGACATTATTGATAGTTACCAGCGTCACTTTATGTCATGCAACAAGTACGAGTCGTTTACGGATTTGTGTGAAAATACGGTACTACTGTCTGATGATGTCAAGTTAACGCTTGAGGAAAATATTACGTCAGACACAAATTTATTAAACTATCTTCAACAAATTTCTGATAATATTTTTGTTTACTATGCCAGGGAAAGAGTAAGTAACAGCCTTGTCTGGTACACAAAAATAGTAAGCCCTGATTTTTTCCTTCATATGAATAACTCAGGTGCAATAAACATTAATAATAAAATTTACCATACCGGGGACGGTATTAAAGTCAGAGAATCAAAGATGGTACCATTCCCATAAGGATAACAAATGGTTACATTAAAAATGGCGATAATTTTTCTGATGGAACAAATCAGAACCCCTTTCAGCTTAATATGGACAATTATGTCACCTACAGTGTTGTTCTTTTTCCTTCATTTCAATGAAATTGAACTTCATTATGGTGATACAGCATGGCTCGGAAAACAAATATCATGGTTTGTAGGCTACATTTCTTTTTCTGTTGTTCTGTTTAATTACTGTCTGTATCTGGTCGGAAGAAGAGAAAGTGGTTTTATTGCTACCTTCGTGCATAATATGGATGGTCGACTATTATTTATTCGTTCTCAATTAATAGCCTCACTTATCATGTCTATTTTGTATGTGTTTTTTTTCATTTTAGTCGTACTAACAGGATTCCAGGCAAGTCCAGATTATCAAATAGTAATGATTATTTTAAAATCGATATACATAAATGCATTTATGATGGTTTCACTCACTTTCATGGCATCGTTCAGAGTCACATTCCAAACAGCCAGCACTATCTATTCTGTATTAATAACTGTCTGTATGGTATCAGGAATTGTATCATTAAAATATAATGAGGGGATCGTTTACTGGATAAATCAGGTTAATCCTATCGCCATCTATTCTACAATACTCCAGTCAGATCAGGAGTTGTCTCTGATGACGATATTTTTCTATAGTATAATGTTAATCATAAGTATTATTTCAGCACTAACCTTCAAAACTGAGCCAGTCTGGAGTTCTCAATGACCATACCTCTTTTAGAAATCAACTCTCTGAGCTTTTCATATAAAGTAAATTTACCCCCTGTTTTCAATAATCTGTCGCTTAAGATTGAGCAGGGAGAGTTGATAGGTCTGCTTGGAGAAAATGGAGCCGGGAAGACCACTCTTTTTAACCTTATCAGGGGCGGAGTCAGTAATTATGAAGGGACCCTCAAGCGAAATTTCTCTGGTGGAGAATTAGTAAGTCTACCTCAAGTCATAAATCTTTCAGGTACACTAAGGAATGAGGAGGTTCTTGATTTGATTTGCTGCTTCAATAAGTTAACTAAAAAACAGGCATGGACAGAGCTTAATCATAAATGGAATGATAATTTTTTCATTCGCTATGATAAAATAAGACGTAAAAGGACTTACACGGTAAGTTATGGAGAGAAGCGTTGGCTTATCATATCTTTGATGCTAACGCTTTGCAAAAATGCCCGTTTATTTTTACTGGATGAACCAACTATAGGCATTGATATTCAGTACAGAATGATGTTATGGGAACTGATAAATAAGATCACCGCTGACGGGAAAACTGTATTTTTCTCAACTCATATTTTTGATGAATTAACAAGAGATAAAATCCCCTTCTATATGCTTTCAAAAAATAGTATAAATCGTTATTCTGATATGAGTGATTTTATTCAATCCAATAATGAAACAACTCCAGAAAAGGCATTTATTAAAGAAGTTATGGGAACAGGAGACTGACACATGGATATAATAGAAAAAAGAATCACAAAACGACACCTCAGTGAAAGTGAATTATCAGGTGTAAATTATTACAATTGTATATTTGAACGAATACAGCTTGACAACTTTAACTTTCGCGATTGTGAGTTCGAAAAATGTCGCTTCGTAAACTGCTCAATAAAGAATTTAAAACTTAATTTTTTTAAACTTATTGACTGTGAATTCAAAGATTGTTTATTACAAGGAGTAAATGCAGCAGACATTATGTTTCCCTGTACTTTTTCTCTTGTAAATTGTGATTTGAGATTTGTTGATTTTATTAGTTTACGGTTACAGAAATCTATTTTTTTATCCAGTCGCTTCCGTGATTGTTTATTTGAGGAAACAGACCTTCGTAAATCTGATTTTACTGGTTCGGAGTTTAATAATACAGAGTTCAGACATTCTGATTTGTCTCACTGTGATTTTTCAATGACAGAAGGTCTCGATATAAATCCTGAGATAAACAGGATCTTATCTATAAAGATACCACAGGAAGCAGGTTTAAAAATACTTAAACGAATGGGAGTGGTTGTAGGGGGATGAGGTGAGTAGACCCGCCGGTTGCCCGGACGGGCCCCTCCTCAGAACCGGACCTGCGGAACTACCGCATCCGGCTCCCGACAGATCAGTGTCCCCACACATATTTCAGAAAGAATGGAACATTGACTGAGTTCTCCATCTCGATGGGTATCCCAGCATTTTGAGAATCAGATCCAGCTTTTCTCATGTCATTGGGTGTGGGGTTTGAAGCCCAATGGAGCGGAAACGTACGCTAAGAAGCTAACTATATGATTTTAAGTCAATAAAGTCGTGGCGTTGTTAGGCAGGTTTACGTTGATTTGATTACCGAGTTTATTAACACTGAAAGTCCCTGAAACCGCATGGCTACTGGCATTGACGGGAAGAGTAAACAAAACCCTCGTTTTCTTTACTCACCTCTTCTGCTCAAAAAATGAACTTAGCGTACGATCTCGTACGGTTGGGCCTCAACCCCCTGGTTGACCGGCTAACGCCGAAGCTTTCGAAGAATATGCACGTGCGCGTGACGTGAAACTACTACACCATTAGAATGAAAACCATCATCCTGATCACGATAAGGAGGGCTACAGACAGTGATGTTCTGGAACCGAAACAAGAAAGATAAAGCAACTATAGCCAATGAAAAAAACGCTTCAATCATCTGCTTTCTGTGGCAGAGAAACTACCCGTTAAGGCGCTACCAGATCTCATTCGCGCTATCGTGCGGCCAGTACAGAGTGATTTCTTGCTGGCGGTAGCTGAGGAGGGAACAGATGCCCGCCCGGATATGACCCCGCAGGAGTTCTTCTTTAAGGGACTTACCCAAATACAATCTTACGAAAAGATGAAAGAGTGTGAGATGAACGGCGCTGATTATCCGTTGTCGCTGGCAAGCGACATAGTGCTGCCGTGGCCTTGGAGCCTACCACGCTATATCGATAACGTTTCACGCATTGGAACCCATAAGGGGAAGCCGTGGAAGCAAGATAAAAACAACCACTATGTTGACCTGTGGTTGCCCTGGCGTATTGGCTTTGTGCACGGGGGCAACCACTCCATAACGGCGGGTATTCTGGCCGGAGAAGGGTCGCTGATCCCGGAACACGTTTACGATATGTCATGGATGTTTGAGTTGGTCCGAACGGACGGTAATAACTGGTTTGTTGAGGGACAGAAAGCCGAAGCGGTGAAGTCGGGACGGTCAGCTGCGGTGTTTGAGATAGGTCGGCTGTTAGTGGAAGGAGCTAAAGAACGTTGATCGATTCTCTGAAGATGGAGTTCCAAGCCGGACACTCAAAGAATGAATCGGGGATTCTGACGCTGGCCTACAACCGCCAGGATATTGACACGACTGGCCTCATCATTCACTTCATAAAGTACATGCTGTCCAAGTAAGCTAATACGGCGCCCCCCTTCACCATAGCGTTCATCGGGGTTTGAGGGCCAACCGTACGAAAACGTACGGTAAGAGGATAAAATCGATTAGTAGACAATGTCGTCCGTTAAGTGCCAATTTTCGATTAAAAAGACACCGTTTTGATGGCGTTTTCTATGTCCATTATGTTTTGATATATCAGACAGTTACTTCACTAACGTACGTTTTCGTTCCATTGGACTTCAGACTCCTCTGTCGACTAATACCGGACAGGATAACCAGTTCAGTGATTGAGATTTGATTTTGTCCGGCAGCAATGAAGCTGGTGATTACACACAGGATTGAACTTGTCGTTCTCAATGTCAGCGACCCCTTATCACTGCTTTTTCTTGCGGCTGTCTGAATATCGTCTGAAGGTCATAGAATAGTAGTTCAAAGAAAAAACATCGGGCAACGCGCGTTCTTTGGGGTCGGCGATGAAAACGAATTTATGGTCACTCCCGTTTTAGTAACACCGGTTTTGAAGAGAAGCTGACAACCTGTATCTGTCGTGGTAAAGATGAAATCTGGTAAACCATGTCAGAATTGTTTTTATCCCGTTCTCTTTTGATACTCACCACTACTGAACGTCATCGACTGAGGAGCCGTTCATGATTTTCTTTTCCGGGTTTCCGTTTATTCTCCCCCTGTCGATACCCCTACTGATAAATTTTTTTCGGGCGATATGCCTGCCACAGGGGCAACGAAAATACATCCTCCTGAGATAGTTTTTTGTAGTTTTTCCAGAAGACAAGATTCTTTCGTACATCTGGCATGTAACGGTGTCTGTACAGCCATCGCAACTCACTTGCTGTAACACTCCTTCCGTGCCCATCGGTTTTACTGGCAACAGAGGATAAATCAAGACCATCAATAAAAAAATGCACTCTGTTTTTCAAAATAAGTAACTGATATTCAAGCCCGCACTTGCTTGTCTTTTTAAATACATTAACTCTGTTTTTGAATGTGTTTGAAATAAACAATGCAGAGACATTATATCTGTCGTGCATTGATATGTGATTTAAAAACCCCACGGACCTGTCATTTGTATTTTTTACGGCAAATCGGGTATCAGCGTAACTCCATACATCATTTGTTAAATCTGCCTGAATGATATACTGACAGTTTCTGTCCTTAATCAGATGGAGCTGTATTTCTTTTATTATAATGGCAATACCAAAAATGAGGTCCCCATCAGAAAACTCATCATCAATTCCTTTATATTTGTTTTTTAAGAAGAAACGTTTCATATCAAACTACCAGAGAATGATTCAGAACAACATCCGCCCCCCCGGATGTTACCATACGTTTTTTGCACAGATAATAAATATTTTCTTATTAATAATGCTATATGATGTACCCCTGAGTTAAGCGGAGCGCCCTGCACGAAAGGAAATGAACTTCTTTATATTTTAATACATTATTATTTATACCCTCAATGATATCCTGCGTCGTAACAGGGTCCACAGGGTTAAGTACATCACATTTACCTCCGGCACGTGGAGTACAGCATCGTTCAAGAGCTGGCTCAGGACGTAATGAGTAGTTTTTCACCATTATTCGCCCGGAGTAATCTTTCTGAGACTCGGGATGTCTTCCCTGATGAAGAAGCTCAAAAATCTTTATGACATTATGATTAGAAATCGTCTCTCCATGCCTTACATACCAGTGAACGGATATGTCCATCCGGTTGACAGATGCAGATACATGGGGCAAAAGTGGAGTGTATCGTCCATGACTGATAACAGCAAGACGTTCAGAAAAAACATGGTTACATGTTCTTGACCTGACCCTTTTTCCATTCAGATATAATATCTCATCCATTCAGAATCACTCTTCGCTTCTCAAAACATTCACAGAGTATCTGTCATCCACATAATTACCGGAACCATGAGTTTTCCATGTTACGGATATCATATGTCTGACGCAAAAAACACCATCCACCGGAGATACTCTCTCTGTATCCAAAAAAGAGTGTTTTATAAAACATAGCATTTTCACCATGATGCCCATAATGCCATGGGGATATAATTTTTGCATCATTCCCTGCTACATTTTTAATCATATTGTTCTGCATACTTACCTGTCGTCGTAATGCAAAACCGGCGTTCATTTTCTCTTTTCGGTATAAAAACTCACCATACCTGAAGGCATTTGCATGGTATACACGGGTTACAACCTCCTCTGTGCGTATTCCAACTGAACATCCATCCAGTATATCTGTAAAGAAATAATTAAAATCTGAATTCAATTCCAGAGACAGGGATGTAACATTATTCTTTTGGTAGGGCAGGTAATATGCTTTAAAAGTAATGTCCTCAGGAATATTATCTGTGGCCTGCATTAACTTATATGAAGGAATACTTCCCCGGACAGGACAGTTATAATTACCGGGTTGTTTTTTTAAATAGAACCGACCTGTTTTCTTTTCAGATGAATCAGAAAAGAAATGAATATCTTCTGTATTCAGTACAGTAATCCCTGTAACGGATATGATTTTCATAACTTTATATACATCTCCAGGAGGTTCGTCTTTTGATGAGCCTGTTTTTAAAATTAGTCTGCTTAAGCAATAAATCGTTCTTTTCATTATCTCTTATTTTAATTGCTTCCTGAGATAATTTATGGGAGAATAAAAATGTAATGCGACATGGTAATACCGGGCCTAACAACTGAACTTCTTCATTATAAACTGCAACTTTATCTATATAATTATTAAATCTTGATAATAAAGCGAATGATGGCATTGCATGTTCTTTATCTATAAGCTTGTTTTCTACACCAGGAAACCTTGTCGAAAACTGTTTTACAAAACCAGCATTATTTTTATACTGATAGATTTTAACAGCAGGCAAGCCTCGCGAATATATCTTATACAGGTAATAAGTATCACCATCCCCGTATGATGACATCCCGTTTTCCAGTTCCTGAAAATAATATTCAGATCCTTTTAAAGAGGCTGAACAAAAAACAGTCCTCATTCCAAATAACATATTAAAATATACATTTACAGCCCCCTGAAAACCACTTTTATTTATAACTTCAGGCGGGCGACTATCCCATCGGTAAAGAAAGTTGATATCGTCAGTATAAGGTATTGGCTCCGATATATATATCTTCTTCATCTGATACATCCATTCTTTTGTCATTCATAAAAGAATGCTCATAATTTACTTTAGCCGTTCTGCACTGGCAGATGATTCCACTATATCATGCGCAAGTAAACATCCATTCACCAGCCTTCGGCATTAACCTTACCACAAATATAAATACTTTACCATCATTCAGGGAGAAAAACAGTCACGAGAGAGAACCCTTTGTGTTTTTTGTGCAGAACCGTTAAATAAAGAAAACAGGTATTTTATTTACTATTGCTAATATCTGTATTCATACGAATCCAGGAATTTCCGATATTAATAACATGCAGTAATAAAATTAATATAAAACTGAGCAAAAATAATACAGGATACTGTATGCAGACTCTGTATTGTATATCCAACAGAAAAACGTTTCTTCATTCAGTGGAACAAGGATAAAGACGGCCAGCACCCGACGTCAGGGGCATGTCGGTTACAGGCTTATTATCAAAATCGGTACGGAACCACAGATTTCATTTTCCGGGTGAACTCCGGAGACAGCGAAAGCGTTCACATACCTTCTGCAACAGAAGGGCGCATTGAATGAGTACTACAGTAATGGCTGGTTGTGATATATTGTAAAGCTGTCTGAACATTAGTGTTTAAAATATTTTATAAAGAGATATTAATGTTATGAAAAAACCAATGACTGATATAAAGTTCATTTATCACACAAAATCACCTCTGACAATATATAAGCAGATGCATAAAGGTAATGTCAGATTAAATATTGATGTTCATGGCAGTCCCTATAAAAGTGGTCAGGGTGGGCTTTGCGTTGGTGATGCTCTTTATAGTCCCGGAATGCTGCATGACTGGCTTAAGACGGTCGTGGATTTACAGACAATACATAGCATAAGACTTGTTTCATGTTTTTCCGCTTATGGTGGAGGCAGCAGTTTTGTTTGCCGTTTATCCCGACTGCTTCCTGAGGTGTATGTCAAAGGTTATATTAATGAGGTGTTCAGCAAAATGTCGCCTCAGGCAACAGGATATGCCCTGGACAAGTTTGGACCTGTTCAGACAGCTGTACTACTACAGAGACTTTTTCCTGATGGTCCTCCGCCGCTGGATAAATTTGATAAGGATTTTTGTTCTGTCACCTATAAAAATGGTATTTTAATTAAAAGAACTGACAGTAAAAGTAAATAATTTCGTTGCTGTTCATTTGAATCAGATATTACTGAAGTCGGGCAGGCAGCCTGACGGCTGCAGCAGCTTGTCATGGCCTGTTCCAGCGTCTGAATTCACCATAAACGAAACCGCTCCCAAAGAAGCAAACTTCCCCGCTATGTCGTGAAGCTTCACGACGATGACTTCTTTGACGAAGAAGACGCAGAAGTTCTGCGCTTTGATAGTTTTGACGATGCCGTTAAGTACTGCGCAGACCTTAATATTCCGTTCTTTGTGGATGCGGGAAACAAAAAGCTGGTCTTCTGGTTTGTACGTGTCAATGACGAAGGGCATCCGGAAATCGCCTGAACCGCCCCGGGAATCCTGGAGACTAAACTTCCTGAGAAAGAGGTAAACAGGATGACTAAAAATACTC
>OGWT01000558.1_pt1 | contig 30108 bp, 22 predicted proteins | sample 1576101 | NCBI WGS metagenome assembly OGWT01 (sample SAMEA3541481, study PRJEB24748) | human gut metagenome | biome: human gut; feature: human-associated habitat; material: faeces | place: China | collected 2012 | reverse complement strand
GGCACCACAGGCGGAGGTGAAGAAGAAGCAGGATTCTCTCTCTGAAAAGAAAGAGAAGAATGAGGTATCAAGCTGTTTCTTCCCAAAGAAAAAAACAAAGGACAAGAAAGAGGAGAATAAGAAAAACGGAGATAAAAAAGAGAACGATTCTGCATCCAAGAAAGAACAGGCTGTACCTATTATATACTAATACTAATAAAAAAACAATATACAATGAAACTACTAAAAATTGGAAGTTCGTCTTCCTCGAATATTGTATTGAATAGCGAATTTGTGAGTAGCCATCATGCGGAAATTCTATTGTTGGATAGTGGCGAAATCATTTTGGAAGACAAAAACAGTACAAACGGAACCTTTGTGGGCGGCAAGAAAATTACTCCCAACAAGGAAGTTACCATTCAACGGGGGGATTATGTGAAATTTGCCGATGTTGAATTGCAATGGAGCCGGGTTCCTGCTTTGGAAAATACCAGTAAATATAAATCGATTCTTAATATCGGTACGAACTTTCGGAACGACCTGGTTATTTCCGGTGCCTTTGTCAGCCGTTTTCATGCTACGTTCAAGGTGGCAAAAGACGGAAAGTGTTATCTGACGGATTTGGGAAGTAAAAATGGCACTAAAGTGAATGGTGTAAAGATACAACCGGGTAAAGAAATTCGGGTGAAAAAGGGAGATATTGTACTTTGTGGGGATGTGGATGTAACCGAGCAATTGCCTTTCCCTACACCTTATCCATGGATTAAATGGGTAGCCGCTGTCGGTGTGGCTGCTGCGGTTCTTTTGGGGGCAGTGTGGATATTGGGGCGTAAGACTGTCGATCCTACCAAATTCAGACCGGCTGTTGTTTGGGTAATGGCTAACTATTATTACACTGTTACATTTGATGATGTTCTGTTGGGCAGTCGGCCTTACACAGTTCTTTGTTCAACGGACGGCAAGCATGCTCGGGTTGTCGGTTCCGATAATATACCTAAAGGATATAATAAGTTCAGTTATACGGCAACGGCATTTTTTATTGACCGCGAAGGACGTATGGGAACTAACAGACATGTTGCCTATCCTTGGGACAAGGCTTATATGAATCCTGAAACAGAAGATATGTTGAGACAAGCTATAGAGGAGTTTTTGGAAGAGCTGATCCCGACAAAAGAAGTAAGGACAGACAGCGATTTGACACTTCTGGCGTCGAGTCCTGTCGGTAATGTTTTGATAGAAAAAGCGTTGGGAGAAAGTCCCAGACAAAGGGTGAAATCACTCAATGCTTTGATTAACAGAGTAAGACAAACGAAGTATACCATATCCGGTGCGTCCGATTATATATCGGTTGGCTATCCCGGACAAAACTATACCCATTATGATGACTTTGAGAGATGCTATGTTGTAAAGGCTTCTGAAACGGATGAAAAGGACATTGCTATCTTGCAGTTGAACAAAAAGAAAACTCCATCCGACATCGAATATATTTTCGATGTAAAACAATTTAATACAGAAAAGCTGAAACCGCTGGAAGAAAAATTGTATACCATCGGTTATCCGGCAGGTGCGTATCGTGCAGTGGAGAAGACAAATCATTCACTCGAACCGGATATTCGGGAAACAATGTGCAGCAAAGTGCCTGGAAGATATGATTTTGAATTCCAGGGAGAAGCAGTCGGCGGAGCCAGCGGGTCACCTATTTTCAATAAGCATGGCGAATTGGTAGGTGTTCTTTGGGGAGGCTGGAAGATGGGCTCTACTTTGGGCTTGGCATGTCAGGCCAGATATCTGAAAGAAATGTATGAAGAGGAGGTGGGCCTATGAATAAAGTAATGGTGTATGCCTGCCGGCTGTTAATGATTTGGGCATTCATTCCGTTTGGGATGAATGCTCAAACGGCTAAGTGGGCGATAGCTCCTCAGTATTCATCTATCACTCCGTATGGCGAAGACATGTACAAGGTGAAAATAGGGAAACAAGTGGGAGTTGTGGACAAAGACGGTAAAATAATAGTCGGTGTGTATGCCGATTCCATTACGAATATGGTTGAAGACTGCTCATTGGTATTACGTTTTGTAGATGGTAAGAACAAGTTGGTGAGTATTTTGCATAAGGATAAGACTACCTCGCAAATATCCGAGGACTGGTATGTGGGAAACTATACTTTCTTTTCTGAAGGCAAATTGCCGGTCTGCAATAAAAAGGGAAGATTTGGATATATTGGGCCTAATGGCCGGGTGATACTGGATTTTGCATACAGTGTGGCACACCCGTTTTCTGAAGGTTGGGCTTCTGTTTGCAAAGGAAAAAATCTTTTTTCTGTAGGGCTTAATGCTGTCAGCGGGTTACTGAATGCAAAAAACAAGGATAAAGTTTTTTATGTAAACGAAAACGGACAAAATCTGGTGCTGCAATCCGATATAGGTGATATATATACAGGGACGACATTTAAGAATGGAGAAGCGTTGGTGATAACAAAAGACAATCGTTATTGTGTTATCAATACTTCAGGGCAATTGCTTAAGATAGACAATAATATTGTCTTGTCGTTTGATGAGTATTATGCCATTGGACAGCATGCGGATAAATCGGCAAAGGGAACTAAATCCAGGATAGTATATGATGGTCCGACTGTTTATTCGGAAGATGATTTGTATGGTTATAAACAGGGAAGCGCTATCGTATTGCCGGCACAATTTGACGATGCGCAACCCTTCAGCAGAGGATATGCCATTGCTTCTAAGGATAATAAATATGGTTTGCTGAAACTTTATCCGGGATATTTCCAATGCCGTTCTTCCGTAGGCTCGTTAAAGTCGGTGGATGCCGGAATGGAATCTGTGGATTATGTGGTGACAGTGCCCCAGGCCTGGCAGGAAGCGGAACTGGAACTTTTTTGCTCCAATGACCGTGGTGAGAAAGTGAATCTCAGCCAGCCCGGGAATGCGAAAAGCACTCGCATCTTTTCGCTGGTTTTGCCTAAAAAAGAGACTCGTAATCTTTTGCTTGAAGGAGAAAACTTGCAGCTTTGGAATAGCAGCATGATAAAAAATGTTTCAAATGTTGCAGGCAATGATACCGGAATCGGTATTGCCATTGCTCCTTCAAAGGTGAAGGCGAATGCAGATGATGTTGCTTCGGTTGTAGTCACCCTGACAAATCAAACGGGGGAAGCGGTAGAATTTGAGGCTGTTATAACGGGCAATCAACTAATAACGAAGAAAGAAAAGGTGAGTCTGGATGCCGGACAGAGCAAAAAGATTTATGCTACCTTTACTAAAATTATAAAAGAAGAGAAACGCGTTGTGACGGTTACTGTTCCTGATATGAATAAAGTGAGCAAAAGTATAACTGTAGAACCTTTCTTTGTCAATTTTTAAAGGATAAAATGATGAAAACTAAGAAATTTTGTTGGATACTATTATTAAACCTGCTGGTTTTAACTGCCGGTGCCGAACCTTATGAGACGGTTGTGCTGAAAAACGGCTCTGTGCTCGAAGGTTATATTTCTGTTCAGCATCCGGGAAAAGATATTATCTTTTTTGCAGAAAAGGCAACGGTTTATATTCCGGTGAAACAGGTGAAGTCTGTGTTGGAGTATGATATCGAGATAGAAACACTGTCCGACCCGTGGAAAGCTTGGGTAGGAGATAACCCATTGCTGGTAAAGACTGTCAGAGGTAGTAAGTTTCTGCAAATGACTGACATCATTTTGGTAGAAACAGCAGAGAATGATACAGTAGTCCTCGATTCTGCCGTCATCGGCCATGCTTTCTGGCGCGCGGCTTCTGCAAGTACTGCAGGTTGCAGTTGGTCAGCAAGAAACTGATCGTTATCACCCTGATCGATAAGCGTCGGGATCGCATCCTGCGCGTTACTGGCATACATCAGCGCGCAACTGTCCCATTCCAGCCATGCATTTTTGTCCTCACCTAAATAGCGGCTAAACGCTTTGATTCCCCACGGGACGCTGCACGGATTCACAATTGGCGCAAAGGCCGAAACGCTGGTGTATTTGCCCGGGTTTTTCAGCGCCATAATCAGCGCACCGTGACCACCCATTGAATGACCGCTAATAGCGCAGCGGTCGCTGACATTAAATTGCGACTGAATAAGCGCCGGTAATTCATCGCGCAGATAATCATACATCCGGTAATGCGTCGCCCACGGCGGTTGCGTGGCATTAAGATAAAAGCCTGCGCCCTGGCCTAAATCGTAGCCATCGTCGTTGGCAACCTGTTCGCCGCGCGGGCTGGTGTCTGGCATCACCAGTACAATCCCCAGTTCTGCCGCCACGCGCTGGGCACCCGCCTTGGTGGTGAAGTTCTCGTCATTGCAGGTTAATCCGGAAAGCCAGTACAGCACTGGAGGCGGGGTGTGATCACGAGGTGGTGGGAGAAAGATACTGAACGTCATCGGACAGTTTAAGGTACTGGAGTCGTGTCGCCAGCGTTGCTGCCAGCCTTCAAAACAGCGGTGCTCTTCGAGCATTTCCATGCGTGGCTCCTTGTTGTGTTGTTTGCAATTTCTTCATCATACCGTTTATTCAGTGTGCTGTGAGTAACTTTCACTTCCGTATTTGCATAACGATGTTTTAACATCTGCTGATGAAAGGCAGCGGCAATTACAATAATTATCGCTGTGAATACTGGATTATGTGCGCCGCCTCACGCACAATAATCAGGCTGTAAATCAGCTTAATAACTTTGCCCCCACGCAGGGCGGAGGCGTCACACCTGCAGGAGAAATCATAAATGCCATCACTCAGTAAAGAAGCGGCCCTGGTTCATGAAGCGTTAGTTGCGCGAGGACTGGAAACACCGCTGCGCCCGCCCGTGCATGAAATGGATAACGAAACGCGCAAAAGCCTTATTGCTGGTCATATGACCGAAATCATGCAGCTGCTGAATCTCGACCTGGCTGATGACAGTTTGATGGAAACACCGCATCGCATCGCTAAAATGTATGTCGATGAAATTTTCTCCGGTCTGGATTACGCCAACTTCCCGAAAATCACCCTCATTGAAAACAAAATGAAGGTCGATGAAATGGTCACCGTGCGCGATATCACTCTGACCAGTACCTGTGAACACCATTTTGTTACCATCGATGGCAAAGCGACGGTGGCTTATATCCCGAAAGATTCGGTGATCGGTCTGTCAAAAATTAACCGTATTGTGCAGTTCTTTGCCCAGCGTCCGCAGGTGCAGGAACGTCTGACGCAGCAAATTCTCATTGCGCTACAAACGCTGCTGGGCACCAATAACGTGGCTGTCTCTATCGACGCGGTGCATTACTGCGTGAAGGCGCGAGGCATCCGCGATGCAACCAGTGCCACGACAACGACCTCTCTTGGTGGATTGTTCAAATCCAGTCAGAATACGCGCCACGAGTTTCTGCGCGCTGTGCGTCATCACAACTGATTAAAAGGCAGGAACCATGGAGCGCAACGTCACGCTCGATTTTGTTCGCGGCGTCGCCATTCTGGGGATCCTGCTATTAAACATCAGCGCCTTTGGGCTACCAAAGGCGGCTTATCTTAATCCCGCCTGGTACGGCGCTATTACGCCGCAGGATGCATGGACCTGGGCATTTCTCGATCTCATCGGCCAGGTGAAATTCCTCACGCTTTTTGCGCTGCTGTTTGGTGCTGGCCTGCAAATGTTGCTGCCCCGTGGCAGACGCTGGATCCAGTCGCGGTTAACGCTGTTAGTCTTGCTGGGCTTTATTCACGGTTTATTGTTCTGGGACGGCGATATTCTGCTGGCTTACGGGCTGGTGGGCTTAATCTGCTGGCGGCTGGTGCGCGATGCGCCATCGGTAAAAAGCCTGTTTAATACCGGCGTCATGCTTTATCTGGTGGGGCTTGGCGTTTTGCTGTTATTGGGGTTGATTTCCGATAGCCAGACCAGCCGCGCCTGGACGCCGGATGCATCGGCTATTTTGTATGAAAAATACTGGAAGCTTCACGGCGGCGTTGAAGCGATCAGTAATCGTGCCGATGGTGTTGGCAACAGTTTACTGGCACTGGGCGCACAGTATGGCTGGCAACTGGCAGGGATGATGCTCATTGGTGCGGCGCTGATGCGCAGCGGCTGGCTGAAAGGGCAGTTCAGCTTACGTCACTATCGTCGTACTGGTTTTGTGCTGGCGGCGATTGGGGTGACCATTAACCTTCCTGCCATCGCCCTGCAATGGCAGCTGGACTGGGCGTATCGCTGGTGTGCCTTCTTACTTCAAATGCCGCGGGAACTGAGTGCGCCGTTTCAGGCGATTGGCTATGCGTCGCTTTTTTATGGTTTCTGGCCGCAATTGAGCCGCTTTAAGCTGGTGCTTGCGATCGCCTGCGTCGGACGGATGGCGCTGACCAACTATCTATTGCAAACGCTGATTTGTACCACGCTTTTTTACCACCTCGGTTTGTTTATGCATTTTGACCGCCTGGAGCTGCTGGCGTTTGTTATTCCGGTATGGCTGGCGAATATCCTCTTCTCTGTTATCTGGCTGCGTTACTTCCGCCAGGGGCCGGTGGAATGGCTCTGGCGTCAGTTAACTTTGCGTGCTGCCGGACCGGCAATATCTAAAACATCAAGATAACGATCTGGATCACATTCGTTAACAAAACGGCTGTAACCGTTTCCATTGCTGTGACTCGATTCACGAAGTCCTGTATTCAGTGCTGACAAAATAGCCGGCAGCAAGCAGTCATTTACTGCAATCTCATAACAGGTAGTGAATATGATCACCATTCGTGATGTAGCGCGTCAGGCTGGCGTCTCTGTGGCAACGGTTTCCCGGGTGCTCAATAACAGCACGCTGGTCAGTGCCGACACGCGTGAAGCAGTAATGAAAGCCGTGAGTGAGCTGGATTATCGGCCAAACGCCAATGCCCAGGCGCTGGCAACTCAGGTTAGCGACACCATTGGCGTGGTGGTGATGGACGTTTCTGATGCGTTTTTCGGCGCGCTGATAAAAGCGGTGGATCTGGTCGCTCAGCAGCATCAGAAATACGTGCTAATCGGCAATAGCTATCATGAAGCGGAAAAAGAGCGTCACGCCATTGAGGTGTTAATTCGCCAGCGTTGTAATGCGTTGATTGTTCACTCAAAAGCATTGAGTGACGATGAACTGGCGCAATTTATGGATAACATTCCCGGTATGGTGTTAATCAACCGCGTTGTGCCGGGGTTCGCCCATCGTTGCGTTTGCCTGGATAATCTCAGCGGTGCCCGAATGGCGACGCGCATGTTGCTGAATAACGGTCATCAACGTATTGGTTATCTTTCTTCCAGTCACGGCATTGAAGATGACGCCATGCGTAAAGCAGGCTGGATGAGTGCGTTGAAAGAGCAGGATATTATTCCGCCGGAAAGCTGGATTGGCACTGGCACGCCGGACATGCCGGGCGGTGAGGCGGCGATGGTTGAACTGCTGGGGCGCAATCTACAACTTACCGCTGTATTTGCTTATAACGACAATATGGCTGCTGGCGCACTGACAGCATTAAAAGATAATGGCATTGCGATTCCGTTACATCTCTCAATCATCGGTTTCGATGATATTCCCATCGCCCGTTACACCGACCCGCAATTAACGACCGTGCGTTATCCCATTGCTTCAATGGCTAAATTAGCCACCGAACTGGCCTTGCAGGGGGCAGCAGGCAATATTGATCCTCGTGCCAGCCACTGTTTTATGCCGACGTTAGTGCGTCGCCATTCTGTCGCAACGCGCCAGAATGCGGCGGCGATCACTAACTCAACAAATCAGGCGATGTAACCGCTTTCAATCTGTGAGTGATTTCACAGTATCTTAACAATGTGATAGCTATGATTGCACCGTTTTAACGTTGTAACCCGTATGTAACAGTGAATAATCACTTTCACCGAGGTAATAGCGTCATAACAACAATTAAAGCCGTTTTCTGGAGCGTTACCGGGCATGGAAGAACGAATTTTAAAAAGTGAGCTTCGGCGTTCAGTAACACTTCATTAACTCTACTGCCCCGCCGAGCATTTATCTCAAGCACTACCCTGCATAAGAAAAACCGGAGATACCATGAATAAGAAGGTGTTAACCCTGTCTGCTGTGATGGCCAGCATGTTATTCGGTGCCGCTGCACACGCTGCTGATACTCGCATTGGTGTAACAATCTATAAGTACGACGATAACTTTATGTCTGTAGTGCGCAAGGCTATTGAGCAAGATGCGAAAGCCGCGCCAGATGTTCAGCTGCTGATGAATGATTCTCAGAATGACCAGTCCAAGCAGAACGATCAGATCGACGTATTGCTGGCGAAAGGGGTGAAGGCACTGGCAATCAACCTGGTTGACCCGGCAGCTGCGGGTACGGTGATTGAGAAAGCGCGTGGGCAAAACGTGCCGGTGGTTTTCTTCAACAAAGAACCGTCTCGTAAGGCGCTGGATAGCTACGACAAAGCCTACTACGTTGGCACTGACTCCAAAGAGTCCGGCATTATTCAGGGCGATTTGATTGCTAAACACTGGGCGGCGAATCAGGGTTGGGATCTGAACAAAGACGGTCAGATTCAGTTCGTACTGCTGAAAGGTGAACCGGGCCATCCGGATGCAGAAGCACGTACCACTTACGTGATTAAAGAATTGAACGATAAAGGCATCAAAACTGAACAGTTACAGTTAGATACCGCAATGTGGGACACCGCTCAGGCGAAAGATAAGATGGACGCCTGGCTGTCTGGCCCGAACGCCAACAAAATCGAAGTGGTTATCGCCAACAACGATGCGATGGCAATGGGCGCGGTAGAAGCACTGAAAGCACACAACAAGTCCAGCATTCCGGTGTTTGGCGTCGATGCGCTGCCAGAAGCGCTGGCGCTGGTGAAATCCGGTGCACTGGCGGGCACAGTACTGAACGATGCTAACAACCAGGCGAAAGCGACCTTTGATCTGGCGAAAAACCTGGCCGATGGCAAAGGTGCGGCTGATGGCACCAACTGGAAAATCGACAACAAAGTGGTCCGCGTACCTTATGTTGGCGTAGATAAAGACAACCTGGCTGAATTCAGCAAGAAATAAGACTGATTGGGCGCAGTCTATTACTGCGCCCTTATTGTATGGCCAACAAGGTAAAATTATATGGTCAGCTCAACGACTCCGTCTTCCGGGGAATACTTGTTGGAAATGAGCGGTATCAACAAGTCCTTTCCTGGTGTTAAGGCACTTGATAACGTTAATTTAAAAGTCCGGCCACATTCTATCCATGCATTAATGGGGGAAAACGGTGCAGGAAAATCGACATTATTAAAATGCCTGTTTGGTATTTATCAAAAAGACTCCGGCACCATTTTATTCCAGGGTAAAGAGATCGATTTCCATTCTGCAAAAGAAGCCCTGGAAAATGGTATTTCGATGGTACACCAGGAGTTAAACCTGGTATTACAACGTTCGGTGATGGATAACATGTGGCTGGGGCGATATCCCACCAAAGGCATGTTTGTCGATCAGGACAAAATGTACCGCGAAACCAAAGCGATTTTTGATGAACTGGATATTGATATCGATCCGCGTGCGCGCGTCGGCACATTATCCGTTTCGCAAATGCAGATGATCGAAATCGCCAAAGCGTTTTCCTATAACGCGAAAATTGTGATTATGGATGAACCGACTTCTTCGTTAACCGAAAAAGAGGTCAATCATCTGTTCACTATTATTCGTAAATTAAAAGAGCGCGGCTGCGGTATTGTTTATATCTCGCATAAAATGGAAGAAATCTTCCAGTTATGTGATGAAGTTACCGTATTGCGCGACGGTCAGTGGATCGCCACCGAACCGCTGGCAGGACTGACGATGGACAAGATCATCGCCATGATGGTTGGGCGTTCTCTTAATCAGCGTTTTCCTGACAAAGAAAACAAGCCGGGCGAAGTCATCCTCGAGGTGCGTAACCTAACGTCACTGCGCCAGCCGTCGATTCGCGATGTCTCGTTTGATCTGCATAAAGGGGAGATCCTCGGTATTGCCGGGCTGGTGGGGGCGAAACGTACCGATATTGTTGAGACGTTATTTGGTATTCGCGAGAAATCGGCTGGCACCATAACGTTGCACGGCAAACAGATCAATAACCATAATGCCAACGAAGCCATAAACCACGGATTTGCACTGGTAACTGAGGAGCGCCGCTCAACGGGAATTTATGCCTATCTGGATATTGGTTTTAACTCGTTAATTTCCAATATTCGCAACTACAAAAATAAAGTTGGTTTACTGGATAACTCGCGGATGAAAAGCGATACCCAGTGGGTGATTGATTCGATGCGGGTAAAAACGCCGGGTCATCGGACGCAAATTGGTTCGCTCTCAGGTGGTAATCAGCAAAAGGTGATTATTGGTCGCTGGCTGTTAACGCAACCAGAAATATTAATGCTCGATGAACCGACGCGCGGTATTGATGTCGGGGCGAAGTTTGAGATCTATCAGTTAATTGCCGAACTGGCGAAGAAAGGCAAAGGAATTATTATTATCTCCTCTGAAATGCCTGAGTTGTTAGGGATAACAGACCGTATTCTGGTCATGAGCAATGGTCTCGTTTCCGGAATTGTCGATACAAAAACAACAACGCAAAACGAAATTCTGCGTCTTGCGTCTTTGCACCTTTAAGATTAGGGGCTTCCCATGAGTGCGTTAAATAAGAAAAGTTTTCTTACTTACCTGAAAGAGGGCGGTATTTACGTCGTTCTTTTAGTTTTGCTGGCGATTATTATTTTCCAGGACCCAACATTTTTAAGTCTGTTGAACTTAAGTAATATTCTCACCCAGTCATCGGTGCGTATTATTATCGCGCTCGGCGTGGCAGGGTTAATTGTCACCCAGGGGACCGACCTTTCTGCAGGTCGCCAGGTGGGGCTGGCGGCAGTAGTAGCGGCGACGTTATTGCAGTCCATGGATAACGCCAACAAAGTGTTCCCGGAAATGGCGACGATGCCGATTGCGCTGGTTATTCTGATTGTCTGTGCCATTGGTGCGGTGATCGGTTTGATCAACGGTCTGATTATCGCTTATCTCAACGTGACGCCGTTCATTACCACGCTCGGCACGATGATCATCGTCTATGGTATCAACTCGCTCTATTACGATTTTGTCGGGGCGTCGCCAATTTCTGGTTTTGACAGTGGCTTCTCTACTTTTGCTCAGGGCTTTGTCGCGCTGGGGAGTTTTCGTCTCTCTTACATTACCTTCTACGCGCTGATTGCGGTGGCGTTCGTCTGGGTGTTGTGGAACAAAACCCGCTTCGGAAAGAATATTTTTGCTATCGGCGGTAACCCGGAAGCGGCGAAAGTTTCTGGTGTCAACGTCGGCCTGAACCTGCTGATGATCTACGCGTTGTCTGGCGTGTTCTATGCCTTTGGCGGGATGTTAGAAGCCGGACGTATCGGCTCTGCCACCAACAACCTCGGCTTTATGTATGAGCTGGATGCTATCGCGGCGTGCGTGGTAGGCGGTGTATCGTTCAGCGGCGGTGTGGGGACGGTGATTGGCGTGGTGACCGGGGTAATTATTTTTACCGTCATCAACTATGGCCTGACGTATATCGGCGTAAACCCATACTGGCAGTACATCATCAAAGGGGCGATTATTATCTTCGCCGTAGCGCTGGATTCACTGAAATACGCGCGTAAGAAATGATGTGAATGTGGATATTGCCGGATGCGCTGCATCCGGCAATCGGTGCCAAATGCCGGATGCGTCTCTGGTTTTACAACGTTACCGGGTGTTCTTTCTCGCCTTTCTTAAACTTCACTTCCCCGAGCTCAATACAACCCACCGGGCAGACGTGACCACAAAGCAGACAACCCACACATTTCTCGGTATTACAATGCGGTGTGCGGGTTTTCTCGCTCCATTCCATCGCCTGGTGACCGCCGTCGTAACAGGAAATATAACAGCGTCCACAGCCAACACATTTATCAAGATTGATATGGGGATAGACAATATAACTGCGGTCTAAATCTTCCGCCGGGACAATATTGTTATTCGCCAGACCTACCATCTCCTGCAGCGAATCAAATCCCTGATCGGCGAGATAATGCGACAACCCGCTTGCCATATCTTCCACTATCCGATACCCGTACTGCATGATGCCGGTGGTCACCTGTAACGTTGCTGCGCCGAGCAATAAAAACTCAGCCGCATCCTCCCAGGTTTCAATGCCGCCGATACCGCTGATTGGGAAATCGCGCAGTTCTGGATGGGTGCGCATTTGCTGAATGAAGCGCAGGGCGATCGGTTTTACCGCTTTACCGGAATATCCGGAAATACTCGATTTTCCGTTAACGATCGGCATACCGATTTTCTGATTAAGATCGATATTGGTGATGGATTTAACGGTGTTAATCGCCGGAATGCCATCTGCGCCGCCGCGCTTCGCCGCCAGCGCCACTTCGCACATATCACCGATATTCGGCGTCATCTTCGCCAGCATTGGCAGCGTGGAACCCCGTTTCACTGCCCGACAATATTTTTCTACCAGCTCCGGGCTTTGCCCGACATCGCTACCCATCGCATGAGAAGTCATTTGCGGACAGGAGAAGTTACACTCGATCATATCCGCGCCAGCTTCTTGCACCAGGTGCGCCAGCTCCTCCCATTGCTGCTCATTTTCCCCCATGATCGAAGCGATCAATACTTTGTCCGGGTAATCTTCCTTCAGCTGACGCAGGGCGGCCAGATTCTCTTCCAACGGATGTTCAGCAATCTGCTCCATATTTTTGAAGCCGATAAAACCGGTATCTTCTTTCACCAGATGATCAAAACGCGGCGAGACTTCGTTGGCGATAAAAAAGCCGATCGTTTTAAACACCACACCGCCCCAACCTGTGTCGTAGGCTTTGGCACACATCTCATAGCAGTTGCCTACCGGCGAAGAAGAGAGGCAGAACGGGTTGGGAAACTTCACGCCGCAAAAAGTAATCGAAAGATCTTTCGTTAACATGAGCAAGCTCCCTCTAAATAGTGATGAATCGCCTCGGCGGCTTCTTTCCCGGTTTTCACGGCATAGACCACGGTTTTGTCACCCTCAACAATATCGCCAGCAGCAAAGACTTGCGGGTCGCGGGTCTGGTAATTTTGTGTTTTGATGGTGTTACGCTGCGGCTCTAACTCCGCAAAGGCATCTAGTCTGGCATGCTGACCGACGGCGAGAATAATTTTATCTGCCGCCATCGTCAGTTCGCCCGATAACCGTACATGCTTAAACGTGACTTTATTGCCTTCCACGGCTACTGGCGTGAATCCATCGATGATCGAAACGCCCAGCTCCCGGGCGCTGGTAAACTCTTTTTCGCTTGCCGGAAACTCATCTAACTCTTCACGCGCTACGCAAGTTACCGCCTGACAGCCGAGAACTTTCAGCGTGCTGGCTACGTCCATCGCGACATCACCGCCGCCGATAATTAATGCGCTTTGTGGAATGCTGATATCGCCTTGCGCCTGTCGTGCACGTTGCAAGAAGTCGACGGCAATCTCAACGTCACTATGCTCAAACAGCGGTAGCCCGGAACCGCTTGATAACCCCACGGTGACCAGTACCGCGCGGTTTTCTGCTTTCAGCTGCTCAAGGGTGAGTGTGTTACCGACTTCGTTGTTGCACTTAATGGTCACGCCCATTTTTTCAATACGGGCGATCTCTGCATCCAGTACTGATTGCGGTAACCGGAATTGCGGAATGCCGTTACGCAACCAGCCACCGGGTTGTGCTTCTTTCTCATAGATCGTGACGTCATAACCCTGGTTTGTCAGTGTCACACTGGCCTGCAATCCGGCAGGACCTGCGCCAATAATCGCGACTTTGCCGAGCGTTTTAGTACCGGGCTGATAAATTTCCATCCCGGTTTGTTGTTCAAAATCAGTAACAAAACGCTGTAAGCGGCCGATATCAATGGGAGCATCAACACCGGCACGGGTACAACCGCTTTGGCATAATTTCTCCGTCGGGCACACTCTGGCACAAACGGCACCGAGGGCATTATTTTCGCGAATTGTCTCGGCAGCGCCTTTAAAATTACGAAAGTAGATTGAGCGAATAAATTTCCCCGGATCGGTCTGTGCCGGGCAAGCCTGACTACAGGGAGCGTCGTGACATAATAAACAGCGAGAGGCTTCTTTAATCGCCAGTAACGGCGTAAAAGCCGGAGTGAGTTCATCCAGATAATTTTGTTGCGGCATGTGATCTTCCTTAATGCTATGAGTAATTAAGGCGAACGCTAAATATACTCGTCATACTTCAAGTTGCATGTGCTGCGTCTGCGTTCGCTCACCCCAGTCACTTACTTATGTAAGCTCCTGGGGACTCACTCACTTGTCGCCTTCCTGCAACTCGAATTATTTAGAGTATAAATATTGCGTGCTGATATTAAGGCTATGCGCGTGGGGAAATTTATACTGTGAAAGGATTCACAAATAGCTGCGGTTCAGAATGTTATATCCGCAGCTTATTGAGTGAAGTAATAATTATTCTCAATAATTAACAGAAAAGAGAAAATATTAACGATAGAAAATAAGATAAACAATCATGCCGATAGATAAAATTCCGAAGCCGATATATGCCACCATATAAGCGAAAAAGAGTCCGGGATTTTTTGCTCGCCAGACATACACCGGTTCCGGTGCATTTTTAACCCGTTTATCAATCGCGCCTGCGCGCCAGCCTTTCCATGCTTCGCGGAAACAAAATATCGGAATAAGGAAAAAAACGGCAACGACAAAAAACTGCTGTACATCCATAACTACTTTCCTTGTTTCTTTTGTAATTCAAGTAACTGTTCGGGTGTGACGGCGGGATACCCCTGCGCATCTTCCGGCACCTGGTGCATAGCCGGAATAGGGACCAGCGGCCCTAAAAAACGCGGTTCACGTTTAAAAATATAAAGGTCAGCCAGCGCACCGAAACGGGCGGCAAATTCGCGAATACGTACAGACAGCATATCTTTCGGTGACGGTACGGCATAACACTGAGCCTGAATCCCCATATGCAGCGCAATAAATAATGCTCGCTCACAGTGGAAACGTTGGGTGATAATAATGAAATCATTAGTATCGAAAACTTTGCGTGTACGCACGATGGAATCCAGCGTACGAAAGCCTGCGTAATCGAGAACAATATCTGATGGGTCGACACCAGCAGCGATTAAATCTTTGCGCATGGTCATCGGCTCATTATAACTTTGCAAAGCGTTATCGCCGCTCAGTAATAGATAATTTACCTTACCGCTGTTATAGGCATTAATCGCTCCTTGAATGCGGTAGCGATAATACTGATTAATTACGCCAGTACGATAATATTTTGCTGTGCCGAGCACCACGCCGACCTGGCGGTAGGGGAGATCCTGCAATTCGTCGTAGATATAAGGCGCGGTTTTCCAGCTCATCCAGCGATCGAGGCCGAGCACAGTCAACAGCAGCAAGCCGATCAGGACTAACAGGCTGAGGAACACGCGCTTTAACATGCAGGAGACTCGATCTAAGGAAAATTTCCATCAGGCTACTTTACCCGCTGGTTTTGCGCAAGAAACGGCAAACTGTTTGCCGGGAATTTCGACACCAGGAGAGGGCTGGCAAGCCGGACAAGGCGTTCACGCCGCATCCGGCACCAGTCTTAAGCGAGAAGCACGCGGTCGATACTGTGACAGCCGAGAGCTTTCAGCGTTGCGGAGGTGGCATCCCACTGAATCAACGGCGCATCGGCTTTTTCTGCCAGAACCGCGCGCTGGATATCCGGGTAATCATAACCCTTGAGATTCAACAGAATTAACGCTCCCTGCAACGGTGGCAGAGTCGGGTTGAATGCGGCGTTTTCAGCGTAGCTGCCACTGAAAATACGACCGTCTTTACATTCCAGCGCGACACCGCTTGGCGACTTACTGTAAGGCATGTGCGAACGGTTTGCCGCTGCAATCGCCGCCTGAGAAAGCGCATCACCAGTCAGCGCATAGCCGTGATCCTGCTCGTCCATCAGCAGCGTTTTAATCTCCAGATCTTTCGGCCCAAAGGCATCCGGCAGATAGTCACGCAGCGCGTGTGCCTCGCGGCCCGGCAAATGAATACGCAGATCCAGACCGCTGTTCAGTTCATTCATAAACTGACGGCAGTGACCACAAGGCGTGTAGTTAACGGTGATGGCTGCAAGCGCTTTTTCACCACTCAACCAGGCGTGGCTGATCGCGCTTTGTTCGGCATGAACGGTTTGCTGCATTGTCGCACCAATAAATTCCATATTGGCACCGAAATACCAGGTTCCGCTCACACCGCGCGCAATTGCGCCAACATTAAAATTCGACAATGGCGTACGCGCACAGGCCGCCGCCAGCGGAAGTAGTGCGAATGCCAGCGCGTCTTCGTCCAGCCCCGTTGCGCTCTTCAGCGATGAGACTTGCTCCCCGGTCAACAAAGCGGGGAAGTACTTGTCTGCCAGAATAGGTTCCAGTGCAGATTGCAAGTTATCCGCAAGTTGGGCAAAAGCGGTTTGAAAACGTGGATGCATGGCGTTGCCTCATAATCATGTAATGGGATAACAGTTTACGAACCCGTTATGGCTTTATATGTGATCTGAATCTCATTAATTATGCAACACGTGAAACTTACATCAAAAATGCGCGACGTATCGCAAATTTTAGCCCATTACTGCCAGAATAATCGGGAAAAGGAACGGTGCGATCAGCGAAGTAATTATCCCGCATAACACCAGCGCCAGCGAACTAAATGCACCTTCCTGATAATCCAGCTCGGCGCAGCGCGCCGTACCGAGGGCGTGCGAGGCTGTCCCCATTGCCAGACCGCGCGCAGCTTTGGTACGAATACGCATCGCATTAAGCAATGTATGGCCAAATACCGCGCCGAGGATGCCGACGAAAATCACGCAAACTGCGCTGATTGCCGGAATACCGCCAATACTGCCGCCAACCGCCATTGCAATAGGCGTGGTGACTGATTTCGGCAGGATTGACGCGGCGATTTCCGGTGAAGCGCCCATCAACAATGCCACGGAAGTCCCCGTCACCATCGCAACCACGCTGCCGATAAAACAGATGGTGATGATCGATTTCCAGCGCGCGCGGATCTGGTGTAGCTGCTCATATAAAGGATAGGCCAGCGCGACGACCGCCGGTTGCAGCAGATCGTTTAGCACTTCGCTACCTTTAAAGTAGCTGTCGTAAGAGATGCCGGTCAGCATTAAAAAAGGAATGATCACCACCATTGCTACCAGCAACGGGTTAAGCAGGGGAAACTTATACCGTGCCGCCAGTTTGCGGGCGGCAAAAAAGACAATCAACGTCAGCGGTAATGACCACCAGATATTCGCCATCATTCTTCTGATCCTTTCTGACCTACGACTTTACGTTCACCGTGTACCAGTTGTGAACTCCAGCTCACCACCAGAAAAACCACCAGCGTACTGACTGCACAGGAAACCACTACCGGGCCAAACTGTGCGCGGAGCAAATCAAAATATTGCATGACGCCTACGCCAATCGGCACAAACAATAGCGCCATATAGCGAATCAGTACGTAGCACCCCGGATTGACCCATTTTGCCGGAAGAATTTGCAAGGCCAGCAGGACAAACAGGATCAGCATCCCGATGATGCTGCCCGGAATGGTTACCGGTAGCAGGGAAGCAATGAAAATGCCTGCATACAGGCAGGCATAAATCAGGACGAAAGCGCGTAAATATTGCCAGATAATGTTCAGTGTCTTACTCATAATCAACACCCCAGATGAGATGGATTCATCATACAATTAATTCGTAAAACGTGCTACCGATCACATTAAGAAATCAGCGCTTATTTTTTCGCTCCCCGGCATTACGCAATGCGCAACGAACTCAGGCATACATCAAGCATAGAGAGGGATTACAGTTTGCAGCAATCCCTCTTTGCAGACCTTTAATCCGTTGACCATAGGCGCTAACATAGCGCCTCATTTTTTTGCGGGTGAAGATATGCGTGTGTTACTGGCTCCGATGGAGGGTGTGCTTGACTCTCTGGTGCGTGAATTGCTGACCGAAGTTAACGACTACGATCTGTGCATCACCGAGTTTGTCCGCGTGGTGGATCAACTGCTGCCGGTAAAAGTTTTTCATCGCATTTGCCCTGAGCTACAAAACGCCAGCCGGACACCATCCGGTACGCTGGTGCGCGTGCAGTTGTTGGGTCAGTTCCCACAATGGCTGGCAGAGAACGCCGCCCGTGCGGTGGAGTTAGGTTCCTGGGGCGTGGATCTCAATTGCGGCTGCCCGTCGAAAACGGTCAACGGTAGCGGTGGTGGGGCGACGTTACTCAAAGATCCTGAACTCATCTACCAGGGTGCAAAAGCGATGCGTGAAGCTGTACCGGCGCATTTGCCCGTCAGCGTGAAAGTGCGTCTGGGCTGGGACAGCGGTGAGAAGAAATTTGAAATCGCCGATGCGGTTCAACAGGCTGGTGCTACGGAGCTGGTGGTGCATGGACGGACAAAAGAGCAGGGTTACCGCGCGGAGCATATTGACTGGCAGGCGATTGGCGAGATTCGCCAGCGGCTGAATATTCCGGTGATTGCCAACGGCGAAATCTGGGACTGGCAGAGCGCGCAACAATGCATTGCGATCAGCGGCTGCGACGCAGTGATGATTGGTCGCGGGGCGCTCAATATTCCCAACCTGAGCCGGGTAGTAAAATATAACGAACCGCGAATGCCGTGGCCGGAGGTGGTTGCTTTGCTGCAAAAATATACCCGTCTGGAAAAGCAGGGCGATACCGGGTTATATCACGTTGCGCGGATTAAACAGTGGTTGAGTTATTTGCGTAAAGAATACGATGAAGCAACGGGATTATTTCAGCATGTTCGGGTGTTGAATAATTCCCCTGATATTGCAAGGGCTATTCAGGCAATTGATATCGATAAGCTGCGATAATAGTGGAATCGCAGTTTATCAGAGACAATGAATCGCTTATTCAGCTTCATCATCTTGTTGCGCTCCTTTCATGAGCTAAGCCACATATTGCCACTGGCGCAAGGAGCGCGCAGGGGGAGGACAATCGCCTCCTCCCCCTGCACCCCCGGGCTCTGGCGAACAAAATCGCCGCTGCGCGGTACCTTCAGCTTATCCCCTTCGGCTACCGGGTCGGGCGCGAGGTAACGTCCTTGTAAGACGCGCCCTCAGCCCACATCCATGTGGGCTGCCCCGGCCTTCGGGGAACGCTTCAGCGATTTTGACGCCACCAACACCCGCGCTGTTCTTATGTTCCGGGCAAAAAGTTAGATTTGATAATCGAGGATGGACGAAATTGCTTGATACACCCGCTTATCAGTTTTACATGGAAGTTTTGATGTATTGAGTCAGGACGGTTTTGTCGGCTGGATACGGCGTTTACGCGGCATCCGGCAAGAACACATGGCTCGTTGTAAACAATCCCATCTTTGTACCTGGAATAATCGTTTATATCCCCTGGCATTACCTCTCTTTGTTTACATTTCAACATCATTTTATAAACATTCCGCTTGTATTTTTCTTTACCGTAATGATAATCGCTATCACTGCGATTTACTTTTCTTTGCATAGATTGACTCAGAAAAACGTTTAGGGGTGGGTGGCATGTTTGTTCCGTTTCTCATTATGTTGCGCGAAGGACTTGAAGCCGCGCTGATTGTCAGTTTGATTGCCAGCTATCTTAAGCGTACCCAGCGAGGCCGATGGATTGGTGTGATGTGGATTGGCGTGTTGCTTGCCGCTGCGTTGTGCCTGGGCCTGGGGATCTTCATTAACGAAACCACCGGCGAATTTCCGCAAAAAGAGCAGGAACTGTTTGAAGGTATCGTGGCGGTGATCGCCGTGGTGATCCTTACCTGGATGGTTTTCTGGATGCGCAAAGTGTCGCGCAACGTCAAAGTACAACTGGAGCAGGCAGTCGATAGCGCATTGCAGCGTGGAAATCATCATGGCTGGGCGCTGGTGATGATGGTCTTTTTTGCCGTTGCAAGGGAAGGGCTGGAGTCGGTCTTTTTCCTGCTGGCGGCATTTCAACAAGATGTCGGGATCTGGCCGCCGCTGGGTGCAATGCTCGGTCTTGCTACTGCCGTGGTGCTAGGCTTCCTGCTCTACTGGGGCGGTATTCGCCTCAATCTTGGTGCATTTTTTAAATGGACCAGCCTGTTTATTCTCTTCGTCGCCGCAGGGCTGGCAGCTGGTGCCATTCGCGCATTTCATGAAGCCGGATTGTGGAACCACTTTCAGGAAATCGCCTTCGATATGAGCGCAGTGCTCTCAACTCACTCGCTGTTTGGCACGCTGATGGAAGGGATTTTTGGCTATCAGGACGCACCGAGCGTCAGCGAAGTCGCCGTCTGGTTTATTTATCTCATCCCGGCGCTGGTGGCATTTGCTCTGCCACCACGCGCAGGGGCGACAGCGTCTCGCTCCGCCTAACAAATACGACGCAAACTCTTGCTTAGTTACAACATACTTTAAAGGGATAGTCTCGTCATGACCATTAACTTCCGCCGTAACGCATTGCAGTTGAGCGTGGCTGCGCTGTTTTCTTCTGCTTTTATGGCTAACGCCGCTGATGTGCCGCAGGTCAAAGTGACCGTGACGGATAAGCAGTGCGAACCGATGACCATTACGGTTAACGCCGGGAAAACACAGTTCATTATTCAGAACCATAGCCAGAAGGCGCTGGAGTGGGAGATCCTCAAAGGCGTGATGGTGGTGGAAGAGCGGGAAAATATCGCCCCTGGTTTTAGCCAGAAAATGACGGCGAATTTACAGCCTGGCGAATACGATATGACCTGCGGTCTGCTGACTAACCCGAAAGGGAAGTTGATCGTCAAAGGTGAGGCAACGGCGGATGCGGCGCAAAGTGATGCGCTGTTAAGTCTTGGTGGTGCAATTACTGCATATAAAGCGTATGTCATGGCGGAAACCACGCAGCTGGTGATCGACACCAAAGCCTTTACCGACGCGATTAAAGCAGGCGATATCGAAAAAGCGAAAGCACTGTATGCGCCGACGCGCCAGCACTATGAGCGCATTGAACCGATTGCTGAACTGTTCTCCGATCTGGATGGCAGCATTGACGCCCGTGAAGATGATTACGAGCAAAAAGCCGCCGACCCAAAATTCACTGGTTTCCACCGCCTGGAAAAAGCATTGTTTGGCGACAACACCACCAAAGGGATGGATCAGTACGCTGAGCAGCTTTATACAGATGTGGTCGATTTGCAAAAACGCATCAGTGAACTGGCTTTCCCACCTTCAAAAGTGGTCGGCGGCGCAGCCGGACTGATTGAGGAAGTGGCAGCCAGCAAAATTAGCGGTGAAGAAGATCGCTACAGCCACACCGATCTGTGGGATTTCCAGGCTAACGTTGAAGGCTCGCAGAAAATTGTCGATTTGCTGCGTCCACAACTGCAAAAAGCCAACCCGGAACTGCTGGCAAAAGTCGATGCCAACTTTAAAAAGGTCGATACCATTCTGGCGAAATACCGTACTAAAGACGGTTTTGAAACCTACGACAAATTGACCGATGCCGACCGGAATGCACTGAAAGGACCGATTACTGCGCTGGCGGAAGATCTGGCGCAACTTCGCGGTGTGCTGGGACTGGATTAAGCGTTATGCAGTATAAAGATGAAAACGGCGTGAATGAACCGTCACGCCGACGTTTACTGAAAGTGATAGGTGCACTGGCGCTGGCGGGAAGTTGTCCGGTCGCTCATGCACAAAAAACGCAAAGTGCGCCGGGTACGCTTTCACCGGATGCTCGCAATGAGAAACAGCCGTTTTATGGTGAGCATCAGGCAGGGATCCTGACGCCACAACAGGCCGCAATGATGCTGGTGGCGTTTGATGTGCTTGCCAGCGATAAAGCCGATCTTGAGCGGTTGTTTCACTTGTTGACTCAGCGTTTTGCTTTTCTGACTCAGGGCGGAGCAGCACCAGAAACGCCAAATCCGCGCCTGCCACCACTCGATTCCGGCATTCTTGGCGGCTACATTGCGCCCGATAATCTCACCATCACGTTATCGGTGGGTCACTCATTGTTTGATGAGCGCTTTGGCCTTGCGCCACAGATGCCAAAAAAGCTGCAGAAGATGACGCGTTTCCCCAACGACTCGCTGGATGCGGCGTTATGTCATGGTGATGTGTTGCTACAGATTTGCGCCAACACCCAGGACACGGTTATCCATGCGCTGCGCGATATCATCAAATACACGCCGGATTTGCTCAGTGTGCGCTGGAAGCGGGAAGGGTTTATTTCCGATCACGCGGCGCGTAGTAAAGGCAAAGAGACGCCGATTAATTTGCTGGGTTTCAAAGACGGCACTGCCAATCCCGATAGCCAGAATGATAAGTTGATGCAAAAAGTGGTGTGGGTAACGGCAGATCAGCAGGAGCCTGCGTGGACAATCGGTGGCAGCTATCAGGCAGTACGCTTGATTCAGTTTCGAGTGGAATTTTGGGACAGAACGCCGCTGAAAGAACAGCAGACGATTTTTGGCCGTGATAAGCAAACCGGTGCGCCGCTGGGAATGCAGCATGAGCATGATGTGCCTGATTACGCCAGCGACCCGGAAGGGAAGGTGATTGCGCTGGACAGCCATATCCGGCTGGCGAATCCCCGCACGGCGGAGAGTGAGTCCAGCCTGATGCTGCGTCGTGGCTACAGTTATTCACTGGGCGTCACCAACTCCGGGCAACTGGATATGGGGCTACTGTTTGTCTGTTACCAACACGATCTGGAAAAAGGCTTCCTGACAGTACAAAAAAGGCTCAATGGCGAAGCGCTGGAGGAATACGTTAAACCTATCGGCGGCGGTTATTTTTTTGCGCTGCCGGGAGTGAAGGACGCGAACGATTATCTCGGAAGCGCGTTATTGCGGGTTTAATGTTTTTAGACGGATAAGGCGTTCTTGCGCAGATGCCTGATGCGATGCTTGCGCGTCTTCTTATGCCTACAATCGGTGCGGGTTCGGTAGGCGGATAAGGCGTTCACGCCGCATACGGCGTTCGTGCGCAGATGCCTGATGCGAATCCTGCTGAAAGCACACAGCTTTTTTCATATCTGTCATCACTCTGTCATCTTTCCAGTAGAAACTAATGTCACTGAAATGGTGTTTTATAGTTAAATATAAGTAAATATATTGTTGCAATAAATGCGAGATCTGTTGTACTTATTAAGTAGCAGCGTAAGTTCCCGGCAGTGATAGTCAGTCACTATGGAGATCGCGGATGGTAACGTCCTGTACTGGACATGTTTTAGATAATCAACGCGCCACCACTCGCGGAGTTTTCTCCTCCGGTAGTCATCTCGTCACTTTGCATTTTCAACCTCATCCTTTCTTTTCATGTGTTACCGACGCCGTAAACGGTGCGCGTAGCCGTTTTTCGGCATTTTATCCAAAAGCAAACTATGGCTTACAAGGAAGCCAACCCTCTGATGTTCGTGCGCATAATCGCGCTGCCAACGGCGCGTGTGATGAATACAAACAACTCAAGGTGCTCTCCATGGGAAGACAAAAAGCAGTGACCAAAGCTCGTCGCGAGGCAAAACGTGTGCTGAGACGGGATTCGCGCAGCCATAAGCAGCGTGAAGAAGAATCGGTCACCTCGCTTGTGCAGATGGGCGGCGTAGAAGCCATTGGTATGGCCCGCGACAGTCGCGATACTTCGCCCATCCTCGCGCGAAATGAAGCGCAATTGCACTATCTGAAGGCTATTGAGAGTAAGCAGCTGATATTCGCCACGGGCGAAGCCGGGTGCGGAAAAACCTGGATCAGCGCAGCAAAAGCGGCAAAGGCCCTGATACATAAGGATGTCGACAGGATTATCGTCACCCGTCCAGTTCTGCAAGCCGATGAAGATCTTGGCTTCTTACCTGGAGATATCGCAGAAAAGTTTGCTCCCTATTTTCGCCCGGTCTACGACGTGCTGGTCCGGCGCTTAGGGGCTTCCTTTATGCAGTACTGCCTGCGACCGGAAATAGGGAAGGTGGAAATCGCGCCGTTCGCCTATATGCGTGGACGTACCTTTGAAAATGCAGTCGTCATTCTTGACGAGGCGCAGAATGTGACTGCCGCGCAAATGAAAATGTTTTTAACCCGCCTCGGGGAGAACGTGACGGTTATCGTCAACGGTGATATCACGCAATGCGATTTGCCTCGCGGCGTCTGCTCCGGATTAAGTGACGCGCTGGAACGTTTCGAAGAAGATGAAATGGTTGGGATCGTCCGGTTCGGAAAAGAGGATTGCGTACGTTCGGCACTTTGCCAACGTACGCTGCATGCATACAGTTAAGTGTATTATCGGTGCAGAGCCCGGGCGAACCGGGCTTTGTTTTGGGTGTTTATGCCCGGACTAGCGCTTTTTCTGAAACAACCATTTTTATTTGCCCCTGGCTGGTGAAGTGTACGCTCATCCTGTGGCTTTTTTGTAGTTGCTGATAGAGCTCATCAGGTATTGCTAAGCTCTCTGCATATTCTTGCGGCGTATATTGGTAGGCTGCATGATGCTGCTGTTTTTGAAAACGCAGCTTATTGTACAGCGCCCAGACAATTAACACGACGGCATTCGCCACTGCCAGCAAAAAATAGAACTGAAGTCGGCTTCTGGCCTCGCTTTGCCAGTAATAACCCGTCAGCAGATCCATGGCGAATAAGAATATGAACAAAGCAAATAATGTCCACAAGATGGTTGTGGCAACATAATCAACCAGTAAACGTACTGGTGATTGTCGGGTCGTAATAATTAAATTGTTCATATTAACCTCTCAGAATCCCGCGATCAGGACTTACCCAACGGGCGCGTTGCTTTTTAGGCATCAGCATGACTCGTGTAAATGATACCAATGTCGTTGCCAGGCTCAGCATCCAGAAAATAACCGGGAACCAAATAATCCAGAAAAGCGATGAAGTCAGATTATGCTCATAGCGATTCTCGATCTTCAGGCTGACAATAAATTGCAGTAAACATAACGTACACAATAATATTCCGGCAGTATGTGTCGCAGCGATATGTGTCAATTCAATATTTAACGGTACACCGGCAAGTTGGACTGCGTAAATAATGAAACCGACCAGGCAGGTGAAGGCCCATATTGTCGTCAGGCAGTATTCAAAAAACAGCGGCCACATTCGAAAGTTTTCTTTGCGCCACAACCTTGTCATATTTTTGAGGAATACTTCTGCACCGCCCTGAGCCCAGCGCAGGCGCTGTTTCCACAGCCCTTTTAACGTTTCAGGCATTAATATCCAGCACAGCGCCCGTGGCTCGTAAAAAATCGTCCACTGATTCAACTGCAGCTTCCAGCTAATATCAATATCTTCGGTGATCATATCGTCACTCCAGTAACCCACTTCTGCCAGGGCGCTGCGACGAAATGCGGCAATAACACCGGAAACGGTAAATACGTTTCCATAGATACGCTGGGTTCGCTTGATCAAACCAATAATTGAGGAATACTCGCCAACCTGAATTTTACCCACCAGGGTAGAACGTGTTCGAATACGAGGATTACCGGTTACGGCACCCACACGCGGGTTGTACAACATCGGTTCCACAATATATGCCGCCGCATCGCGGTCTAATAACGCATCGCCATCAATGCACACCAGATATTCACTTTTCGCCGCGGCAGCTCCGGTTTTAAGCGCAATGGCTTTCCCCTGGTTTTGCGCCAGATGAATGACCCGCAAATGGGGAATTTGTGCAGCCATGCGATCCAGGATGGCACGGGTTTTATCTGTTGAACCGTCATTTACGGCAATAACTTCAATGTTCTCATAACGCTGTGCTAAAGCGGCGTGTATGGTTTCCTCAACGTTTTTCTCCTCATTAAAACAGGGAATGATAATGGAGATAGACGGATTATCTTTCAACTGGGGAGCTGGTGCGTTTTCTCCCCACGGCCAGTGGCGTTCACGATAGACCCAGAAATAGACGCCGCCAACAATCCACATAATGGACATAAAAAACGGCCAGAAGAAAACGAACCTCATCATCAGTTCACCAGAGTGAAAGTACGCTACGCATAGGGGTATGCATAACACCAGACATAATATAAAAAACGATACGATGCGATTAATCATTTTTCGGATACCAGGCTGTTGAATACTCAGGACGAATAAGGTCTATTTCAGGTTGGTTATGCAGAAAATTGTCGGGATAATAACCATAGTTTTTCACTCCATTCAGTTGTAATAGGCTCATCCAGTGAGCGAGTTGTTGCGAAGAAATAGCCTGATGCTGACCATTTTTCTGCCAGTTTTGTGCCTGTAATTCTAAAATAGATTTGTCTTTAGCCTGAGGGATGTTTTTAATTTGATTGGTCAATTGTATTAACCATTGGTCAGCCGATTTTTCTGCGACACCTTCCATATAAGGCATAGCCATAATAGCGGTCCAGTCATAGCTTTTTAGGAAATCAGCATAATTCTGTGCAAACCAGGCTTCACTTTCAGGTTGTATTACCGGAAGTGCAAAAATATTTCGTGCAGTTTTAATATGTGGACCGCGAATGGCTTTTACGCGCGCACTAAGTTCTAAAGTGAAGTCAGTTAACGCACGACTTTTAAAGCGGGCCCACTGTTTAAATTGCTCCGGGTTTTGTCGAATTTCGCTCAGACTCCCGCTAAAGCCTGCTTGCTGATAAGCCGTGATAGCCGGTGCACTGGCATCTTCATAATCTGAAAGCAAAGCATCATCGTGGAACAATATGCCATCAAAAGCAGCATGTCCGGCAAGATCTTCATATAACATGCCAACTTGTGCTCTGACTCTGTCATCGAAAGGAGAGAGACGGTGATATTGTTCAGGATGAATTTGTGCTTTTTTCTCCCCTGTTGGTAAGTATTTTACTCGCGTTAATGTGGGATCTAAATCCCAGCTTAATACCGGCATCCACGCATAGATGTTTACACCTGAGCGGGTACGTAATTGCCAGGCAACCCGACTAAAAATATCTGCTTTCATTGGTAGCAAACGATTTGGAAACCAGACCTCTTTGACCAGCCCATCACCATCGGGATCAGCAAATGCCTGCAAATACACGGTTGATATTTGCATATCTTTCACCCGCTGAATTAGCACATCAATATTGCGATCCATTTGCTGGCGGTTTTCGTCATAAACGTAATCAAGATCGATATGCATTATCCGTTGTGGTGATTTTTCCTGTACGGTAATAATTTGCTGGGCAAACTCTTTTAATGAGGGATTATTGGCGATTAATACTCGCGGAATGGAATCCAATTGTGACGCATTTGCCAAACCTGATTCAAGGGTGAAAAACATGCCATAACCGAGTTTTTTTAATTCCTCTATCGCTATGCCATTCGCTTCGCCATAAGGCCAAACAAAAACGTGTGGATTTACCTCAGCCTTTGTACGCAGGTATTCCGTCATTTTTACAGCATCCAGACGAATTCTTTCCCGGTATTCTGCTGCGGTTTCATACCGTGCGTGGTCAGTAAAATATGCACGATTTACATATACAGGCATTAAGCTGCCGGTGGAATTAGCCTGAATACCGTAGTGAGAATTCCATGTATGAGAAGCGACCTCAACGAGCCGGGAACGCGCAACTTCTCGCACTTGTTGCCACGTGGCAAAATATTCTCGATCGACCATCTCATCGCCAAATTTTACTTGTTCATCCGCTGGCGTATCGACCCAACTGCCGACGGGGGCCCATACAGCAGGCCACTGGAAGGCCTGAAGAATTGGGAAGACGCGGGTATAAAAACTCTGGTAGCCGTCATCAAAAGTCAGCACTACTGCTTTTTCCGGTAGCGGTTTTCCTCCTCGATGTGCTTCACGAATTTGAGCAATACTGACCGGTTGATAACCGTTCTCGCGCAGCCAGGCAAATTGTTCACGCAGTGCTGATGTCCGCACTGACATAAAACGCTGGTCGGCAGCTTCGTCTTCAACGTTATGCCATGAAATCGCCACAAAACCATTATGCGGCCACGGTTGCTCGGCGAGTAAAGATTCGCGATCCTGTGGCGGTATAAATGATGTTCTTGACTGGCTGATGCACGCGGTGAGCATAATTATACTCACCAGCATCAGGAGATATTTATTTCCATTACGTAACATATTTATCCTTAAAATCTGAATGTCATATCGAATTCAACGTATAAGTTGTGTTCTCTGTCACCGTCATAAGGTCGTTTTTCCCAGCGTAGCGTTGCGCCAGCATCAATCACGTCATTCCAGCTAATGCGTTGCCCGTAGCCGAGTTGGGTGACGACATCCGTGCCATAATGTTTTTGCCAGGAGGCACCAACACCTGCGCTGAAGATTTGCTCCCAGCTATTTTCATAGCTTCGCCATAACAAATGACTTGCCTCAAATGCCGGAACAATATCGAACGTTTTTATAGGGTTGTAGTATGGGGTATCGTGTTCTGTATTTTGTTCGTAATACAGACTGGGTAGGAAATCGACAATCAAATATGGTGAAGACCAGATGCGTTCCTGACCCTCAATTGAGACTTCATGACGCTGGTTACTGTCGGAAAAATCAGTGAAAGCCCAGGAGACACCGTACTTACGCCGCTCATTTTGATACCAGCGAACATAAGCCTGAGCACTGTTGCCTGTAACACCATTTTTCATTGCCCGTAATGGAACGCGGTGAGAGAGGCGTTCCAGTTGCGAACCAATACGCCAATTATCATTAAAATCATACCAGCCAGAAAGGCGCGCGCCGGGTTTATGCTCATGATTGAAAAAGCGTTCAGCGTACTCCGCCTCGAGCCAGATATTACGTGACCGCCACTCAACACCCGCAAGCCAGTCGCGAACAATCCCTTTTCCTTCGCTAAATTGTCCATCGGCATAACCGAATCCAGCAAAACCGCGCCAGTTATCCTTCAGCGGTGGTGAATAAACGATGGTGGTTAAGTCGACATCATGTTTACCACTATCCGGGCCTTCGGCATCAATTCCTGTTGAGCCAGCGATACGAAGCTCTGCAAGATTATGTACATCAACCGCACGTTTTAAACGTACAACGCCAGGATATTGCGGTTCACGTTCGACAACATCGTGCGTTAAGACAGCTGCCTGCTGCCATTCTTGTAACGTTAATGCTGTCCAGGCTTGTTCAACCTCCAGATTAATATTACGTGGCTCGATCACTTCTGCTTTTTTTAATTCATTTTCTGCTGCACGAGGCCAACCGCGGGCTTGTAACACACTCGCGTAATCAATGCGCAGTCCCTGATTTCCTGGTGCGTTATAAGCAAGCTCTCTGGCTGTCATTTCAGCCTGAGGAAGATCATTACTATATTTTGCTACGGTTGAGAGAAACGAATGCCCCTGTAACCAGGTATCATTCGGGATGCTCGTAGGCGTGCCCATTAACCGAAGGAAAGGCGGCGAAGTATTAATGGTATGTTGGGTGACAGTTAGCGCGCCGGGATAATTTTCACTCTCCAGGTGGCTGTAAAAGAGATCCGCAAGTTCTTCATCGGATAAATCCGGGGCAATGGTCTCCTTGTGATAAAAGAGCTCTGTCATTATTGACTGTGCTTTTTTTGGCTGATGTTCTTTGAGATAAGCCGACGCAACCCAATATTGCGCCCAGGGCGGAATAATTTGCCCCGTCTTTTTTAAACGCTGATAGTGAGAAATAACGTCTTTATAACGATCGCGAGTTAATAACGCGCCAAGATGATCGATCTGAATACGCTGGTACTGGGCAGTGCGGTCAGGGTTATCATGCCACAGAATTTCTAATGCAGCGTATTGGGCGAGGGCGCGATCGGCAATGGCATAACGTTCACTTTCACTGCGCGTAGGCATAAACGACAGTCTGACCAGTTCGGCATGAATATCAGCGCGAATATCTGGCGTTAAATTGGCATCGTCAATCGCGGCAGCAAGTTGATTATTACGTAATGCCTGCACGTATTCTGTGGGATATTGTTGCGTAGATGCATTTTCAGGTAATGACTCTGTCATCGCCCGTAATTCATCCTGATGACGCCCTGCCAGTTTATAGATATAGGCTTCTGCGAGTAAATTGGCTTTGTCCGGTGCTCCAGAGTTAAGCTGCTTAAGGAAGGTGCGAATAAGCAGGTCATTTCTTCCCAAGCTGACTCGCTGATTAAA
>OGWT01000532.1_pt1 | contig 30927 bp, 29 predicted proteins | sample 1576101 | NCBI WGS metagenome assembly OGWT01 (sample SAMEA3541481, study PRJEB24748) | human gut metagenome | biome: human gut; feature: human-associated habitat; material: faeces | place: China | collected 2012 | reverse complement strand
CCCGTTGTTCGGAGTTACTACGGATTACTTATTAAAAGATGAAATGGAAGAGACGGAATTCGCCGATGAAATGACACCGGAGATCACAGAGGGAAAAGTGATCACGGTGGAGGAAGCCAATACATTTTTGGAAGCTACGAAAAAATATGCTGCCCACATTGCTCCGGCAGTATCCTTATGTGTGCTCTCTCCTGTTGTATTGTTGTGGTTGTTGGGAATGGCAGGTGCCAAAAGAGGAGCTGTCACAGAAAATGTTGCGGGAGGAATCGGTCTTATCGTACTATTACTGATGGTGGTAGTTGCGGTAGCGGTATTTCTTCTCACCGGAATCCCGTACAATAAATATGAATATCTGGAAAAAGAAAAGCTGACATTGCAATATGGGGTATCCGGAATCGTGGAGAAAGCAAAAGAAACCTTTGCGGGAACCTACCGGATCTGCATAACCCTGGGTGTTGTATTGTGTATCCTGGGAGTGGTACCTTTGCTGATAGTATCCATTTTTTTCGGGAATAATGGTTATGCGGTAATCCTTGCTACGGATGCTTTGCTCATTGTAGTGGCGATCGCTGTATGGCTGTTCGTGTGGTCCGGTATTATCTGGGGCGGTTATCAGAAATTGCTTCAGGAGGGGGATTATACTGTGGAGAATAAGGCAGTCAACCGGAAGTATGAGCATGTGACAGCAATTTACTGGTGTGTCTGGACAGCACTTTATCTGGCTATCAGCCTGCCGACGATGCGTTGGTACATTACCTGGGTTGTATGGCCTGTGGCCGGAGTATTGTATGGGGCACTTCTGGCGTTTTTGAAGATAAAGAATCGGAAAACAGAGCACGAATAAGCGGATTTCAAGGGGAAATACGGACGGCGTGAAAAGGAGCTGAATATTATATGACAGTGGTATGCCTTGTGATACTGGCAGGAATTTTCTGGGGAGATTTTTTCTTAAAAAATTATATAGAGTCGCATGTGGACGAGCGGGAAGAACGAGAGATCTGCAGGGGGAAACTTCTGATCCGCAAGCATCACAACAAAGGCATGATGCTCAATGCCGGACAGAAGAGAAGGCGTCTGGTGGCCACGCAGCCTGCATCGGCGGCGCGGAAGTATCTGATCCACTCCTCTGTCACGGCAGGATCGGCCAGATCGGCCTTGTTCAGCACATAGAGCTTGGGTTTGCGGGCCGTAATGCGCTCCACCTCGGGGTTCAGGCTGGAAAGCGGGATGCGGGCATCCAGCAGCACCAGACTGGCATCCACATGCTGGATCTCCGTCTCCATCATCCGCAGGGTCTTGGTCATGTGGCCTGGGAACCATTGAATGTTATATTGATTTGCAAAGCGGGTATCGTTGTTCATTTTACCACCCCAAAATCCGAAAAGGGCAAAAAGCAGAGCAGCACTTTGCCCAGAATATCGCGTTCATCAATGCAACCCACATAGGACGAGCGGCTGTCCAGCGAGGCGTTGCGGTTATCGCCCATCACAAACACCGTGCCCTCCGGCACCGTGTACGGGAATGTTACGTCATAGCCAAGATAGGTCGGTTCAGCGATATAGGCTTCCTGCAGCACTTCCCCGTTCACCGAGACCGTGCCCGCCTGATAATCAATGTTCACCACATCGCCGCCCCTGGCAATGACACGCTTGACCAGCGGCTTACCGTAGGCTGTGTAGCTGTCCACGATGACCACATCGCCCCGCTGGGGCTCGTAGCCTGCGCCCCAGACGATCAGCTTATCGCCGTTCTGCAAGGTGGGCACCATGGATTCGCCGTCCACCTGAATGATGCGGAAGAACAGCGAGAATACCAGCACCAGCACCAGCGCGGCGGAGATCAGCGCCTCGTACCACTCAAACACATTCTGTCCGCGCACAGTTTCCTGTGTTGAAGCATGCTTTTCCATTTCCCGATGCACCTCACAATCTTATCTGGCCCGGAATAAAGAAAAAAGGGACAACAAGTTGTCCCTTTTTTCCCGGTTTTACGCGGGGATCATCAAATATCGCTCTTGACCTTAGCAGCCTTGCCGGTACGACCACGCAGATAGAACAGCTTGGCGCGGCGAACCTTGCCCTTGCGGACAACGGTGACCTTCTCAACGAAGGGGCTGTTGATGGGGAAGACACGCTCAACGCCGACACCGTAGGAAACGCGGCGAACGGTAAAGGTCTCTGCAACGCCGCCGTGCTTCTTAGCAATAACGGTGCCCTCGAAAGCCTGGATACGCTCACGCTCGCCTTCCTTGATACGAACATCAACGCGGACGGTATCGCCAACGTTGAACTGGGGCTTCTCAGCCTTGATGCTGCCTTCAGAAATAATCTTCAGTGCGTCCATTTTTGAATCCTCCATTTGTTTTTAGACGTTCATGCACGGCACCTTGCCGTCAGAGGACCGCCCGTTTAATGATATTGTCATTAACCCCGCTGTGGTATCAGCGGACACTAACGCTCTAATAGGATAGCACAAAACGCCCGTAAAATCAAGCGATTTGCCCAAAATAATCCCAAAAATTTTCTGTTCTGCCCAAAAGGCATTCTTTGCCCGGGAAATCAGGCAAAGAGCTGCCGATCCGCCGTCAGGAAGCGCTTGCGCAGGATGCCTGCGCTGGCGGCAGGCAGACCAAACTTTTCTTCCAGAAAGCCGGTGAGCAGCGAGGGATTCAGGTTCAGCTCCTGTGCGGCAGGCAGGCAGAGCTCCATGCAGACACGATCCCCTGCGGTGGTATATTCCACCTGCGGGATGTGATCCTTGAGTTCCACGATCTTTTTGCCCTTTTTGCTGTGCTTTTCCACCGGGGCGCTTTCCAGCGCGTTATACTGTTCCAGCACAGCCGCTGCCGCTGCCGGGTAGGTGATCTGGTAGCAGGCAAAGGCGATGAGGTCAGCCTTCATCTGCACCGGGCCCACATGGGTGATGCGGATGCCGATGGGCATGATGGCGTTCAGTTCGGTCTGCCACTGGGCAAAGTCCGGGTTCTCAGCCTCGGTCTTGACATCCACGCACTCACACTCGCTCTCCTGCCCCAGCGAAAGCGGGCAGGCAAAGGTCATGTAGATGTGGGGGTTGAAGCCCAGCGTGTGCCACACAGGCAGGCCGCTGCGCTTGAGCACCCGCTGCATCACCCGCTGCAGATCCAGCAGGGAGATGTAGGAGGCCTCATTCTTTTTCTCAAACGAGATTCTGACTGTAATCAAAGCAGGGACCTCCTAACAGATGATTGGCACCGCAGCCATGGCAGGCGCGGTTGCAGGGCTGGGTGGTCTGGGCGGCAAGGGCCTTGTTGTACTCCCGCACCAGATATTCATGGGTCACACCGTAGTCCATGTGGCTCCACGGGGTCACCTCGTCCAGCCCAATGGGACGCTGGCAGTAGAACTTGGGATCAATGCCCAGATCCTCAAACACCTGCATCCAGGTATCATACTTGAAGCACTCTTCCCAGCCGTCAAAGTAACAGCCTCGTTTGTAGGCTTCCAGAATAACAGGAGCCAGACGGCGGTCGCCCTTGGCGAATACGCCCTCCAGAAAACTGGTGGTGCTGTCGTGATAGTTCACCTTGATCTTGCGGCTGTGGACGCTTTCCAGCAGGTGCTTCTGCTTGGCCTGCAGGCTTTCCTCCGTGTCCATAGGCACGAACTGGAAAGGCGTATGGGGCTTGGGCACAAAGCAGGCACAGCTGATGGTCACCTGCACGCCCCTGCCCTTGGCGTGCCTGGGGTTGGAGTAATAGAGATCTACCACCTTCTGGGCGGTCTCGGCAATCCCCTCGATGTCCTCCATCGTCTCGGTAGGCAGACCCATCATAAAGTAGAGCTTGACCGAGGAATAGCCGTTGGCAAAGGCCAGCGAGCAGGTCTTTTCGATCTCATCCCAGGTAACATTCTTGTTGATGACATCCCGCAAGCGCTGGGTACCGGCCTCGGCCGCAAAGGTCAGGCCGCTCTTGCGCACCTTTGTAGTCTTTTCGATCAGGCTCTGGGAGAAGTTGTCCATCCGCAGGGAGGGCAGCGAGAGGCTGACGTGCTCCTTGGGGGCCCACTCGTTCAGATCATCCAGCAGTTCTTCCAGCTGGCCGTGGTCGGAGGTGGACAGGCTGGACAGGCTCAGCTCCTCATAGCCGGTGTTGGCACACAGATCCTGTGCTGCCTTATTCAGCAGGCTGGCATCCCGCTGGCGCATGGGGCGGTACAGGAAGCCCGCCTGGCAGAACCGGCAGCCGCGCACACAGCCGCGCAGCACCTCAATGCTGGCACGGTCCTGGATGGCCCCCACCATGGGCACAACAAAGTTCGTTGGCGGGGCAAACTCGTTCAGATCCTTGATGATGGCCTTGGTGATGACCGCCGGGATGCCCGGCTCGTTGGGGGTAATGGCCTTGACCCGGCCGTCCTCAAAGTAGGTCACATCGTAGAAGGCAGGGATGTAGACCCCGGGGATCTTTGCAATGCGGCGCAGCAGCTCCTTTTTGGAGACGCTGCCCTCTTTCTTGGCACGCTCGATCTCGGCGCAGATGGAAGGCAGCTGGTTCTCACCCTCACCCAGCTGGATGACATCAAAGAAATCTGCAATGGGCTCCGAGTTGCAGGCGCAGGGGCCGCCCGCCACGATCAGGGGCCAGTGCTCGTCGCGGTCCTTTGCGTAGAACGGAATGTGCGCCAGATCGAGCATTGCCAGAATGTTGGTATAGGAAAGCTCGTACTGCAGGGTAAAGCCCACCGCATCAAAATCGGTCAGGGGGTCCTTGCTCTCCATAGTGTACAGGGGCAGGTCCAGCCGCTCCATCTCAGCCTTCATATCCAGCCAGGGCATAAAGGCCCGCTCACACCACCAGTTCTCGTGGCTGTTGAGTAGCTCGTACAGGATCTTCTCACCGAGGAAGGACATTCCCACCTCGTAGGTATCCGGGAAGCAGAATGCAAACCGGACATCCACCTTTTCTTTGTCTTTATACACGCTGCCCGGTTCGCCGCCGGTGTAACGGCCCGGCTTCTGTACCCGGCCCAGCGCTTCTTTCAGCTTGGGATCAAACATCAAGTTCCTCCATTGACAGAACAGTTTTACTTCATTCATTTTATTGTACCCGATTCTGCCGGGAAATGCAATCATTGTTTTGGAGCAGCGACCAGCCGTACGCCGCCAGCTGTGCCCCATCCAGCGGCGGGATGGGCAGGAGGTTGAAGGCCCCGGTCAGGAGGTTGGCCGCCAGAAAGGCACTGGCCCGGATGGTGGCCCGCTGTTCCAGCCGAAGCATCCAGAACCCGGCCAGCACCAAATTCACCGCAGGGCCTGCCGCGGCAAGGAGAGCGGTCTGCCACAGGGTCATTTCCCTGCCCCGGGTGCGCATACAAAAGCCGGTAAGGGTGACTTCAATGACCGGAAACTGCCCAAACAGGGCAAGATATACCCCGATGTGCCCCCACTCATGCAGGAATGCCGCCAGCAGCCCCAGCCGCAGAAACCCGCTTGCATCGAAATAGAGCAGAACGTACAGCGTCCCGCAGAGCAGCAACGGGTCCCGGAACACAAGCGGCCCGTACCGGAGCCGATGCCGCATCACGGCAGGCTCAGTGCGGCAGAAGGATCATACCGGATGCCGCCTGTCAGAAATTCAAAGTGCAGGTGTGCCCCGGTGGCACGGCCCGTCTGTCCGGCAGTGCCCAGCCGCTGGCCCGCTGCAACCACCTCCCCGGCCCGGACATAGAGATACTGCATGTGGGCATAGAGCGTTTCCTGCCCGTCCCCATGGGTCAGCCGGACATAGTTGCCGTAAGCGGCTCCACGCCGGGCGGCGGTCACCACGCCGTCCAGTGCCGCAAGGACTGGTGTGCCCTCCCCGCAGGCAAGGTCCACGCCCCGGTGGAAGGCTTTTTCCCCGGTAAAGGGATCCTTCCGCCAGCCATAAGGGTCAGAGACACGCCACGCCGCCGTTTCCAGCGGGAAGCAGAGCGTCTGCCCCGGCTTTGCCTGTTTCAGGCTGGCTCCCGCCGGGACATTTTTGCCCGCACAGACCGGGAGCACTCTGCCCGCCAGCAGTATGATCAGCAGCACCGTCAGAGCCAGCACCGCCGCCCGTTGATATCGCTTGTGTTTCCCTGCTCGTCCATGTTTTGCCTGCATCTTTTCGCCCTCCGTTCTGGAAAGTGTATGCAGAAGGAAGATCACTGAGAACCAAAACACCCCCTGGGAGATTTCCCAGAGGGTGCTCGTTCCGTATTTACCGGCGAAGCCAGTCATGGAGCCGCTGGAAGAGGCTGGGGTGGCCGTGCCGTTCCGCGCGATTAACAGCGTGCGGAACGGGTGCGCTCTGCACAGCCGGAGCAGGTGCTGCTTTCACCGTGGCAGGCTGTTTTGCTGGTTCTGCGGGCTGCTCCGCCACCTGAATCGGCTCCGGTCTCGTTTCGGGCTCAGACGGCCGTTCCGGTGCCTTTATTTCAGGCTGCTCCGGTTCTGCCGCAGAAGCGGTATCCCGGGCGAGCCAGTCATCCCGGAGCAGATCGTACATGTCCATCTGGCCGTTGACAAGGGGCTCACCGGGGGCCGCTTTCACCTTCTGATAGCTGCCGTCTGCCCGCATCTCCCGGGCATTGACGTTATCCCGCAGCTGCAATTGGAGGATATCGCTCAGCTTCTGGATGAGGACAGGGTCCTCCACCCGGACACCCACCTCCACGCGGCACTCTGTGTTGCGGGTGAGGAAATCGCCGGAGGCGATATAGATGCGGGTGGTCACGCCATCGTAGAAGCTGTAGATGCGGCCATGCTCAAGGTAGCGGCCCACCAGACTGCGGATATGCAGGTTCTCGGTCTTGCCCGGCACCTCGGCGCGGACACAGCAGATGCCGCGCACGATCATATCGATGCGAACCCCCGCACAGCTGGCTTCTTCGAGTTTCAGGATGATATCCCGATCCGAGATGGAGTTGTTTTTCAGGATCATGGATGCCGGGCGGCCCAGCTTGGCTGCATTGATGACCCGGTCCATCTCGTCCAGCAGCACGCTCTTGAAGCGCAGAGGAGCCACCAGCATCTTCTCGGTGGTCTCCGTCAGTTTCTGCACGGCAAGGTTCTGGAACACGTTTGAGGCTTCCTCACCGATGCCCAGATCTGCCGTGATGAACGAATAATCGGTATAGAGCTCGCTGGTCTTTTCGTTGTAGTTGCCGGTGCCGATCTGGGTGATGTAGCTGTATCCCTGCGGGCCCTTCTTTGTGATGAGGGTCAGCTTGGAGTGCACCTTGTAATCATCAAAGCCATAGAGAATGGTACAGCCAGCCTCTTCCAGCTGCTTGGACCAGTCGATGTTGTTCTGCTCGTCAAAGCGGGCACGCAGCTCTACCAGAGCCACCACTTCCTTGCCGTTTTCGGCGGCTTCGATCAGGGCCTGCACGATCTGGGATTCCCGCGCCATCCGGTAAAGGGTCATCTTGATGGAGATGACCTCCGGATCCCGCGCAGCCTTTTTCAGCATCGCGATGAAGGGACGGATGGACTGATACGGATAACTGAGCAGGACATCGTGTTTTTCCACCTCTGCGGCAAGATCATAATCCTGGGGCGGCAGCATGGGCCGGGCCGAGGGATAGAACAGCTCCGGGTTGCCCTCGGCCTCCATTTTACCGGTGAGCTTGTAGAAGAAGCTCAGATCCAGCGGGCTCTTCTGGGCAAATACCCGCTTATGGCTCAGTTCCAATTTATCGCAGAGGAGACGCAGGATCTCCTGCGGGGCCGTGGGAGTTACCTGCAGGCGGACAGCGGCCAGCTTGCGGCGGCGCTTGAGCAGGTCGGCCATGATCTCGCGGTAATCGATATCATGGTCCATCATGCCCTCTTTTACATCAATGTCGGCGTTGCGGGTAACGCGGAACAGGCACTTTTCCTGCACAGCATCCTTGCCGAAGATGAGAGACGCATAATGCAGCACCAGTTCCTCCGTCAGGGCAAACTCGGTCTTACCCTCCCGGCGCACCAGGATCAGCCGCTCCATCTGGCTGGAGATGGGGATCATGCCAAGGCTCTGGCCCTCCTTTTCCTTGAGCAGAGCGCCCAGGTAGATCTCCTTATTGCGCAGGAACGGGAACGGGTGGTGGTTGTCCACGATCTGCGGGCTGAGGATGGGGAACAGCTCGTTCTGGAAGTATTTTTTCCAGAAGCGCTCCTGCTCCTTATCCATCGCATCAAAGTTCACCTTTTTATAGCCGCAGGCATCCAGATTTTCCAGCGCTTTCTCGTAGTATTTATCGCAATCCTCCTGCAGATGGGCAACCTTGGGCATGATGGCATTCAGCTGTTCCTCGGCCGTCATGTTGGTCTTGTTCTCACGCTTGTCCTTGTCTTTCTGACTGCGTGCAAGGTTTGCGCGCTCCTGCAGGGAGCCCACACGCACCATGAAAAATTCATCCAGATTGGAGCCATAGATGGCAAGGAATTTCACCTGCTCTGCCAGCGGGACATTCTTATCCTTGCCCAGCACCAGCACACGGCGGTTAAAATCCAGCCAGCTGAGTTCACGGTTGATGAAGATCGTATCCTCTTTCATAGTAGTTTACTCCCTTTTTCCCTGACATGCGGCTTTCGCCGCAGCGCTTCAGCTCACGTAAGCAAGCCCATCCCACTCTTCCACCACCGCTTCTGTCAGGCCGGGCACGGCGGCGGCCTCTTCCACCGCAGCAAAGCGCCCGTACTGCTCCCGGTATTCGATGATGGCCCGGGCGCGCTGTTCCCCCACCCCCGGCAGGGTGCAGAGAGCATCCTGCCCGGCGGTGTTCAGATCGACCCGCGCCAGTTGGATGAGCGGTGTTTCACTCCCGGCTGCACGGCCCGGCCCTGTCTGCCGCGGAACGGCAAACCCAAACGCCAGCGCGACGCATACCGCGCAGACAAGGGCCGCTGTCCACAGAAATCTCTGTTCTGTTTTTGTGAGACTGGCTTTCTTCATTCCATTGTACCCGACTTTCTCTAAAAAAGAAAGCCCTCTGCGGAGAATTTGCAGAGAGCTTTACAATGATTTTACGCAGAAGTTTCCGCACGGCGCACCATGCCATACAAAAGCTCTGCCGCTGCACCGGTATCGTGGTCGGTCAAGGTCATCCGGTTGGCGGCAAGGCGCAGTTCAGGCGCGGCATCCGCAGGCACAACGCTCTCTCCCGCCAGATGGACAAGGTCGAGCATCTGGGTGCAGCCGGCCAGCACCGTCAGCTGCTCGGCAGCATAACCGGAGGGAGGGCAGACGGCGTTGAGCATGGCACTACCTGAGACAAGGCCCGGGGTAAGCACAAGCGTATCCGGTGCAAGGCGCTCCGCATGCAGGAAGGCTGCCGCGTCCCCCAGCGCCTTTTGCAGTGTGGGCAGAATGGGCATCTGCTTTTTGTCCTGATAGAACAGGATGCGCAGAACGTCCTCACCCTTGACATCGGCGGCGTTGCTCAGCACAAAGGGAGTCCACTCCTGCTTGAGGTGGAACACCAGCCCTTCGCTCATCCGCACAGCGCGGGTGGAGCCATCGCGCATCTGCAGGGCAATGCCCACGCCGGACAGGGAGGGCAGTATCTTCAGGACAGACTCCTCCATCCCCTCAAAGCTGCACAGCGCGGTGCCGGAGCCCTCCGAAAAGTTGTAGGCCAGTGTGCCGCCGCAGACCAGCGCGGGCGCACTGAGCCGCACCCCGCCCAACAGAGAGCGGACCGCCCGGGGCGAGCGCTGAGAGAAAACGGTCAGCCTGCCGCCCCTGCTGGCAAAAAGCTGCAGCACGTCCCGCTGGAGCTGGGGCAGATTGCCTGCGGCATCCAGCAGCAGGCTGTCCAGATCACAGAGGACTAAGGTCTGGTCAATGGTCGTCTCTTTCATAGGGTATTTCCTCCTGTGCGCTGACGGAGCGTGGTCAAGAAGCGGGTGAAGTAATCCGGCAGCTCAGAATCGAACCGCAGGTGTTCCCCCGTGATGGGGTGAACAAACCCCAGCGTTTTTGCATGCAGGCACTGCCCATGCAGGCTGGTGATGCAGTTGTGGGGGCCGTACACCGGGTCACCTGCCACCGGGTGGTGGATGGAAGCCATGTGAACGCGGATCTGGTGGGTACGGCCCGTTTTCAGGCGGCACTCCAGCATCGTGAACTCGCCCAGCCGTTCCAGCACCTTGTAGCCGGTATAGGCGTACTTTGTGTGGGGCTCACTGGCCGGATAGACCGCCATCTTCTTGCGGTCGGTCTTGCTGCGGCCCAGGTTGCTCTCCACAAAGCCCTCATCCTGGGCAAAGCCGCCATAGACGATGGTATTGTAGGCCCGCTCCACGCTGTGCACTGCCATCTGCTGGGAAAGGCCGATGTGGGTCGCATCATCCTTTGCCACCACCAGCAGACCGCTGGTGTCCTTATCGATGCGGTGGACGATGCCGGGCCGGATCTCGCCGCCAATGCCGGAAAGGCTGCCCTTGCAGTGCCAGAGCAGAGCGTTGACCAGGGTTCCGTCCGGGTTGCCAGGAGCCGGGTGGACGACCATCCCTTTGGGCTTGTTGACCACCAGAAGGTGTGCATCCTCATAGATGATGTCCAGCGGGATCTCCTGCGGCACAGCCTCGATGGGCTTTGCGTCGGGGATCTCCAGCAGGATGATATCCCCTGCCTTGAGCTTCAGGCTCTTGGCCGGGGCCTTGCCGTTGCAGAGTACATGGCCCTCAGCCACTAGGCCCTGCAGGGCACTGCGGGAAAGGCCGGTGTCCTCACCGCTCAGAAAGCGGTCGATGCGCTGGCCTGCGCCCTCGGCTTCTACGATATATTCACGCTGCTCCATGGCTTACTGCTCCTTCGGGCCTTTTTTCGTATCCTCGTGCAGCTCCTCCAGGAAAATGACCAGCACCCAGAGCGCCACACCAACACAGACACAGATATCTGCAAAATTGAACACTGCGAACCGCATGAACAGCAGGTTGATGTAATCCACCACCTCGCCGTTCAGCACACGGTCGATCAGGTTGCCGATGCCGCCGCCCAGCACCAGGATGAGCGCTGCCTGCTGCAGCCGGTTGTTCCGGCTGCGGAAGAACAGCCAATAAGCAACCAGCAGCAATGCTGCGCTGGTTGCAACGATCAAAAACAGCTGCTTGCCGCTGAGCAGGCTGAATGCCATGCCCTGATTGAGCACGAACCGCAGCTCCACCACATGGGGGATCAGCGGCATTGCGCCCACCGGCTGCAAAGCGCTGACAGCCCAGAACTTGATGGCCTGATCGAGGCCGACCAGCGCCGCAACGCACAGCAGATTGAAGATCACAAATGCCATAAAAATACTCCCAACGGCGGCACGCTGCCGCCTGTGTTCTGATACCAAAAAGCGGCGCTCCCTGCTCGAAAGGAGCGCCGCAGCGTTTATTTCAGGAAGGCTTATGCTTCCACCACGCTTGCGCAGCGTGCGCAGAGGGTGGGATGTGCGGCGTGGGTGCCGATGTCTGCGGAATACTTCCAGCAGCGTTCGCACTTTTCGCCGGTGGCGTGTGCAGCAGCAACGCCCAGACCCTCAACAGCGGAGGCGGAACCACCCTCGCCCTTGACCAGCTCCACATGGGAGACGATCATCAGGTCAGCCAGCTCGTCCATGGGAATGCTGTTCAGCAGGTCATAGACGGCATCATTGCAGTACAGGGTAACGGAAGCTTCCAGAGAAGCACCGATGGTCTTTTCTGCACGGGCCTGCTCCAGCACCTTCTTGACCTCGTCACGGACAGCAATGAGCTGTGCCCACTTGGCCTTGAAGGCATCGTCTGCAGCGTACTGGCCTGCCTTGGGCATTGCCTCGAACACAACGTACTTGTTCATGCCTTCGGTCTTAGGCAGGAAGTCCCAGATCTCCTGGCTGGTGAAGCAGAGGATGGGGGCAATGATCTTGTCCAGAGCGACCAGGATCTTGTACATGGTGGTCTGGGCAGCCTTGCGGCCCACACCGTTGGTGCAGTACAGGCGGTCTTTCGTCACATCCAGGTAGAAGTTGGACATGGCAACAACGCAGAAGTTGTAGACGGCGTGATAGACCTTGTTGAAGTCATACACATCGTAACCAGCCTTGGCATTCGCGATCAGGTCATCCAGAGCGGCCAGTGCCCAGCGGTCGATCTCCTGCAGCTGGTCATCCGCCACACAATCGGTGTTGGGGTCAAAGCCATCCAGATTGCCCAGAATGAAGCGGGCGGTATTGCGGATCTTGCGGTAAGCCTCGCTCAGCTGCTTGAAGATATTCTTACCGGCGCGCACATCCACAGTGTAGTCGGAAGAAGCGACCCACAGGCGGATGATATCCGCACCGTAGTCCTTGATGATCTCGCTGGGCTCCACGCCGTTGCCGGCGCTCTTGTGCATCTGCTTGCCCTGCTCGTCCACGACCCAGCCGTGGCACAGAACGGACTTGTAAGGTGCGCAGCCCTTGGCAGCCACGCTGGTCAGCAGGCTGGACTGGAACCAGCCGCGGAACTGGTCGCCGCCCTCCATATACATGTCGGCCGGGAAGTTCAGCTCCGGACGCTCCTCCAGAACGGCAGCATGGGTGGAACCGGAATCGAACCAGACATCCATGATGTCGGTATCCTTGGTCCACTCGGAAGCGCCGCACTTCTCGCAGACTTCGCCTGCGGGGATGATCTGCTCTGCCTCGTACTTGTACCAGGCATCGGAGCCCTCCTTGCGGAACAGCGCGCTGACAGCCTTGATGGTGGCATCGGTGATGTGGTAAGCGCCGCACTTCTTGCAGTAGAAAGCCGGGATGGGCACGCCCCAGGTACGCTGACGGCTGATGCACCAGTCGTTGCGGTCACGGACCATGCCCTTCATGCGGTCGTGGCCCCAGTCAGGCATCCACTTCACGGTGTCGATGGCCTTGTAGACATCGTCACGGAACTTTGCAACAGAGCAGAACCACTGCTCGGTGGCACGGAAGATGATGGGGTTGTGGCAGCGCCAGCAGTGGGGGTACTGATGCTTGATGTGCACCTGGCCCATGATGGCACCGGCTTCGGTCAGGTCGGCCAGAATGGTCTTGTTGGCAGCCCAGACACGCTGACCTGCGTACTTACCGGCCAGCTCCGTCAGGCAGCCGCCGTCGTCCACAGGAACAGTGATGGGCACGTTGTACTTCTGAGAAACATTGAAGTCATCCACGCCGTGGCCGCCTGCGGTGTGGACGCAGCCGGAACCGCTTTCCAGCGTGACATGGTCACCCAGGATGACGGTACCCTCCTTGGGCAGGTAGACGTGATGATAGCGCATCAGCTCGAACTCAGCGCCGGAAACAGGCTCGCCCACGATCTCGTAGTTCTCAATATGGCAGGCATCCATCACGCTCTTGACCAGCTCGGTGGCCATGATATGGTACTCCTCGCCGATCTTGACAAAGGAATACTCAAAGGCACCGTTCAGGCAGATGGCCTCGTTGGCGGGCAGGGTCCAGGTGGTGGTGGTCCAGATCACGAAGTAGGTCTTGTCCATCGGGATGCCGTGCTTTGCCAGCACACCGTTGGGGTCCTGAGATACATGGAAGCGGACGAAGATGGAATCGCAGTCGTCCTCGCCGTACTCGATCTCAGCTTCAGCCAGAGCGGTGCGGCAGTCGGGGCACCAGTACACAGGCTTCAGGCCCTTGTAGATGTAGCCCTTCTTGGCCATCTCGCCAAAAATCTCGATCTGGCGGGCCTCGAACTCAGGCTTCAGGGTCAGGTAGGGGTGCTCAAAGTCACCGATAACGCCCAGACGCTTGAACTGGTCGCTCATAATGTCGATATGCTCGGTGGCGAACTTTTCACAGATCTGGCGCAGCTCCAGCTTGGAGATGTCCTTCTTCTTCTCGCCCAGAGAGGACAGAGCCTTCAGCTCAATGGGCAGGCCGTGGGTATCAAAGCCGGGCACATAGGGAGCCTGATAGCCCTCCATGTTCTTGTCGCGGATGATGATATCCTTGATGATCTTGTTCAGGGCGGTGCCCATGTGGATGTTGCCGTTTGCATACGGAGGGCCGTCGTGCAGGACAAACTTGGGCTTGCCGTCGTTGTGCTTGATCAGGTTGTTGTACAGGTCGTTCTTCTCCCAATCCTCCAGCATGGCGGGCTCCTTCTTGGGCAGACCGGCACGCATCTCAAACAGAGTCTTGGGCAGATTCAGGGTACTATCGTACTGGGACTTATTCTTAGCCAATGGTTACACACTCCTCTAATTTACTAAAACGATTTTGGGATCACTCGCTGAACTTCACGCCCTTAAAAGCAGCGTAGTCCGGCGCTGCAGCCTCATCCTCGGCGGCAGGGGCCGGGGGCGGGTCGAGCTTGAGCTGGCTCTCGTCCTGTGCCCAGAACTCCTCGCTGGTCTTTTCATCCGCAGGTGCCTCGTCCTCAGCATCCACATCCGCTGCAGCGGGCTGTGCCTCGGCGATCTCCTCGGTCACAGCGGCGGCAGTGGTCTCGGCAGCTGCCGCCTCGTCCTCGGCAGGAGCATCCTCAGCGGGTTCCTCCTTCTGGAACTCAGGCAGGCGGCTCAGAGACTCAACATGGCTGCGGTACAGGTTCAGCACATCGGACTTGAAGCGGGTCACTTCCAGCCGGACGCGGTCATACTCGCGCTCCTGGGCAAGCTTTTTCTCGTTTGCCTCGTTGATGATCTCATCCGCGCGGTCACTGGCTTTTTGCAGCAGCTCGTTGGCATCACGGATAATATCATCACCGCGCAGATTTGCGCGATGCAGGATCTCTTCCGACTTCTGGTTTGCTTCCCGGATGACATTCTCGCCCATCCGCTGGGCATTGATCAGCGCGCTCTTGAGCATATCGCCGTCAGCCTCGTAGCTCTCCATTTCCTTGTGCAGGCGCTGATTCTCGGCGGTCAGCTCAGCGATCTGGCGGCGCAGCTCCTCAGCCTGATCTTCATCCTGCTTCAGCTGCTCCTCTACTTTATCCAGGAAACGGTCCACCTCTTCGGTCCGGTAGCCGCGGATGTTCTTTTCAAACTGTGCAGCACGCACATCCTGCGGGGTCAGCATAGTGGTTTCCTCCCTTTTCATTCAATATTGAAAAAACTCGATGATCGATCGGTCTTTTTTGCTTTTTCCGGGCAGGGCCGTCAGGCCAAAGCGCCCCTTGCCGCGCACCGTGAATACATCGCCCTCATACACCGGGGCGTGGGCGCTCTCTGCAGGCAGGTGGTTGATCTCCACCCGGCCCGCCGCGATCCACTCACATGCCTGCCCGCGGCTGCAATGGAGCATGGCCGCAAGCACAGCGTCCAGCCGCAAAGAGGACACGGTGGCTGTCTGCGTTTTGCGCTCTGCCTGCGGGAATTCGGGTACCTCATCCAGCGAAAGCAGCGTGGTGGTGACCTCTGTCCGGCCCACCTGCAGCAGTTCCCGGCAGATGAGCTCCCCCGCCGTTTCCAGCGCAAAGACATAGGCAGTGCCCGGCGTATCGGCCGGGAGCACGATATCTCCCAGCGCTTCACGCCGCAGCTCCAGCCCCATCAGGCTGCCCAGATAATCCTTGTGGCCCGGCAGTACCGCCCCGGAAAGGGTGCGGCAGGTCAGCTTCACACAGCACAACGGACTTGCAGGGTAGCAGCCCTCCGGTTCCAGGCAGAGCAGCTTCCGCTCTGCTCCGGGCCAGCCGCCCTCAAAGTGATGGTCGCTCTCCGGCACATCGGCACGGTTCAGCGCAGCACGGGCCAGATCCTGTTCCCTGTCGCTCAAAAAGCCGGAGTAGCGGGCAATGCCGCGTCCCTCGGCCGCGCGGGCCAGATCCTCCACATGCCGCATCAGAAAGCGCTCTTCATCGGTGCGGGCGGGCACAAAGCCCCGCACTGCCCTGGGAGCAGGATCAATAGAACGCGCCATTGTTCTCCAGCTCGTCCAGCAGATCGCCCATAATGTCCACGTTGTACGGGGTAATGATGAAGGTGCTGTTGGCAACGCGCTTGATCTGGCCGTTGTTGGCATAAGCCACGCCGGACAGGAAATCCACCAGACGACGGGAAACTTCCTTGTTGGTAGACTCCAGATTCAGCACGACCGTGCGCTTGTTGTTCAGGTGGTCTGCAATGGTGCTGGCATCCTCAAAGCGCTCGGGCTTTACCAGAACGACCTTGAGCTGGGTGGTGGCGTGGATGTTGACCACCTTGTTCTTCTTCTGGGCACCCTCCACCGGCTCTTCCTCTGCATCGTCCATGCCAACGCCGAGACCGCTGTTATTGTTCACCATCTGGGGGCCGTCGTCGATGTACTGATCGTCGTAATCGTCCTCACCGCCGAAAAGGCCCTTTTTGAGACTATCCACGAAAGACATAGTATCTGCTCCTTTCATTCGGGCAGCCGCAGCTGCCTGGCGCCTTTTGCAAAAGAGATGCAAATAGCTTTTACTATTATCGGATTTTTTGCCGCAGATGTCAATAACTACAAAAGTTTTCCATCATACAAATTTTGTCCGGAGACAATAATCTCGTCATAAAGCCGAACCTGACTGACAGAACCAGCCGTTCCGCTGGGCAAAACGATGAGGTCATCACCGTCTGTGATCTGCGGATGGGCATCGTCCACAGGGTCGATGCAGCAGAAGCGGGCCAGGTTGCCGTACTTCACGTACACACCGGGGATGTAGTTCTCACCCTGACCTTCTGCCTCGGAGCCGTCCTCCTTGAGGTAGTGCACCGCAGCAGCAGGCACCCGCAGGCCGGTGTTGCGGCCCACGATGATCTGGGCATCGGCACAGTTCAGCCGGAGCACGTCGCCGTTGATGATCTCGCAGGAGAGGACGAAACGGGCAATGTCGTTTTCCGCATCGATGTTCACCTCGCTGACCTTTGCCTTGAGGGGCGTTTCCACCTGACCGGGAAAGCGGATCTCAACGCTCTTGGTCAAGGGCTTGCCGTCCCTGCCCAGCAGCTTTTCCGCCTGTTTGGCCGAGCACACCCCGGCATAGTACCAGGTAAAGCCCGAAACGATCTTTCCCGCGCAGCCGTCCAGCGCGATCTCCGGGGAGGATTCAACGTAGGCTTTCAGGTTGGCTGCATCCAGCGCAAGGATATCGGCAGAACCAGCGTTCAGCCGCCCGGAGCTGGAGCTGCGGATGAAATAGCCCGTCTGCGGGGCCGTAATCTGGGATGGATTGCCCAGCTGGGACTGCACCGTGGCGGCCTGCTGGGTCAGCGCGGTGATCTGGTCGGAGAAGCTGGCCACCTCGCCGGTGATGACCCAGAGCTTGTTCTGGGCCAGAATGTAATTTTCCTTCTCCGCATCGGTATCCTCGTAGTCCCCTGCATCCAGCGAATCCATCAGGTCGTACAGAGCAGCGGAACGGTTCTTGCGCAGGGATTCCAGCTGCACCGAAGTGGTGTTCTGGGAGCGCTGCAGCAGGTCGATCTGGTCATTGATCTGGGTCAGCTGCTGGCGCAGGGTGGCCTGCGCTGCATCGCTGTAGATCTCAGCCACCGCTGTGCCTGCCGAAACACGCTCGCCGTCTGCCACCAGATATCCCAGCGTGCCGCCGCCCGCAACGTAGCTTTCCTCAAACAGGAGCACGCCCTCGGCATCCACGGTGTCCTCCACCGTAGCCAGCAGGGCGGTCTCGTAGGTATTGGGCGGAAACAGCACCTGCATTGCCTGATAGCCCACATACAATGCCGCCAGCAGCAAAAACACGATGACGACAGCGGCCAGCGTTTTCAGTGCGCCGGAGATGCCCTCGCGGTTTTCTTCCTGCATATCGCTCATCCTTTCGCTAAAAATTCATTTGTGAGATGTGCAGCCTGTTCCCGGACATCCGGGGCAGAGGCATCCAGCCAGCAGATGCCCTCCATGTGGCGGAACCAGGTCAGCTGGCGCTTGGCATAGTTGCGGGAAGCCTGTTTCAGCTTCTCCACACAAGGGGCAAGCGCGCTCTCCCCCGCAAAGTAGGGGAAGAATTCTTTGTATCCGATGGCCTGGGCCGCCGTCTTATAGGTATCCCGGTGTTCCCACACACGTTTTGCCTCGTTCAGCAGATCCTGCTCCATCATCAGATCCACCCGCAGGTCGATGCGGCGGTAGAGCTGGGCGCGCTCCGGGAAATCCAGCCCAAGGATCAGAGAACGGTAGGGCTTTTCGGGCGGAAGCGAGTCTGCTTTCTGCTCACTGAGCTTTTTGCCGGTGGCGCGGTAATGTTCCAGCGCCCGCAGCACCCGGATATGGTTGTTCGGATGGATGGCCGCCGCCGCTTCGGGGTCCACCGCCTGCAGCTCCGCATACATGGCTTCCGGACCCTTTTCATTCAGTTCCGCGGCCAGCTGTTCCCGCAAACCGTCCGGCGTTTTCTCAGCAGCAAAGCGGACACCATACAAAAAGCTCTGGACATAGAGCCCGGTGCCGCCCACGAGGATGGGCAGATGTCCTCTGCCGGAGATCTCACGTTCCAGCGCCCCGGCCAGCGCGGTGAAATCTGCCACGCTGAACAGTTCATCGGGCTGCAGGATATCTACCCCATGGTGCGGAATGCCGCGAGTCTCCTCGGGGGTCACCTTGGCGGTGCCCACATCAAGACCTTTGTAAATCTGCATCGAATCGGCGCTGATGATCTCACCGCCGAACTGCTCGGCCAGTGCAACACCCAGCGCGGTCTTGCCGGAAGCTGTGGGGCCGACCACGGCCAGCACCGGGTGCTTTTTGTTACACGATCCGTCCAAACTGTTTTTCCAGCTCCTTCCGGGTCAATTTAAGGACACAAGGCCGACCATGGGGGCAGAAGGGCGGTACCTCGCCCGAGAGGATCTTTTCTGCCAGTGCCATCAGCTCCTGAGGAGAGGTCTTATCCCCCGCTTTAATGGCCGCGCGGCAGGAGATGGAATGGAGCACCCACTCGGTCTTTTCGCTCAGGGCATCGCGGCTGCCCTTGGAGAGCTTATCCGCCAGCTCCACCAGCAGATCCTCGGCGCTGCCCTGTTCCACATCCGCGGGCACAGAGCGCAGGAACACGCTGTTGCCGCCAAAGTCATCGATCTCCAGTCCTGCGCTTTCCAGCAGCTCAAGGTTGGAGAGGAGCGCAGTCTTTTCCTCCGCCGACAGCTCCACCACCAGCGGCTCCAGCAGCAGCTGAGCCGGAACATCCCCATAGTTTGCCGCCAGCTTCTCGAAAAGCTGACGCTCATGGGCGGCGTGCTTATCAATAATGCAGATTTCTTCCCCGCGCTCAGCGAGGATATAGGTCTTGAAGATCTCACCCACATAACGCAGAGGGGCAGGGCCTTCCTGCACGTCAAAGCCCAGCTGTTCCGGTGTATCCTCGGCAGCAGAGGTCTGCTGCGGAGCTGGGGCGGCAGGCATTTCCTCCTTGGGGGCAGGATCCCATGCCGCCATGTGGTCCTGATGTTCGGGCAGATCTGCACTGTCCGGTTCAATGTCCAATGCACCTTCTCCCAGCGCTGCGGCAAAGGCGGGTGCTTCAGGCTCGCTCTCCGTGGGAGCCGGTGCCGGGCTGTGCAGGGTGGCATCCTGCCGGATGGGCAGGCCCGATGCAACCGTTGTCCAGCTGTGCTCTGTCGGCTTTTCCTCGGCAGTGCCCGGCACAGGCAGGATATCCGGGTGGCTTGCAGGTGCCGGACGGGAAGGCGGTGCTGCTGCCGGTGTCGGAGTAAAACTCCGGAAGCTCCGCTGGGGCTGAGGGGTATGCTCATGGAGCGTTCCCGGCTCAGCCTGGCCCGGAATGATGGCAGAAAGTCCTGTAAAGTTATTCTTCTTTACATCTTTTTCTATCGTGTTATCATTTATTCCAGATTTGTTGGATTCTTCATCTTTTTTGTCCTCTTCAAAGGCAAAACGCCGCTCTCCGGTGCCCGGTTGGGCCAGTGCCAGCTTGACAGCGTGATAAACGAGGTCAAAGATATCGTTTTCCCGGGCAAAGCGCACCTCAGTCTTGGCCGGGTGGACATTGACATCCACAAGGTCAGCGGGCATTTCCAGAAGCAAGATTCCTCCAGGGAACTTGCCCTGCATCGTGGTGCCCTTGAACGCTGTTTCCATGGCTGCCATCATGGTGCGGTTGCGGACATAGCGCCCATTGATGTAGAAATACTGCATACTGCGGCTGGCGCGGCAGCTCCTGGGCTGGGTGATGAGGCCCCACACCCGGTACACCCCTTCCTGATTGTCCAGCTCCATGAGGTCACGGCTGAATTCCCGGCCCAGCACCGCGTAGGCGGCACTGCGCAGCTTGCCGTCACCGGGGGTGACATACTGCAGCTTACCCTCCCGGACAAACTTGAAGCTGACCTCGGGGTGGCTCAGGGCCACATGGGCCACGATATCCGCCACAAAGGTACCCTCGCTGGAATCCTTTTTGAGGAACTTCATCCGGGCCGGGGTGTTGTAGAACAGATCCTGCACCCGGATGGTAGTGCCCACGCCGCGTGCACCGGGCTCCAGCGGATAATCCTCGCCGCCCTCGATGCGATAGACGGAAGCGCACTCGTCGTTCTCAGTACGGGTCAGCACTTCTACCCGCGCCACGCTGGCAATGGAAGCCAGCGCTTCCCCACGGAAGCCCAGGGTGTGGATATGGTTCAGATCATCCTCCGTCCGGATCTTACTGGTGGCGTGGCGGATGAATGCCGTGGGGATATACTCTGCTTCAATGCCCGAGCCGTTGTCGCTGATCTCGATCAGCTTCACACCGCCCGATTCAATGGTCACGGTGATCTGGCTTGCCCCGGCATCAATGGCGTTTTCCAGCAGCTCCTTCACCACGGAAGCAGGCCGCTCCACCACCTCACCGGCTGCAATGAGCTCCGCCGTGTGCTTGTCCAGAACATGGATGACTGCCATATTCGTTCCCTCCCCTGTTTTTTAGGATTTTTCAGGAAATCAGCCGTTCAGGCTGCCCTTCAAGGTCTTTTTCAGCTCGTACAGGAAATTCAGCGCTTCAATGGGGGTCAGCGTTTCCACATCCAGCACATCCAGTTTTTCCAGCACCTCGCTGGGCACTGCGGGAGAATTATACTCCTGCAGCGCATCAAAGTCCATCTGCTCCACCTTGTTCTTGGGGGCAGTGGCTTCCAGCGCGCGCAGCACTTCGTGGGCGCGGCGGGTCACGGTGCCGGGCAGACCGGCCAGCTTTGCCACCTCGATGCCATAGCTGTCATCGGCAGGGCCGCGGACGATGCGGCGTAGGAAGGTGATATCCTCACCCCGCTTTTTCACCGCAATGTTGTAATTTTTCACGCCGCTGATGGTGCCCTCAAGGTCCGTCAGCTCGTGGTAATGGGTGGCAAAGAGGGTTTTGCAGCCCAGTCCCTTGGCAGGGTCGCTGATGTGCTCCACCACGGCGCGGGCAATGCTCATGCCGTCAAAGGTGGACGTGCCGCGCCCGATCTCATCCAGCACCACCAGACTGCGGGAGGTAGCGTTCTTCAGGATCTCTGCTACCTCGGTCATCTCCACCATAAAGGTGGACTGACCTGCCGAAAGGTCATCCGACGCGCCGATGCGGGTAAAGATGGCATCCACCACGCCCACATGGCACTCTTTGGCCGGAACAAAGGAACCAATCTGTGCCATCAGGGCAATCAGCGCATTCTGGCGCATATAGGTCGATTTGCCCGCCATGTTAGGGCCGGTGATGATGAGGCAGCGATCTTCGCCGCAGTTCAGGGTGGTATCGTTGGGTACGAACAGACTGCCCTTGAGCATCTGCTCCACCACAGGGTGGCGGCCCTCCACGATGGTCAGCTGGTCGCTCTCATCCACAGTGGGGCGGCAGTAGTTGTTTTCTGCTGCCACCTGAGCCAGAGCGGCCAGCACGTCCAGCTCTGCCACAGCGTTGGCTGTACGCTGGATGCGGTCGAGCTGGGCACCAATGCTTTCCAGCAGCTCATTGAACAGCCGGTGTTCCAGAGCGATCAGCCGCTCGTGAGCACCCAGGATCTTATTTTCCAGCTCCTTGAGCTCCTGTGTGATGTAGCGTTCGCCGGTTGTCAGGGTCTGCTTGCGGATGTAGCTCTCCGGCACCTGTGCCTTATAAGAGTTACTGACCTCGATGAAATAGCCAAACACATGGTTATAGCCGATCTTCAGCTTGGGGATGCCGGTCTCCTGCCGCAGGCGGGTCTCGAGCTGAGCCAGCACGCCCTTGGTGTTATCGCGGATGGAACGCAGCTCGTCCACCTCGGGGTGGTAGCCCTTGGCAATGACACCACCATCCTTCAGGGTAGAGGGTGCGTCAGGGTCCACAGCGGCATAGATCTTGTCCTTGATATCGCTCAGCGGGTCGATCCTGGAGACGATCTCGCTGAGTTCGGCGCAGCCGCAGCTTTCGGCCTGCTGGCGCAGGCTGGGCAGGCGCTCACAGGTCTGCGCCATGGCATAGATTTCTTTGGGCGTGGCCGAACCGTAGACCGTGCGGGTCATCATACGTTCCAGATCGGCGATGTAATGCAGTTCTTCGATCAGATCGCCGCGCTGTACGGTCTGGTTGACCAGGCTTTCCACAGCATCCAGACGGTGGTTGATGGCATCGCTGGAAAGCAGCGGCTGCTCGATCCAAGTGCGGAGCAGCCGCTTGCCCATGGCAGTGCTGGTCTTGTCCAGCACCCAGAGCAGGGTCCCCCGCTTTTCGCGGCCCCGCAGGGTCTCGGTGAGTTCAAGGTTGGCCCGCGTCACAGGCGAAAGCTGCATATACTGGGCTTCATTGTAGCTGATGACGGTCTTCAGGCGCTCCACACCTTTGATCTGAGTGGTGTGCAGGTATTCCAGAAGTGCGGCCATGGCAAACCGCACCAGACCTTTTTTGTCGATAGAGGTGGTCTCATCCCAATTGCGGCCAAACTGATTTTCCAACGAGATGGCCACAAGGCCCGGGGCGTAGCGCTCCTCTTCCACCAGCTCCACAGAGCAGGTCATGTTCTTTTTGATATAGCCGGTCAGCTCACGGCAGTCCAGCATTCCGGGATTCATCAGCACCTCGCTGGGATGGTAGCGGCAGAGCTCCGCGATCACGGCAGGCACGATCTTCTCCCGTTTCAGCTCGGTGATGTGGGCCGTGCCAGTGGAAACATCGGCAAAGCAGATGCCCGCCGCGTTCCCTTTCAGAAAAATGCTTGCAATGTAGTTGTTTTTGTCATCCTGCAGCATGCTGCTCTCGATGACAGTGCCCGGCGTGACCACCCGGATGATATCGCGCTTGACCAGTCCCTTTGCCTTGGACGGGTCCTCCATCTGCTCACAGATCGCCACCTTGTATCCTTTGGCGATCAGGCGGGCCACATAGCCCTCGTAGCTGTGGAAGGGCACGCCGCACATGGGGGCACGCTCTTCCATGCCGCACTGCTTGCCCGTCAGGGTCAGGTCCAGCTCCCGGGAGGCGGTCAGCGCATCGTCAAAGAACATCTCGTAAAAGTCGCCGATGCGGTAAAACAGGATCTCGTCCTTATACTGCTTCTTGATGTCCATATACTGCTGCATCATGGGCGACAGTTCTGCCATAATCGTTCACCTTTCCTGCGGGCTATGCCGCTTTGCTTCTTTCCGTCGGTTTGCAGTAAGTAACTGCGAATGGAAGGAAAACGCGGCCTGCGATTTGCAGCCGCGTTCTCATTTTACCTGTTAGTGGCAGCCGCCGCAGGTGGAGCAGCTGCCGGTGCAGGATTCGCTGGGCTCCTGCACGGTCATGGGGTCGCCGCCGTTCATTGCGGTGTTGATGATAGCATCAATGTAGTTGACCAGGTTCTCGCAGTCGCGCTTTGCCTCGTTGTAAGCAGTCATGCCCTCGTCAGCCATGATCTTGCCGTACAGGTCGTTGACCTTGGTGTTCAGCTCGGCGATGCGCTCATCACTGCGCTCGCTCTTGCTGATCTCGTTGTTCAGATCCATGCGGGCCAGATTGAATTCCCCGATGAGATTCTGCAGCTCCTCATCCTTATCGTTTGCCTTGCGGGCCTGATCCAGAGCCAAGTAACGGGGGTCAGTCTGCAGTGCCATGGCGGCGCGCTTGAACAGATCGATGCAATCCATAATCAAAAATCTCCTTTGATGTGTTTGTTTTTATAGTTACATTATCATTGGGGCCGGTGTGCCCCGGGATCACGTTTCCAGTTCGCCCAGCAGGACAGTGGCGCGGGCACCGGTCAGGTGCACCTGTGCGTAGCTGCCCATCAGAGCGGGGTCTGCGGCAAACTCCACGGTCAGGTTGTTGTCCAACCGGCCGGAGAGGGTTCCGTCGCTGCGGCCATAGCCTTCCACCAGCACCCGGACAGTCTGGCCCACCTGCTGCCGGACCAGATCCATTGCGATCTCGTCCTGCACCTTGAGCAGACGGGTCATCCGGTCGGTTTTTTCCGCGCGGGGGGTGGGGTCGGGCATTTCGGCAGCCTTGGTGCCGGTGCGCTTGGAGTAGATAAAGGTGAACAGCTGCATGTAGCCGACTTTCTTCACCAGTTCCAGCGTGCCCTGGAAATCCTCCTCCGTTTCCCCGGGGAAGCCCACGATGATATCGCTGGAGAAGGTGATGCCGGGCACCTTTTTGCGGGCGTACTCGATCAGCTCCATGTACTGCCCGATGGTGTAATGGCGGTTCATCTTTTTCAGCAATTCATCCGAGCCGCACTGCACCGGCAGGTGCAGGTGCTTGCACAGGTGGGGCTGGGCCGCAATGGTGTCGATCAGCTTGTGGCTGGCATCCTTCGGGTGGCTGGTCATAAAGCGGATCTGGTAATCGCCGGGTACAGCGCAGAGCAGATTGAGCAGATCCGCAAAGTCCACCTGTTCTTCCAGGCCCTTGCCGTAGCTGTTCACGTTCTGGCCCAGCAGAGTGATCTCCTTGTATCCTGCTTCCACCAGCCCCCGGAACTCCGCCAGGATATCGCCGGGCTTGCGGCTCTTCTCACGGCCCCGCACATAAGGTACGATGCAGTAGGTGCAGAAGTTGTCGCAGCCGTACATGATAGGCAGCCAGGCGCGGAACTCACTCTCGCGCCGGATGGGGATGTTCTCCACGATGACCGGGCGCTGGGCAGGCTCCATCAGCACACGCTTATGCTTCTGCAGCTTCTGGGCAATGAGCTGGGGCAGGGTATCGATGCCGTCCACACCAAAGACCAGATCGACATAGGGATAGCTCTTGCGCAGCTTTTCCACCACATGCTTCTGGTTGGCCATGCAGCCGCACAGGCCGATCATCAGGCCGCGCTTTTTCTCCTTCAGGCCCTTCAGCGCACCCACATTGCCGAACACGCGCTGCTCGGCGTGCTCCCGCACGGCGCAGGTGTTGAAGAGGATGAGGTCTGCATCCTCAGGCTTATCGCACAGGCCGTAGCCGATATCCACCAGCACGCCCTTGATGCGCTCGCCATCGTTGACGTTCTGCTGACAGCCATAGCTGTGTACAAAGGCCAGCGGCGGGGTGTCGTAAGCCGCACGCACCAGCTCCGCAGCCGTCTCGTTGTGTTCAAAGTTAATGTATTCCAATAAAAACCATCCTTATTTTTCAAAAGCTCTTTTTAGTATACCCTCTTTCTGCCATAAGGGCAAGTGGGAAACCGCAAATTTCAGAATCCTTCGGGGTAATTCAGCCTTCTGCCTGCTTTTTGGCGCATGCTTCACACAGGCCGAACAGCACCACAGCGCAGTCCTGCACCACAACATCCTTCTGGCGGCACACCAGCCTCATCACCTGTTTCTCGTCCACATCGGCATCCACCACGCCGCCGCAGGCTGTACAGTAGAGGTGGCTGTGCCAGCACAGGGTATGATCAAAACGGTCTGCTCTGCCCGGAATGGACACCCGGCGCACCATGCCTGCCTCCACCAGACTGTTCAGGTTGCGGTAGACAGTGCCCAGGCTCAGGCCCGGGCACTCCGGGGCCGCCTTATCAAAGATCTCTTCGGCGGTGGGGTGGTCACAAAGCTGCTCTACGGTGTGCAGCACCAGCTCCCGCTGTTTGGAATAACGCATCTTCCTCTCTCCTTCTCTTCCCTTTATACGTTCTCTTCGCCCTTGATCCGCGCCCAATATGCGCGGGAGGCCTGCTCATTCTTGTTTTCTCCAAAGGTGTAGTATTTTGTGTTCTTGAGCACATCCGGCAGATACTGCTGCTCGACCCAGTGGTTGGGGTAATCGTGGGCATACTTGTAATTCTGGCCCTTTACCAGCGCATCCTCGCCGTCATAGTGCTTGTTCTGCAGCTGGCGGGGAATGGGCCCGGTGCGTCCCGCCTGCACATCTGCAATGGCGGCGTTGATTGCATCATGGGCGCTGTTGGATTTGGGGCTGGTCGCCACCAATACCACCGCATCAGCCAGGGCAAGCCGTGCTTCGGGCAGACCCACCGCGTTGGCGATATCCACCGCCGCCTTGACGATGGGGATGATCTGCGGATAAGCAAGGCCCACATCCTCGCAGGCGCAGACCATAAGCCGACGGCAGGCCGAGGGCAGATCGCCGGCCTCCAGCAGCCGGGCCAGATAGTGGAGCGCCGCATCCGGATCAGAGCCGCGCATGGATTTCTGGTAAGCCGACACGATATCATAGTGGTCATCGCCGTCCCGGTCGTACCGCATGGCAGTGCGGCGGGTGACCTGCTGGATCATGTCCAGCGTGATGTGCTTCCCCTCCGGTTCAGGAGCCGCCGCCGTCACAGCAAAATCAAGGCAGCCCAGTGCCTTGCGCAGATCGCCGCCCGCGCTCTCGGCAAGATAGGCACAGGCATCGTCCTCCATCCGGATGGGCGTACCCTCGCTCTCTGAAAGCTTTTTCAGGGCGTTCCGCAGCCCCTGCTCCACATCTGCAGCCGTCAGCGATTTGAACTCGAACACAGTGCAGCGGGAAAGCAGTGCATTATAGATGTAAAAATAGGGGTTCTCGGTGGTGGAGGCGATCAGGGTCACAGTTCCGTCCTCAATGCACTCCAGCAGGCTTTGCTGCTGCTTCTTGTTCAGATACTGGATCTCATCGAGGTACAGCAGGATGCCCCCCGCCCCGGCCAGTGTGCCGATATCCTTGAGCACTGCCTTGATATCCCCCGTGCCGCAGGAGGTGCCGTTGAGCTTGTGCAGCGTCATGCCGCTGTTCTCGGCAATGATGCGGGCTACGGTGGTCTTGCCTGTGCCGGATGGGCCGTAAAAGATCATATTGGGGATATGCCCGCTCTCGATGGTGCGGCGGAACACCCGCCCCGGAGCCAGCAGATGCTGCTGGCCGCAGACTTCGGCCAGCGTTTTGGGGCGCATACGCTGCGCCAGCGGTTCATTCATCGGGCGTTCCCTCCTGTACTGCCCTGCTGTTCTGCATGGGCCTTATATAGAAATAGTATACCTCATTTTTACACGAACAGCAAGAGCAATAATGAAAATCATTCTCAGATGGATGCTGCAAATCCCATTTACAAAAAGGTCGAAACATGCTATTATCATAGTACATTTACGAGAAACGAGGGGTACAGATGAAGAAAGCCGATGCGGCAGAAGATCTCTCTGCCAAAAAGAAGCTGGCGCTCCAGGTCATCGACCGGCTGAAAACAGAATATCCGGATGCAGCCTGCACGCTGGATTACGACCACGCCTGGCAGCTGCTGGTCAGCGTCAGGCTGGCGGCTCAGTGCACTGATGCCCGGGTGAACATTGTGGTACAGGACTTGTTTGCAAAATACCCCAGTGTAGCAGCGTTGGCTGCAGCAGAGCCCGAGGAGATCGAAGCCATTGTCAAGCCCTGTGGGCTGGGCCGCAGCAAGGCCCGGGATATCTCGGCCTGTATGCGAGTGCTGCGGGATAAATACAACTGCAAAGTGCCCACCACCTTTGAAGAGCTGCTGGCACTGCCCGGCGTGGGCCGCAAGAGCGCCAACCTGATCATGGGTGATGTGTTCTGCAAACCCGCCATCGTCACGGATACCCACTGCATCCGACTTTGCAATAAGATCGGGCTGGTGGATGGCATCAAGGAGCCGCAGAAGGTGGAGATGGCCCTGTGGAAGATCATCCCGCCGGAGGAAGGCAGTGACCTGTGCCACCGCTTTGTGATGCACGGCCGGGCTGTCTGCAATGCCCGCAAACCCGAATGTGAAAAGTGCTGTTTGAACGATATCTGCCGGTACGCGGCAGAAAACGCCGTTCTTACAAAAGAAACCAAGGAGGCTTCTGTATGATTACATTGTCTATCCTGATCGTCCTTGCCCTGATCTGCGCTCTGATGGGCGTGCTGATGGGCCTGTTCTCTCTGATCGGCCTGCTGGCTTCCCTGCTCGTGGGCGTGCTGGTAGGCGCTCTGGCCGGTCACATCGCCAACCGCTTCATGGGCACCCAGACCTCCACCGGCCGCAACATTGTGCTGGGCATTCTGGGCAGCTTTGTGGGCGAGTTCCTGTTCGGCCTCATCGGCATCCATGCCACCGGCAGCATCAGCTCCTTCGTCATCTCTGTGCTGGGTGCCTGTGTCTGCATCTGGGTGGATAACCGACTGTTCCACGATCGTTGACCGGTTTTCTCTGGTTGTTTGTCTTTGCTCTCCCCTCCGGGAGAGCTTTTTTATTTTCAGCCCCTTGACAGTTATATCGAGAAGCGATATAATGCATCTATGATATATCGTATAGCGATACAAAGCGAGGTGATATAATGAATCATCCGGCACTGACGGAAACCACTTACTACATCCTGCTTTCCCTCTACCACCCACAACACGGTTACGGCATCATGCAGCAGACCGAACAGCTCTCCGGCGGAAGGGTACGGCTGGCTGCCGGAACCCTGTACGGTGCCCTGAATGCCCTGTGCGAAAAGGGGTGGATCTCTCCCCTGCCCATGGAAAGCGGAAGCCGCAAAAAAGAATACCAATTGACCTCCGCCGGGCTGAAGGTGCTCAAACAGGAGCTGGTCCGGCTGGAGGAGCTTGCTGCCAATGGCCGCGCCATTTTACAGGAGGAACAGGTATGAGTGAAACAAAAACGCTGCATCGGAATTTCTGGGTCTGGGAATTTGAAAAAGAAGAACGTTGGCTCAACGAAATGGCGCAGGAGGGCTGGGCCCTGCAGAATGCCGGGTTCTGCACCTACACCTTTGAAAAGACGGAACCCGGCCAGTACATCATCCGGCTTGCCATGCTGGACAGTTCCCCGGATTTTGAAAGTTTCATGGGAGAGTTGGAAGCACAGAGCGTTGGGCATTGCTTCAGTTGGGGATATTTCCGCCGCAGCGCCCAGCTAGGTCCCTTTGATATGTTTTCGGATGTGGATTCCCGTATCTCCCACCTGAACAAAATTGGACAGATGGTGAGGCTGCTCTGTCTGGCAAACCTTCTCATAGGCGTTACCAACACCTTCAGCGGTGCATCGCTGGCATGGCTGAACCTGCTTTGCGCCACGTTTTTGGCCTACGGGCTGGGACGTATCAGCAGCAAACGAGAGAGTCTGATGGAAGAACGTCAGCTCCACGAGTGATTTTTTCTCCTTGATGCGCAGGATCTTCAGAGTTTTCAAAAAGTTCATTTTTACCCGCTTGCATTCCGATGCAGGCGGGTATATTATTGTCATCAGCAAATAGTTATCATGTGTTAAGTATTTGCATCTGTCAAGCGATAAGGAGGATTCGTATGCCGCAGAAGAGCGCACCGGAACTGTTCGCTGTGGTCCATTATCTGCATCGGCTGAGCACGGAAGGCAAACGCGGTGCCAAAATGGCACTGGAAAGCTGCCCCAAGTGTCATTTCATCACGCTGGAAGGCGTGCTGATGACCATTGAAGAGCATGGCCAAAATGGTACCATCTATGTTTCCGATCTGGCTGCTGCCGTCAAACAGCCCCTGCCCGCTATTTCCCGCGCGCTGCGCCAGCTGGAGCAGGATGGACTCATTGAGCGGATCACAGACCCCAACGACCGCCGCAAAACGCTGGTGCGCCCCACAGAAAAGGGGTTGGATGCCAGCCGCCAGGTCGAGGCCGCCATCAGCCGTTACTTTGAGCGGGTCATCTGCCGCATCCCGGAAGAGCAGCGGGAGCAGCTGTTCTCCCTAACCGGTGTACTGCTGGAGGCCGTGGAAGCGGAAAATGCGGAGCAACAAGCAAAATTGAAGGGAGAAAACGAAAATGGGTAAAATTTTCAAGCAGCTGGCCCGCCACTGGGCCGCCTGCCTTGCCGTGGTGGCTCTGCTGTTCGTGCAAGCCTACTGCGACCTTTCCCTGCCGGATTACACGAGCAGGATCGTGGACACCGGCATCCAGCAGGGCGGCATTGAAAGCCCCCTGCCGGAGACTGTGCGCCAAAGCACACTGGATGCCCTCTCGCTTTTGATGAGCGAAGAGGATGCGGATGCACTGCAGAATGCCTACGGATATTATCTTCAGGACAACGGTGTTCTGAAACTCCGCAGCGACCTGACCGATGCTGAGCGCACCGCTCTGGAGGAGGCCGTTACCACACCGGATATCGTGCTTTATATGGCGGCGGCACAGAACGCCAACGCCCCTGCCGGGGATGAAGCAGAAGCCATGACCGCTGCTCCTACGGCAGAAGACCTGGATGCCGTTTGTGCCCAGTTCGCAGCCATGGCCCAGATGCCCGGTTTTTCCCGGGAAATGATCCAGCAGCAACTGGCCAGCGCCATGGAACAGGTGGACGAGACCACCCTTTCCAGCATGGCAAGTCAGGCCACCCTGCTGGTCAGCCTGGAATATGAGGCACAGGGCGTTTCCCATGATGTACAGATGGTCTACCTCTTCCGGGTGGGCGGCCAGATGCTGGCCCTGACCCTGCTGATGGTGGTCGTTTCCATTCTGGTGGGCCTGATTGCCTCCCGCGTCTCAGCTTCCATCGGCCGGGAGCTGCGCAGAGAGACCTTCTCCTCGGTCATCCACTTTTCCAACGCTGAGATCGAGAATTTCTCCACCGCTTCCCTGATCACCCGCACCACCAACGATATCCAGCAGGTGCAGTTTACCTGTGTCATCCTGCTGCGCATGGT
>OGWT01000530.1_pt1 | contig 30958 bp, 27 predicted proteins | sample 1576101 | NCBI WGS metagenome assembly OGWT01 (sample SAMEA3541481, study PRJEB24748) | human gut metagenome | biome: human gut; feature: human-associated habitat; material: faeces | place: China | collected 2012 | reverse complement strand
CGTAAGAGAGATTCTCAAGAGAATCGGCATCGAAAACGTAACTGTTGTTCCTGAGCAGGAATATCCTGACGGAAACTTCCCAACCTGCCCCTATCCGAATCCCGAAATCAAACAGGCTTTTGAGTGCGCTATAAAGCTCAGCGAAACACAGCCTGCCGACCTTCTTCTTGCCACCGACCCTGACTGCGACAGAGTTGGTATTGCCGTACATCACAACGGTGAATTCCGTCTTATGACAGGCAACGAGGTTGGAGCGGTAATGCTCGAATATCTCCTTTCAAGACGCAAAGCTCTCGGCACTCTTCCCGAAAATCCCATTGCAGTTAAAACTATAGTAACTTCTGAGTTAGTAACAGCAATCGCTAAAAAATATAACTGCGAAATTTTTGATCTTCTCACAGGCTTTAAGTATATCGGCGAGCTTATCACAAAGCTTGAAGCAAAAGGTGAAGCTGACAGATATATCGTTGGTATGGAAGAAAGCTATGGATACCTTGCTGGAACCCATGCAAGAGATAAGGATGCCGTTGTAGCTTCAATGCTCATCTGTGAAATGGCATCCTACTATAAAACCTGCGGCAAAACTCTCATTGATGTTATTGAGTCTCTTTACAAAGAGCACGGAATGTATCTTCACCATCTTCTCAACTTTGCCTTTGAAGGCGCAAGCGGAATGGCAAAGATGCAGGAAATGATGACAGAACTGAGAAATAATCCTCCTGCTGTAATCGGCGGAGAAAAGGTTATAGTTACTGCCGACTATGAAACATCAGTTTCAAAGGATGTTGAAACAGGCAAATGCACCAAAATTGACCTTCCGAAGTCAAATGTACTTTCCTACAAGCTTCCTGCAGGTTCAGGTGTTATTGTTCGTCCCTCCGGTACAGAGCCAAAAATCAAGGTTTATATAACCTCATGTGCTCCTTCAAAAGAGCTTGCTGAAGAAAAAGCTGCTCTTATGGAAGCCGATATGAAAAAATATATGCATATAGAAAACTGACGGAGGTTTTAAAAATGCAAAATAAGGTTTTTATACGCATTGTTGCAGCTGTTCTGGCTGTTTTAATGTGCGGCGGTGTTCTCTTCGGAGCCATTCAGGCTTTTGCAGCGCCGGCTAATATGCTCATGGTTCCCTCAGTGGGCGACGACTTACCAATCAAATGGATTGTGTTAGCTGCTGTTATTGCCGTAATAGTAATAGCCGCTCTCGTTGTAGTTCCCATGATAAGCAAGAAAAAGAAATAAATATTTAAATAGCAAAAGGTCACCATAAGGTGACCTTTTTATTTTTCTTGAAATTCATCTTAAGATAAAAAACTCCTTCGGCATAATTGACGAAGGAGTTACAGCTCTAAATTTTCTTTATTAATAAGTCTGAATTAAAAATTGCTGATATTGGTTTTACCTTCCTGCCGCATATCGTGAGCAAAAAACAGCTTTATTGAAGCATAACAGATTCACTTTATCTCCTGTTCCAAATTATCAAATAAATCGCTGTCAAAAAACTCTCGTAAGCTGATTCCGAGTCCATCACATATCTTCTTCAAAGATACCACTCCCGGATTTTGACTTTTTTCATTCAGCATACTGTAAATTGTTGATGGCGAAACTCCAGATAAATTTGCAAGCCCATTGACTTCCATATCTCTTTGGGCACAAAGGTCAAGAATACGCTGCTTGGCTACAGCTTCCTTTGTATTCACCAGCAATTCCTCATTGCGATATGATAAGATTTCAATCATGGTATTATTATAATAATCCTTTGCCTAATAAGGCAATAAAGTTTTATTTCTATTTTTAAATTTACTGATCCTGATTTGATGTCTGAACTGCGTTTGCGTCACTCTTGTCTTCTACAAGAGTTGCTTCAACAGTAAACTCTTTAATATCAAAATTCCTGTCTACACGGCATACTGAAAGAGTAATTTTATCTCCAACTTTTCCGCTTTCAATGACATCAGCAAGTACATTTGAAGAAGTCATCTCTTTGCCGTTAACAGCTGTAATCATATCGCCTACCTGAAGATCGGTGTTTACAAGGGAGCTGTCATCCTGAATTTCTCTTACAATAATTGTACCGGCAGGAAGCTTTTGAAGCTGTACAATCATTGAATAGGTCTGGTTCTGAGATGCAGCTGAATAGGTAATACCAAGCTTTGGCTGATTGGGAACATATCCGTTTGCAATAATTGAATCAATTACTTTCTTTGCAGAAGTAATCGGGATTGCAAATGCCATGCCTTCATATTCCTCACTGGCAATTTTTGAAGAGTTGATTCCTACAACATATCCGTTGCTGTTTACAAGAGCTCCGCCTGAGTTACCGGGGTTAATAGCTGCATCGTGCTGGATGCACTGCATTGTATAACCAATAGAGTTTGTAGAAATAGTACGGTCAATTGCAGAAACAAATCCGCCTGTAAAGGAACCGAAGAACTCTGCTCCGCCAGGGTTACCTACAGCATAAACTCTCTCGCCTACTTTAAGATCATCGGAATCGGCAAACTTTGCTGCGTGGAGCCCCTGAGCTTCAATTTTAAGAACACCAATATCATCTCTTGTGCTGTATCCTACAATAGTAGCTCTGTAAGTTGTCTCGTCAAGAAGCTGTACTTCAATTGCACTGTTCTCCATATTAATAACATGGGCACAGGTAATAATATAAGTGTATTTAGTATCATTTGAATCCATTATGATACCTGAACCTTCACTTACAACCTGATTGTTAAGGTAAACAGTGACGCCAACGACAGATTGTCTTACATCCTCAGCAACACTTACCGAGGAAATTCCGTCCTCAGAAATTTCACCTTCACCCTGAGATTCCTCAAGACTCAGCGTCGGAGAATTGTTATTTGAATTATCCGACTGTCCTTCTTCCTTGTTCTGAATGCCGATCACACCTAAAATCATAGCTACAACAGCTACAATAGAAAGTATGATCACAAGGGCAACAGCAACTTTAGGACCTTTGCTCTTCTTTTCCGGCTCATCAGGAACCGGAGGTGCAGGAGAACCATAGGTCTGATTATTGTAACCCTGATATCCTGCATTTGAGTATCCGTTCTGATAACTGTTGTAGCTGCTGCCGGAAGTAAATCTTTGCTCTTTCTTCTCATAAGGATTTTCAATTACAACTTCCTTTTCCTGGGAAGCATCGGATTGATTTTCGGCTATATTTTTGTTTTCATAGTTTTCTTCCGGCGGGGTGTTATCCGAACCGGATGAATTATTATTATAATTGTTATCCCATTCGTTCATTTGGGAATACCTCCTTGTAGTTTATGGTCTAATAATAAACTACGGTTTTTACATAACTATATTTATACGGTAAACAAATTTTTAATAAAACCATTAATTACCTGAAAAATTTGAAGGGAGCCAGAATACAAATTCCGTATATTCTCCCTGCTGGCTTCTTGCGGTTATCTGTCCGCCGTGCATATCTATTATGCTCTTTACAATATAAAGACCAAGACCTGCACCCTTTACATCAAAGCTTCTTGATTTATCCACTTTATAGAAGCGTTCAAAAATACGGCTTACCTCTTCAGAAGGAATTCCTTCACCGGAATTGCGTATTCTTACAAATACTCTGTCACCGTCTGTAACGGCGGAAACTGTTATGCATCCGTTTTCCGGAGTAAATTTAACAGCGTTATCCACAAGGTTATAGATAACCTGATGTATCATATCCTCATCGGCTTCTACAAAGACGCTTTCCATAGAGTCAAGACCTTTTATCTCTATATGCTTTTTATCAATATTCTGTTCAAAAGCAATAAGCACCTGGAATATACGCTGGGATATATCAAACTTTGAAGGCTTAATTTTAAGCTCGCCTGCCTCAATCTTGGACATATTAAGCATTGTCATTACAAGTCTTGAAAGCCTTCTTACCTCATCGGAAACTTTTTTAAGATAATACTCTTCCTTTTCCGGCGGGATTGTGCCGTCAAGTATTCCGTCAATGAATCCTCCGATAGTAGTCATAGGCGTTTTAAGCTCATGTGATACATTTGCTACAAAACTTCGCCTTGAAGCTTCTAAAACGCCAAGAGACTTAGCCATAGAGTTAAATGCTTCAGAAAGATCGCTGAGTTCGTCATTTCCTCTAATCTGGACTCTGTATGTGAAATCTCCCTTTGCAAATGCTTTTGTGGCTTTTGACATATCCCGCAAAGGTCTTACCATATTATAAGTAAGAACATAAACCGCTATGAATGCTATTATAAGTGAAAACAGAGCGGAAAATAAAAACATTTTAAGTATGTCCAAAATATACGGCCGTACACTTGCATTGCTTGACTGAACCGCAAAAACGTAAGCCGCCGGACGTCCGTGGGACATTACGGTTTCCCCTACTACAAGACGTGGGGCATTGTATACTCCGCCTAAAGTTGTCATCTCGGCCTGTCCCTTTGTCACATTTGACACCAGAACACCCTGGGGAATCTGCATATCACCATGCACAGGGCAATCCTGAACAAGGTGAGTGTAGTCCGTAGAATCTCCGCAGACAACTACATCTCCACTGGTATCACATATAAAAATATCGGCATCAATTGCAGTTGAAATGAGCCTCATAGAATGATACATGAGAAGATAAGTATCCATTCTGTCTGTTTCTATGGTTTCACTCTCAATTAAACTTGACATACTCTGGGAAATGCTTTTTGCATTTTCACTGAGTAACTCCGCTTTCTCTTTCTGCCAGTAATCAGATATAAAAAAGAGAAGAAAAGTTCCAACAACTGCAAGACAGATAAAAACTATGAAAGATATAACGGTAAAATATTTTGTAAATATATTCTTTCTCTTATTAGCATTGGCTGACATCTGTAACCCTCCCGAACCTCAATCAGTCGTGGGTTTCAAATTTATAGCCTACGCCCCAAACAGTTTTAAGCATCCATTTGTCTGAAACGCCCTCAAGCTTTTCCCTCAAGCGCTTAACATGAACGTCAACGGTTCTCGAATCTCCGTAGTAATCAAATCCCCATACCTCATCAAGAAGCTGATCACGGGTGAATACACGGTTTGGATTGCTTGCAAGGTGATAGATAAGCTCAAGCTCTTTTGGCGGAGTATCTATCTGTTCACCGTTTACTCTCAGCTCGTAATTAGTAAGATTGATTACAAGCTTATCATAACGAACCTCTTTGACAGTCTCTGTAGGATTGCCTCCTGTGCGGCGAAGCACTGCCTTGACTCTTGCTACAACCTCTTTTGCATCAAAAGGCTTTACAACATAGTCATCGGCACCGAGCTCAAGGCCGAGCACTTTATCGAATGTTTCACCCTTAGCGGTAAGCATGATTATGGGAGTATCGGAAGTCTTTCTGATTTCACGGCAAACCTGCCATCCGTCAAGCTTCGGAAGCATGATGTCCAGAAGTACAAGGTCAGGCTTACTGTCCTGAAATGCTGAAATTGCCTCCATTCCGTCGTTTACAATTATCACACTGTAACCGTCTTTTTCAAGGTATAATCTTAAAAGTTCGCAAATGTTAACGTCATCGTCAACAACAAGTATTTTTTCGGCAGTCATATAAAACCCTCCTACTTTATTTTCCGTTTCAATTATACAATGTTCAAATATACATTGATGAACTTTTTTTGAAATTTATTAAAAAAAAAATCACTTTTTTACATACAATTTCTTAAAAATCCCGTTTTTTCTTATAAAGAATATGGCGTATTTCTCTGCTTATTATATATTGTATCACTTTTTTCTACAAAAAATTTTCCTACTTAGCCGCTTCATACTGCAATTGCTACAAAGCACTAAAGTGCACAGCTTTTTCTATTGACAAAGCTAAATAAAAGTGATAGCATTAGCTTAATATTTTAAAGGCAATGACGGGGATAGTAACCTGATTGGAGTATTCAGAGAACCGCCGGTTGGTGCGAGGCGGCTGCAAAAATCATGTGAATGTCACCCCACCAGCTTCAATCTGAAAGCTTCGGCAAGTAGGAGCGACGGATTCCCTCCGTTAACGGGGGCCTGCATTCGGCATTTTGCCCGATGCGCTGAGCGGTCTGATTTATTCAGACAATAAGAGTGGTACCACGGAGTTTTTTATCTTCGTCTCTTTTGTGAGACGGAGATTTTTTTGAACATTTTCGCCCCACCGCTCGGAATATTTCTATCTATTTTACAGGAGGAATTAAAATGAAAATGACAGGTGCAAGAGCTATAATCGAAGTTCTGCTCGAACAGGGCGTTGACACCGTTTTCGGTTATCCGGGCGGCTCGGTTCTTAACATATATGACGCACTGTATCAGTACGGCGGAAAAATCAATCACATTCTTACCGCTCATGAACAGGGAGCAGCTCATGCGGCAGACGGATACGCAAGAGTTACAGGTAAAACCGGCGTTGTTATTGCAACATCCGGCCCCGGCGCAACAAACCTTGTTACAGGTATTGCTAACGCTTACATGGACTCCATTCCCCTTGTTGCAATTACAGGCAACGTTCCCGTTCCCTCTCTCGGAAGAGACTCTTTCCAGGAAATCGACATTACAGGTGTTACAATGCCTATAACAAAGCATAACTTTATTGTTAAAGACATCAACGATCTTGTTCCCACTCTCCGTGCAGCTTTCAAAATAGCTTCATCAGGCAGAAAGGGGCCCGTTCTCGTTGACGTTACAAAGGACGTTACAGGAGCAGAGACAGAATATACTCCCGCTCCTCCCGTTAAGCCTCTTGAGACAAAACCCGCAAAGATAAGCGCTCTCGAGCGTGCAGCAGAAATCATCAAAGAAGCTAAGAAGCCTCTTTTCTACATAGGCGGCGGACTTATTTCCTCAAACGCTTCACCTGAACTGCTTAAACTTGCAGAAAAGGTTCAGATTCCCGTTACATCCTCAATGATGGGTCTTGGTGGATTCCCCTATGACAATCCCCTCTACATGGGACTTATAGGAATGCACGGACGCTTTGTAGCAAACAAAGCAGCCCATGACTGCGACGTTCTTATTACAGCCGGTGCACGCTTCTCTGACAGAGTTGCCGGAAACCGTGCAATGTTCGCACCTAATGCTAAAATCATCCACATCGATATCGATCCTGCTGAAATGGATAAAAACGTTTTCTCTCACTGCCATGTAAGAGGCGACTTAAAGCAGGTTCTGGGAGCACTTTACGATATGCTTCCCGAAGCTAACCACGACCAGTGGATTAAAGAGCTCAGCGAAATCAAGAAGCCTTACAAGAGAGTAGATTTCGAGGGTTACGTAAACCCCATGGATATTATTACTACTATTGACAAACTTACTCCCGATGATACAATCATCGCCACCGATGTCGGACAGCATCAGCTTTGGGCAGCTCAGTATTATAATTTCCGTCTGCCCCGCACTCTCGTAACCTCCGGCGGACTCGGTACAATGGGCTTCGGCCTTGGTGCTGCAATCGGAGCTCAGATGGGTCAGAAGGATAAGCAGGTTGTCCTTATTACCGGTGACGGCAGCTTCCACATGAACCTTAATGAGATGACCACTCTCGCTTCTTACAACATCCCCGTTGTAATTGTTCTTATGAACAATGAGGTTCTCGGAATGGTTCGTCAGTGGCAGACCGTATTCTATGGCAGGCGCTATTCTCAGACCGACCCTCACCGTAAGACAGATTTCGTAAAGCTTGCAGAGGCTTTCGGCATAAACGGTATGAAGATTGAAAAGCCCGAAGATATTGAGCCCGTTATCAAAAAGGCTCTTGACCTTCACGGTCCCGTTCTCATCGACTGCCGCATCGCTCACGACGCATCCGTTCTGCCTATGATTCCTCCCGGAGGAGCAGTTCAGGATACTATCGACGAGATGTGCTATTAATATCGGGAAAGGAGAATAAAAAATGACAGACAGATTAGCTCTTTCAGCTCTTGTAAACAACCACTCCGGTGTGCTTCTTAGAGTTGCCGGACTTTTTGCAAGACGTGGATTCAATATTCAGAGCCTTACGGTTTCTCAGACTGAAAATCCCGAATTTTCAAGAATGACAATCGTTTCTCAGGCTGATCCCGCCACTTTCCGCCAGATTGAAATGCAGCTTTTAAAGCTTGAGGACGTTCAGAAGGTTATCCGCCTTGAGGACGGAAAGACAACCTCCAGCGAACTCCTTTTCGTAAAGGTTCGTGCTCTCAATAAAGACCGTCCCGCCGTACTTAAAACTCTCCTTAAATTCGGCGCAAGAGTCAGAGACATCGGCCACAAGACAATCACCGCTGAGCTTACAGGTGAATCAGCTACAATTGACGAATTCATCGAGGCTATTTCTCAGCATCACATAGTTGAGCTTTCACGCTCCGGTATCACTGCTCTTGCAAGCGGAGATGTAAGCATCAACGATGACGAGGACTCTCTTCCTGAATAATTTATCCGCACAAAAGCGGTTTTCATCACATTAAATTTACGGAGGAATTTTTTATGGGAATGACTATGACGCAAAAAATTCTCGCCGCTCATGCCGGTCTGCCTGAGGTAAAGGCAGGTCAGCTCATCGAGGCAAAGCTCGATATTGTTCTGGGAAACGACGTTACCTCTCCCGTTGCAATTAACGAGTTTGAACGCTGCGGCGCAACTTCTGTTTTTGATAAAAGCAGAATTGCCCTTGTTATGGATCACTTCACTCCTAACAAGGACATCAAATCCGCTCAGCACTGCAAGCAGGTAAGAGAATTTGCCGGCAAATACGATATTGACAACTATTTTGATGTTGGTCAGATGGGCATTGAGCACGCTCTTCTCCCCGAAAAAGGAATCGTTCTTCCCGGTGACACCGTAATCGGCGCAGACTCACACACCTGCACCTACGGCGCACTTGGAGCATTCTCAACAGGTGTCGGTTCAACTGATATGGCTGCCGGAATGATTTCAGGCAAAGCCTGGTTCAAGGTTCCCTCTGCAATAAAGGTTGTACTTAAAGGCAAGCCTGCTAAAAACGTAAGCGGTAAGGATGTTATACTTCACCTTATCGGAAAAATCGGTGTTGACGGCGCACTTTACCGTTCACTTGAATTCTGCGGTGAAGGCGTTCAGCACCTTTCAATGGATGACCGTCTGTGCATTGCAAACATGGCAATTGAAGGCGGAGCCAAAAACGGAATTTTCCCTGTTGACGACGTAACTCTTGAATACGTAAAGGAAAGAGCAAAGAGAGAATACAAAGTATTTGAGGCTGATGAAGACGCTCAGTACGATGAGGTTGTTGAAATCGATCTTTCAGCTCTTCGTCCCACAGTTGCATTCCCCCACCTTCCCGAGAACACAAAGACAATTGATGAGATTAAGCCCGAAGAGGTTATGATTGATCAGGTTGTTATCGGTTCCTGCACCAACGGAAGAATGGAAGATATGCGTGCAGCTGCTGCCATTCTCAAGGGCAGAAAAGTCAATAAAAACGTAAGAACAATCGTTATCCCCGCAACACAGAAGATTTATCTTGACTGCATCAGAGAAGGTCTTACCGAAATATTTGTAGAAGCCGGAGCAGTTGTAAGCACACCTACATGTGGTCCCTGCCTTGGCGGACACATGGGCATACTTGCAAAGGGTGAACGTGCCGTTGCAACAACAAACCGCAACTTCGTAGGCAGAATGGGTCACCCCGAAAGCGAAGTATATCTTGCAAGCCCTGCCGTTGCAGCAGCAAGCGCAGTTGCAGGTTACATCGCCGACCCCGACAAAATATAAGGAGGCTAAACCATGAAAGTACAAGGTAGAGTTCACAAGTACGGCAGCAACGTTGACACAGACGTTATTATTCCTGCACGTTACCTTAACACAGCAGACCCCAAAGAGCTTGCCGCTCACTGCATGGAGGATATTGACACTGAGTTTGTCAAGAACGTAAAGGCAGGCGACATCATGGTTGCCGACCGTAACTTTGGCTGCGGTTCTTCCAGAGAGCACGCACCTATTGCTATTAAGGCTTCCGGTATCTCCTGCGTTATAGCTGCAACCTTTGCACGTATTTTTTACAGAAATGCAATCAACATCGGTCTTGCAATTCTCGAGTGCGAAGAGGCTTCAAAGGATATTAAAAACGGCGACGATGTAAGCGTTGATTTCGACACAGGAATCATCACAAACAATACCACCGGAAAAACATATCAGGCTGAGCCTTTCCCGCCCTTTATTCAGAACATCATCGAAAAAGGCGGACTGCTTAATTCAATTTCAAAATAACCATAAAACAAACTAAAAAAAGCCTTCGATTGAAACTGATCAATCGAAGGCTTAATTTTTTGCAGTAGTATATTAAATAATACTTTTAAAAGCTTCAGTCAGCCTGAGCAATAAGAGTATCTATATTCTTCTCCATAAGGTCGAAGAAAAGTTCTACTGTTTCCTTATCGGTATCGTTGCCTCTTACACACATGGAAAGTGTAAGTACGTTTTTAAGAGAAGTAGCTGAAAGAAGCACATAGGGCTTATACTTAACAGCGCCGGTCATAAATCCGTCAAAAGGCTCATGTCCCTCAAGGGAAAGTTTATCGGCTTCAAGTATACCGATATTGCTCATTGCAAGAAGCGGATTTGAATATCCGATTTTTATAATCTCTTCCGATGCCGCATGAGGAAGCAGTTTATAACCGAAATTGAGCAGCGGGAGTCCGTACAGACCCATGAATTTATCCTTTTTAAATCTGTTGGAGCTGTGCACAACATATTGGAGAGTCTCAAAAATATCTCTGCCTCTTTCGGGAATGGAACACTGCATAAATGCAGTATGGTTCGTCATGCCCTGTTCGCTTACATCATGTATGTGACGTCTTAAGTCAATGGCGCAGGAAATTGTAACGCTTTCGCTTTTATCATATCCGGCAAGCTCGTAAAGACTGTAAAAATAAGCTGCTACAAGCATATCATTTATTGTTGCACCATGTTTTTTGCCAACTTGTTTGATCTTCAAAAAGCGGTCGGCATCAATTTTCCTCTTTGCTATAAAAGACTTATCCCTTATGCTGTCGGGAGTAAGAGGAAATTTATGATTATCCTTGGCGCAGACATTCTTATAAAGATTCTGAGCCATACGCTTTTCCGTAGGGGTAAAGTCGGAATACACTGCATCATAAGAACGTGTACCATGCCTTAAATCAATAGGACTTATACCTCTTTCAACATAGTCGTTATAGTTCTTACAAAGGGCTTTGAGGAAATATTTAAAATCTCCGCCGTCCATGCACATATGATTTTCAACTATGCACAGCACAGATTTTCCCTCATAGAAAAATACGGCGACCTTCATCTGCAAATCGCTCTCGGGAGGTATATACTGTGTAAGAAATTCGTTGACGGCTTCTTCCACATTCTCCGGCCTTGAAACAGTCAGCACATCCTCTATTTTATAGTTTTTTACACTCCAGTAAGGAGTTATATGATTATCCGTAAAGCTTGAATGAAGTACAGGAGCCTTTTCAAAAAAGCAGATGAGGACTGTTTTAAGGGCTTCTATATTGATTTCATAATCATAATGGAGCTCAACGTGAACCATTCGGTCGTTGAAATCACGGAACAGATAATGCATTTTATCCCAAAGCTCAGCATTTAATTTTCGTTCCATACGTCCTCAACCTCCTGTCTGTATATATATTTTGAATTTTCTACGGCAATGCCTACAACAATCAAGATATCAATTATTACTGCAAGAATCATCAGCAGCCAGCCCGGATCCCATGCAATTACTTCAAGTACACCAAGTATTACATAAAGCATTGACATTGCAGCAGGTATATAGAGAAGATAATTTATAATTGCAAGCTTTCTTTTGGTAAGTGCCAGGAAAAGGGCATCTGCTGCAAAAAGCACAATCACCGCTACAAGATAAATAATCCAGCTCATGGGTATGTGTAAAATAACAACACAGCAAAGGAAGATAAACGTTGCTGTAAGCATAATATTAAATGCTATTAGTACACGGGCAATAGGATGAAAAATTCTTCGCATACGGCTTATGTCCCTAACTGCAACGCTGAAAAGATAATCAACTAAAACAGTGATTCCTCCAAGCATAATAAGCCAGCTTTGCGCCCAGTTATGCGTAAGAAAGCTTACCCCAAGATATATAGCTGTAAGTAAAAGTATATAACAGACAGAACCGACAGCCAAAAATTCCCTGAAATTTTTGGTCTTTCTTTTTTCACGATCTGCCAAATAAAATTTTCTGTATTCCTCTTTTAAATCAGGATGCTCACTTATAACGAGATCACTGAGCACCTTTTCATCTTTTAAACCGCTCTGAGCAATTTCATTAGCACGCTCTGTCATACTGTCGAAAACTCTGCGCTTATAGCGATAAAGGGAATTCTCTTCATCGGGAACATCTTTTAAAGTGTTTTCAATGTAATCAATAATGCTTTCCATTCCAGTCCTCCTTATTTTTGGCAACATCCTGTTTTTTGCAACAAAGTCGGTATTTCAATATCAATAGAATTTGCCTTTAAAGATTATTTTAACACAACTTTTTAGCTCTTGCAATTAATCAACGACTCTTTATTTATGAAAAATTTATCTTTCTTATTTAAATTTTAAACTATTAATTATAAAGATATTTAATCCATACTATTTTTCTCTCCATTATTTGGCAGTGTTTTTCTTGTCAGATTTATTGTACAGTACCACGAATTATGTTATTATTTTAAAAGTACTTTATTTCTGAGGAGGAAAACACATTGCCGAGAGAACTTAAAATTGTCGTTTCGGTACTTCTGATTTTTCTTTCGATTTTCTTCATGAGTGCAGCTCATATTCCTGTTGAAGACAGCGAAGCTTTTGCGGGAAGCGCTGTATTCGGTGAAAGCGAAAGCTCAAATCTTTTGCTGCCGTCCGATATTTTTGAAACCGAAAATTATGCAGAAGACGAAATGCTCGACAATGAAAATATACATCTTGATGCCGATGAAGTCATCGGAAACCCGGATTTTGTAATGGACGAAGAGGGTATAAAAGAGGATCCTGAAAATCAGCGTCCCCAGGGTCCCGGAGATACTGTAGGAGATGATACCGTTGACGTAGACACTCCTCCTCCCGCTGTAGACCCAGAAGAGCCTGCTGAAAAGCCTACTGAGAAACCTACGGAAAAGCCAACGGAATCTCCAACTGAAGATGGAACAGAAAAGCCCACCGAAAAACCAACAGAAACCCCTACAGAACCACCTACCGAGAAGCCGCCGACTCCTCCGACAAATGGATGGTATATTTATGACGGCAAAACCTATCTTTATCAAAACGGAAAGCCCGTCACCGGCTGGCAGGTTATTCAGGGTAAAAAGTATTACTTCGATTCAAAAGGTGTACTTTCCTCAAAGGTCGGAATTGACGTATCTTATGCTCAGGGAAACATTGACTGGAAAAAGGTCAAAGCATCAGGCGTTGATTACGTTATGATAAGAGTCGGATACAGAGGCTACACTCAGGGCGGACTTTACCTTGACTCTGATTTTGTTAAAAACATTGAGGGTGCAACAGCGGCCGGTCTTGACTGCGGAGTTTACTTCTATTCCCAGGCAATAACCGTTGAAGAAGCCATTCTCGAGGCTGACTTTGTACTTAAAGCCATTAAAGGATATAAGCTTACATATCCCATCGCCTTTGATACGGAATATGTATCAGACCCGGCAGCACGTACTCACGGACTTACGGACAAGCAGCGTACAGATTTTGCAATAGCGTTTTGTGAGAGAATAAAGAACAACGGATATTATCCCACAATCTACGCAAGTAAGTCCTGGCTCCTTGACGAAATGGAGTTTTCGAGAATAAACGGAAAGTTTGACATCTGGCTTGCACACTATATTGAACAGACAAACTTCCCCTACACATATCAGATGTGGCAGTACACTGACTCAGGAAAAGTAACGGGAATTTCAGGAAGCGTTGACCTTGATATTTCACTTTTCGATTATCCTGCGTTTATGAGAAAATACGGATATAATCACTTATAAAAGTAACGGCAGAACCGCTAAAGCGGCTCTGCCGTTTTCATTTTGTTTCTCTTACTTTTCTTCTGCTTTAAAGAATCTTTTCTTTGTAAACTCAGCAGCAAACAAAACAATTGGAACCCATAAATAGAATATAAATTGGAGGTAAAACGCACATAAAAATGCAACTACGGGTACTTCAAGGATAATATTTAAAATTAAAATAGTAATTATAAACATACCTTCCGGATTACCTTTCAGCAATTTTATGTGGGACAAAATAAACATTAACTGAGCTAAAATAGTTAACGCTGTAAGAATCAATGTCACAGGGGTATCCAAAGCCATAGCGATATTAGTAATAGGTCTAGGTGCATGCGGCATCACACAGTTATATTCTAATACAGCAATAATAACGGCTGCTACAAAAATAATGCCCATAAACCATGTTACAAAAGTTAAAAGTTTATCAGAACCCTTACGGAAAGCTTTCTTTGTGGCCTGTGCTATAAACGGAATAAATGGAAACCAGAAATAAAATATTTCCTGCATATCAAAAAAATGGAAAAAAGGAATTAAAATAAATTCCAAAATGATATTTAACAGCAAAAGTGCAATTATTAATCTGTTATCTGTTATTCCTTTCAGCTTTTTAAAATGCGAAATAATTAACTTAAACTGTAATAAAAGAGCAATTATTGCTATGACTGCCGCTAAAACAAATATATATATGGGCCATCTTAAAAATGCATCATAATACCAAAACGGAATCCAAAAGAATTCTATAATAATATTTAGAATCAAAATTGTAATTAAAAACTTATTGCCTTCATTATACCCAATTTCTTTGAAACGTGCAGCAATAAATAAAAACTGTACCGAAACTGTGATGGCACCAACAAATATCATCATAGGAGTACCATACATTATACTGCAATACAATACAGTTTCTTCTGTGACTATACCAACATAACCTATGCTATATTGAATAATGCTTAATACAGAAAAAATAATCATTAAACACGTTACTGCTAAGAAAATTTTATCGGAAATTTTATAGAATTTATTTTCCTTCATAAAATCACCTGATTTCTTTTGTACTGCTGTTTATGTCAAATTATAATCAACTTATTATCGGAAAGTATAATACACACTATTTAACTAATTGAACCATAACCCATTGTTATCTCCTCCTATTCAAAAATTAGTTATAAACTTGCTCTTATTAATATTGTTTTAGATTTTTATTTAACTCAAATTATCTTTTTTCATTATCAGTGTATTGTTTAAAAATATAAAAATCAATAGGTTTATTTTTAATAATCAGTCAAAATAGGCCATGCTACATTTTGTATCCATGGTTTTGGAGCTTTTAAAACACAAAAACCCTCCCGTGAGATAATTTTCACGGGAGGATTCTGTTTAAAAATTTATTTTTTATTCCTCTTTCGGCTCTTCGGAAGAATCGGATTTTGTATTCTCGAATACAAAGCCTTTTTCGTCAGCCTTGCAGATGTAGCTTTCGCCGGCTTTTACCTTGCCTTCAAGCATCTCTTCGGAAAGCTTATCTTCAATTTCTGTCTGAATAGCTCTTCTCAGAGGTCTTGCTCCGTAGACCGGGTCAAATCCTGCATCGGCAATCTTCTCCGCTGCGCCGTCATCGAAAGTAACGGTAATATCCATACCTTTAACTCTCTCTGAAAGGATGCCCAGCATTCTTACGGCAATTTCCTTGATTTCCTCTTTCTTAAGCTGATGGAAAACGATTATATCATCAACACGGTTGAGGAACTCAGGTCTGAATGTTCTCTTAAGCTCGCCGAGAACAGTCTCACGGATTTTATCGTCGCTGCGCTCTGCACTGCCTGAGGAGAAACCGAGATCTGACTTGGTTTCCGTAATAAGCTTTGCGCCTACGTTTGAGGTCATGATGATAATGCAGTTCTTGAAATCAACACGTCTGCCCTGTGAATCGGTAAGGATACCGTCATCAAGAATCTGAAGCATCATGTTGAATACATCGGGATGAGCCTTTTCGATTTCATCAAAGAGGATTACTGAATAGGGTTTACGGCGAACTTTTTCAGTAAGCTGTCCACCCTCTTCAAATCCAACATATCCGGGAGGTGAACCTACAAGACGGGAAACCGTATGCTTCTCCATATACTCGGACATATCAAGACGAATCATTGCGTTTTCATCGCCGAACATTGCAGCTGCAAGTGCCTTGCAAAGCTCTGTTTTACCTACACCGGTAGGACCGAGGAAGATAAAGGAACCAATTGGCCTCTTGGGATCTTTAAGACCTACCCTGCTTCTGCGTATAGCCTTTGAAACTGCGGCAACTGCCTCATGCTGACCGACTATGCGCTTATGAAGCTCTTCTTCCAGATGAAGAAGTCTCTGGCTCTCTTCCTGGGTAAGCTGTACTACGGGGATACCCGTCCAGCTGGAAACAATTTCTGCTATTTCAGCAGTACCTACTTCGCCGGTTGTGCGGGCGTTTTTCTCCTGCCAGCTTGACTTTTCAGCCTCATACTTCTCTTTAAGCTCCTTTTCCTCATCTCTGAGAGTTGCGGCACGCTCAAAGTCCTGATTGTTTACAGCGGACTGTTTTTCCTCACCGATAGCTTTTATCTTATCCTCCATGGCTTTAAGGTCAGGGGGGGCTGTAAAGGCGCTGAGCCTTACACGTGAAGCTGCCTCATCTACAAGGTCGATAGCCTTATCAGGCAGATATCTGTCGGCAATATATCTTGATGACATCTTAACAGCCGCATAAATAGCGTCATCTGTAATCTTTACCTTATGGTGAGCCTCATATTTATCACGAAGTCCTTTAAGGATTTCGATTGCCTCTTCCTCAGTAGGTTCGCCTACTGTTACAGGCTGGAATCTTCTTTCAAGTGCTGCATCCTTTTCGATGTGCTTACGGTACTCGTCAAGAGTAGTTGCACCGATTACCTGAATTTCACCTCTTGCAAGAGAAGGTTTAAGGATGTTTGCGGCATCAACTGCACCGTCTGCTGCACCCGCTCCGATAAGAGTATGGATTTCGTCTATGAAGAGGATTACATCTCCGGCTTTTTTAACTTCGTCAAGTGCGGTCTTGATTCTCTCTTCAAAATCGCCCCTGTACTTTGTGCCGGCTACCATACCTGTAAGGTCAAGGGAAATAACCCTTTTATCCTTAAGAAGTTCCGGAACCTCACCTTTTGTTATTTTAAGTGCAAGACCCTCGGCAATAGCTGTTTTACCTACGCCGGGTTCACCGATAAGACAGGGATTATTCTTTGTACGTCTGCTGAGTATCTGAATAACCCTTTCAATTTCTTTCTGTCTGCCGATAACAGGGTCAATAAGGTTCTGCTGAGCCATTTTGGTAAGGTCTCTGCCGAACTGCTCAAGGGTGGGTGTATTGGTCTTTTCGTTTTTGCGTCCGAAAGCTCCGCCCTTTCCCTGAGTTTCTCCTGCGGAATAGGACTTGCTCATATCTTCCATAAGCTCAGAAGCTCTTACTCCAAGCTGATTAAGGAAGCTTACAGCACAGCTGTTTTCCTCACGGAGCAATGCAAAGAGAAGATGCTCCGTACCTACATAGCTGAGTCCTGCTGTTCTTGCTACGGCAATTGAGCTTTCCACAATATTCTTGCTTCTCGGTGTAAAATCACCGGGGGTAAGACTTGTGGGACTGCCGATGCCGATTGTCTTTTTAATAAGTTCCTCTATTTTTTCGGCTGTTACGCCTCGTGCTGAAAGAGCTGCTCCTGCAACTCCGGTGGTATCCTGTAAAAGACCCATAAGAAGGTGTTCGCTGCCCACATAGGTATGACCTAAATTTTCCGCCGCTGTTATTGCTGCGTTAAGGGCGGCATTGGCCTTCTCTGTGAAACCTGTGAATTTGTACATATACATTCCTCCTTATTTGTATATATCATATATCTAAAACTTAAATTCTGACTTTTAACCGAGCTTTGTTCTTACAAGCTCTGCTCGGCTGATATCCCTTTGCTGTGTTTCAGCATTTTCTCCTTTTGCAAGAATAAGGGATGCAGGCTGTGCAGCGGAAATAACCTCGCTGATATTTTCCTGTGAAATATCAAGAAGCTTTTCGCATGCGCCAAGCCTTACAAGGGAAATAAGCTCCATAAATTCGGCGCTGCTGAGAACTCTTGAATATTTAAGTACGCCGTAAGCTCTGAAAATTTTATCCTGTATCTGAGCGGAACCTATCATTTCCTTACGGAGATTACGTTCACGCTCTACAAGCTGCATGGTGATGGATTTAAGATTATCCATTGCGGCTTTTTCTGAAATTCCCAAAGTTACCTGATTGCTAAGCTGATAGAAATCGCCTTTTGTTTCACTGCCTTCGCCGTAGCTGCCTCTGATTGTAAGGCCAAGCTTTGAAACAGTTGAGGCAAGTTTACCTATCTGACCGCAGGCTGTAAGAGCGGGAAGATGAAGCATTACGGAAGCTCTCATACCTGTTCCGAGATTTGTGGGACACTGGGTAAGATAACCTAAATTCTCATCGAATGCAAAGCCCAAGGCTGAATCAAGAAGCGTATCTATTTTATCAGCAGTTTCATAAGCTCCCTCCATATCAAGACCCGGAGCCATAACCTGAATCCTTACATGATCTTCTTCACAGAGCATTATGGAAACGCTTTCATCCTTATTAAGAATAAGGGCTCTGCCTGCTCTTTCAGATGCAAACTCAGGACTGATAAGATGCTTTTCTGCAAGGGCAACGGCTTCCGTCTCACTGAGGGAATCCATTTTGATGTAGGCAAATTCATCTTTCATGTGGCTGTTGCCGCCGAAGAGGGCATCTCTGACCTTTTCGCAAACCTGGGTTTCGCCCTTTTGATCAAGTCTTGCCGGGAAAGGATATTCATGAAGGTTTCTGGCAAGACGTATTCTTGTACTCATTACAACATCGCTGTTGTCTCCTGATGATGTATACCACTTTTTCATAATTTATCCCTCCTGCTCCATTGATTTGATCTGGTCACGAAGCTTTGCAGCTTCTTCAAAATTCTGTGTTTCTATGGCTTTCTGAAGTTTTCCTTTAAGATCTTCAAGCTGTTTTTCAGGTCCAGGAACAACTCCCGAAGGCGATTTTCCTATGTGCTTTGTTCTGCCGTGAATTTTCTGAAGAGACGGCATAAGCCTGTCTTTGAAAATCCGGTAGCAATCGGCGCATCCTACCTTGCCGCTTTCTGCAATATCACGGAATGTGGAACCGCACTTTTCACAGCGCAGAGCCGAAGATGAGGTATCTCCCATTAAGCTCTGACCCTGAGAGAAGAGGTTTCCGAAAAGTCCTCCGAATCCGAAATCATCGAAGCCTCCGAAGAAATCTCCGTAACCCAGCTTTGATGCGCAGTTCTGACAAAGATGATATTCAGAAGTACTGCCGTTTATTATTCTCTTTACATGAGTAGTAGCTTCATTTTTTCCACAGTTTTGACACAACATATATATTACCTCCCGAATGAAATTAATTTGTTATTTTAAAGTTGTAAGAAGCATTTGCTTGAATATTGCCGCTCTTGCCTGACCTTCATACTCTGCCGGTATGTTCCTGAAAACATTTCCGCAGGTTGCCGCAGTCATGAGCTTTGCCGCTCCCTCTGAAATCATATTCTGATAATAGAGATTATAGATATGGGCACGGCAGGTTTTTTCATCCAGAGTGTCGCCGATATTATTGACCGTATGCATTATTGCCATACCTTTATCGGCTTTCGCCCTTGTAATTTTAATATATCCTCCGCCGCCTCTTCGGCTTTCGACTATGTAGCCGTGTTCCGGAGTAAAACGTGAAGAAATTACATAGTTTATCTGGCTCGGTACACATCCCACCTTTTCCGCAAGCTCGTTGCGCTGAATTTCTGTCTGACCGCTTTCGGACATCATATCCAAAATCAGGTCCGCTATCATATTGCTGAGATTCATCTTCGGCACCTCCTTGTGAATCTATATTTTTGACTTTCGTTTAACTTTGACTATCTTTGACCTTTCGACCATTATTATAGGAGCATTTTGACCTTTCGTCAAAGGTCAAAGATAGTCAAAATCAGTTTTTGAGTTTAAATAATTCCCCGAAGTTTTAAATTAGCTGTTTTTTTCTAATTGTTTTAAGTTTTTTCTTTGATTATCTCATTTTTGCTCACTTTTGACATAGGAAAATTTATATTTTTTCTGTAACCGATTTTGACCTTTCGCCATAGTATGTTGATGTAAGAACGAAAGGAGGTCACGACAATGGGATGCAATAACTGCACATGGATAATCCTTCTTATCCTCATTCTCTGCTGCTGCGGCGGCAACGGCGGACTCTTCAGCGGCAACAACGGCGGCTGCGGATGCAGCAACAACAATGACTGCTGCTGCTAACCTCTCCTGAAAAGAACCTCCGGCTGTAATAACGACCGGAGGTTCTTTCTTTATTTATTACTTATTATTTAACTTTACTGACTTTGTGTTTCGGTGACTTTTTGAAGCTCATGTAAATATTTTTCAGTGAGAGTTAAAAATTCTTGCCATCTTTCGGTTTCCCTTATGGTCATAGGACAGTTTTTCCCATTAAAATCATAATGCTGCTTTACATCCTCAATTCCCAGAGAATACTCATTGAGCAAAAACGCTGTCAGTTTTGCTCCGTTATCAAAGGTCTTTTCAAAATCTCCGTCATCGTTTACACAAAGCTCAATGCCTATTCCGTTAAGGTTTCCGCCGGGATTTTTCAGCTTATCTCCTGCGTGCCACGCCACTTCGCTGTCGGGAACATGATGATAAATTTCATGGTCATCTACGGTATAATGCCATGAAGTGCTTCCGTCCCCTCCGTCCTGAAGATAAAGACTGTGAGCCTTGGCGTTTGCTCCCTCACGGTGATTGGCTGTTTCGTGAATTACAACATACCGAATTTTACGCCTTATCCCCGGTCTGCCCCCTGAATCCTCAGGTATGTAGTCATATGTAACAGGCACACCCATTACATTATCCGTTTCCGGACGTTCTTTAGTCGGCTTTGAAGATAAATGTATCACCATAACAGCTGTGCCCAAGATTAAAAAGGAAAGGACAACTAATATCAAAAACCTTTTGCTGAGTTTGATAACTTTAAAATTATTATTCAATATCTTCACTCCAAAAAAGCATTGCCCGCTTCTCAGCAATCATCCAGATTTTTATTCCAGAAGTTCATTTATACTTATGTTAGGATTATGGTATCTTCCTCTGTTTTCAGTTTTCTTTCCGTAATCTATTGCCTTTTGGGGACACCAGTTTATACATCCCATGCAGGAAATACAGTTTTCTCCCCACTGAGGCTTTCCGTCCTTTAAAGTGATATTCATAAGAGGGCAGACGATTGCACAAAGTCCGCAGCCAACACAAGATGAATTGATATGCAGCTTCTTATATCCCTTTGAAGAGGTTTTATTAAACCCTTTATGGACAGCTCCGGAAAGCAGGGCATTGAAAATACCTTTGGGCTGATTTATACCTTTTTCATTATCCATGATTTTCTGAATAGTTACGGAAAGCTTTTGATCGGCATTTTGAAGCTTTTCGTTTTCCTGCTCCTTTGAATCCACATCACTTAAAGGCAGATAGTTATTTGGCATAACAAAGAAGTCTCCGAAATTCAGCGAAAGGTTTTTGGTTTTAAGAAGTTTATCAAAATCTGTAAGGGTATTTCCCATTGAGTCTCCGCAGTTGGCAACTGCAAAAACATAATCAGGACTTCCTATAAACTTTAACTGAGTTACAAAGCGTTCCACAACAGCCGGACAGCCCCAGGCATATACCGGAAAGACAAAGCCGATTGTTTCGCCCTCAAAATTATATTCCTCGTCATTGTCCAAAAGACATTTATTTAAATTTACAATTTCAAGCCCTGTTTTTTCTCCTATTTTAAGAGCCAGATATTTTGAATTGCCTGTTGCCGAAAATACGAAAATTTTTCCTTTCAAAGTGATTTCCTCCTTCAAAATGAATTTTTTGAAATCTAAAATTGCATTTTTGAATTTGTATTTATAAATCACGCTGCATATAAAAGTTACAGCATGAATATAACACAAATTTTCCCCAAAATAACGTTGAAAACTTTTGTAAAGGTCAATACCTTTAGTGTGTGGAAAACTTTGTGGATAATGTGAAAAATCCTGATTTTTACGTTGCAAAAACCTCATTTTCCACTTTTCATGGTAAAGACTTTAACTTTACTTAACAAGATTTTCCACATTCCCCACCGAATTTTCCTCTGAATATTCAATATGTATATACATAGTACGCTATTTTCGAAATGGTTGTCAAGTATATTTTTTCTTTCATTTTCCCATTTTTTCGCAATAAGAACTTACAAATTAAGCCGTTTTTTCACTGAGTAAAGGCTATATAAAATGAATAAAATTATACTAAATTTACGTTTAAAATGCAGAAAAGCGACAGATGTGATTCATCTGCCGCTTTTTGTAAAATCTAAATTATATCGATTATTCTATACCTTTGAACTTTTCGAGCTCTTCTTTGTCAACTCTTATCTGAGCATCCTTTAAAAGCTTTACATCACGTCTGTTTACAGTTACGGGAGCTGCATCTGGACGCTCAAAAAGTCTTACCTTTAAAATTCCTGTAAGAAGGTTAACGTCTACAACTGTTCCCCTGCCCTCTGCAGTTTCAACAGTAGCTCCCTGCTTTGGAGTTATCTTGAGAAGATGCTCATAGGCATCCTGCTCATATTTAAGACAGCACATAAGTCTGCCGCAGGTTCCGCTTATCTTAACGGGGTTAAGGGACAGACCCTGCTCCTTAGCCATTTTAATTGATACAGGCTGAAATTCACCGAGGAATGTACCGCAGCAGAAAGGTCTGCCACACATTCCAAGACCTCCGAGCATTTTGGATTCATCTCGTACACCGATCTGTCTGAGCTCAATTCTTGTGCGGAATACGCTTGCCAGATCCTTTACAAGCTCTCTGAAATCCACTCTGCCGTCAGCGGTAAAATAGAAAAGAATCTTACTGTTATCAAAGGTATACTCTACATCTACCAGATGCATTTCAAGACCGTGATTTGCTATTTTTTTAAGGCAGATATCAAATGCCTCTTTCTCTTTTTTCTTATTCTCCTCAACAGTCTTGAGATCCTCTTCTGTAGCCTCTCTTATTATCATTTTAAGAGGATGTACTATTTCCTCATCGTCTACTATTCTGTTATCCATGGCGACTTCGCCGCACTCGATTCCACGTGCAGTTTCAACTATAACTCTGTCGCCCTTTTTAAGACTTACTCCGTCGGGATCAAAGTAATAAACCTTGCCGACCTCCTTAAATCTCACTCCGACTATTTCTGCCATAAATATTTGTTTCCTCTCTTTTATATCATCTTACGCAAGCCTCTCTCAACCGAGAGCACATTGCAGTAAGCAGTAAATTATAATTAATATTGCGTGCCATTGCTGACTCCACTTCATAAAGTACATCCATAACCTTTAAAATCGAAGGCATGGTAAGGGATGCTGCCGCTTTCTCGGCTGCGTCCGGCACACGGCTGAGGGATGCCCTGCCGCCGCCTTTAATAAAAGCAGCATCTCTAAAAACGTTTATAAGCTCAGAAATCACTTCACGCAATAAATCCTTGTCCTTTTCAAAAGCTCCCGCTTCCTTTATCAAAGTATATTCTTCGGGAGCGGTTATTCCCTTTACCATACTTCTGACTGCTGCCTGTGTCTTTTCGGACAAATCCGTCTGTGAACCGGAATCCAGCGAAAAAACCACGCACCGTGAAAGTATGGTTTCAAGCATATTGGTTTTGGAATTACATACCAGTATAAATTTAACATATGACGGCGGCTCTTCCAGCACTTTGAGCACCGCATTCTGCGCACTGTCGGACATAGTCTGTGTCTTTAAAAACACAAACACCTTTGAATCGGCTTCATTTGGCATGACATATGCGCTTCTTATAGCTTCTCTCACCCAATCGACCTTAAAGGATCTTGGTGCATTTCCTCCGGAATATTCGGCAATATCAGGATGAGAACCTGCCTGAGCCTTTTTACAGGCAGAACAGACTCCGCAGGGAGCCATATCTTTATTTTCGCAAACAAGCATTTTTGAAGCGAAGCGGGCTGCCGAAGCGCCCGCCTCTTCATCTGCACATTCAATAAGTATTGCATGGGGGAATCGATTTGCCTTTAAAAGCGCTGATAGCTTTTGACAAATCTCCGATGTATAGTTAAGCTCCGCCATATTATCAAAGCTTATAGAACTTATCTACATCCAGAACAAAAACAGTTGCTCCGCCGACGGTTATCTCCATAGGTGCAGAAACATAAAGCTCATTGCCATACATGGGGTTAGGCTGAACCATCTGCTTACGCTTACTGCTGCACTTGCCTATAATTTCGATAAGCTCGTCAACTCTTTCTTCCTCAACACCAGTCATAAGCGTAATATTTCCGCTTCTGAGAAATCCGCCTGAGGTTGAAAGCTTTGTAACATAAAATCCCGCCTTTGTCAAACGGCTGAGAAGGATGTGTCCGTCGTCACTGTTTACAATGGAAATAACAAGTTTCATAAAAAAGCCTCCAATCCTTTTACTTAGTTCTATTATAGTGGAAACAATCGTATTTTACAACTTATTTGCAATTATTTTTATCCGAAATAATTTCCAGATTTCTGTTTATTACGCCTCTTCCACGCCAGCCGAATGCCCTTTTTTTAATTGGAGTTTCTTCAGTCAAAGTAAAGACACAGTTTTCGGAAAACGCTTTAAGTGGTGAAAACTCCGCCTTAAAATTCATCGGACAGACTTCCTGACAAATGTCGCATCCCCATATGTATCCGCTTTGAGAAATTGCTGAAATTTCATCTTCAGTAAGCTCTCCTTTTCGCTGCGTCACTGCGGAAAGACATTTTTCGGCATATATCCCGCCATTTTCGGAAATAGCATTGACAGGACAGCTCTCTGCGCATCTGTTGCAGCCGATACAATAGTTGATAGCAGGTGTAAAGTTGTCACGCTTTACATCAAGATCTGTAACGATTTCGCCTATAAACACCCACGAACCGTACTTTTTATTTATAAGAAGTGAGTTTTTTCCCACAACACCTATGCTGCTAAAGGCAGAAGCCTTTACTTCCGGAATTGGAGAATTATCTGCAAAAGGAACAAATTCACAGTCCGGAAAATGAGATTTAAGCTTACCGCACATTTCCGACAGGAGATTTTGAAGAACAAAATGATAATCCGGTACAACAGCATACCGTGAAATGTTTCGCTCTTCCCCATAGGACTCCAAAAGATACGGAAAAAGAACACATATTACGGTTTTTGAATCTGCCGGCAGCATTTCTTTTTTTCTGCAATCCAAAAGGCTATCCTCTAAAACAGAAAACGGACACATTCCCCACTGAGTGCATCCGCAGCTTTCAACAGCTGGGCTAAATATTTTTTCAAATTCATTGTAGCTTATTTGCATATACAATTCTCCAGTCCAAAAGAAAACTTTCCATGAACATAAAAAAACAAAAGCGGCCGTTTTTCCGACCGCCTTAATACGTTTTTAAGCTTGTGCATCTGTATTAACTGAATTTTCAGACTTGATGCTGATGAAAAGATAATAAATGATGAAAATTCCGATTAAGCAATCTGCAAAGGAAAATCTAAATTCTCTAACCATGCCGTCTGCACGTCCCATAACTGTCAAAATAAGTTTTGGAACAGACGTTGTCAGCGCAAGCAAGCTGCCTATAAGACCGAATGCATAAAGCTTTCTGTATGCGTTTGAGCGGCCTATATCGGAATTTATTCTTGCAAAAGACAGGAAGAAGAACATCAGCGCCGCAAGCATGAACATCTCTAAGAGCAAATCAGAAATATTGCGGTAATTGATTTTCCACATAAAGTCTGAAATCAAACGTGTTATAACCCATGCAAGGGGACCTAAAGCTAAAACTTTGAACTGTGAAGCGTCATAGATAATTCCGCAATAGCTGAATCCAAGTATTGCAAAATATATACACGAAACTATTGCAAAAATTATTCTTGCATATATCATTACCGACTCACTGCTCAAAGCATATGTCATACCCGCACTTTGTGATGATGCATATCCGGTTGTATCGGTAAGGGTAAGAGATGCAAATATTTCACTTGTCTGTATACCTGCATCAATAATTAACGCAACAGCAATTAAAAATGAAAGTACAGCAAATGCTTTACCGCCTTTAGGCACATTTTCAAAAGGCATATCTTTTGGAAAATATGAAAAGAACACAAAGACTATACCTGCTAAAATCAGCAACACATAAAGGAGCGGAACAGTAAAATTTGTTTTTTCAAAAAAGCCTGTTTCAGGATCAATGAGAAAAAACAGCTGGTATGTTCTGAGAGGCAGCGCCAAAACAAGCGCAGCAGCAAAAGCACCGAACAATCCTTTTACGCCCTTGTCAGGACCTATAATATTTCTGTTCATAAAAAACCTCCGAAGTAGGAAATTAAAACTTAATCCCTCTGCTCAGTGGGTACATATTCCATATCTCCCTTGCAGATTTCACAGGTTCTCTGTGCAAGGGGAATGTATGTACCGGGAAGGCAAACGCTCTTATATGCCGGTCTTATGATTCTCTTACCAGATGTGAGCTCTTCGAGACGATGTGCAGACCATCCGGCAACTCTTGCAACGGTAAACATGGGAGTAAACAAATCATCGGGTATTCCGAGCATTTTGTATACAAGTCCCGAATACAAATCTACGTTTGCACACATTTTCTTTTTAGTACCCTTGATTTTCTCAAAGACTTCAGGTGTAAGCTTTTCAATCAATGAAAGAGCGATAAACTCCTGCTCAAAGTCGGTCCCCTTTGAAAATTTACCTGCACGGTCACGGAGTATCTTGGCTCTCGGGTCAGAAAGCGTATAAACAGCATGACCCATACCGTAAATAAGTCCTGAACCATCGCCTGTTTCCTTACGGATTACACGCTCTATGAAAGCCGCAATTTCATCTTCGTTTGTAAGATCGTTTACCTCATCTTTCATACATGCAATCATCTGGGCAACCTTTTTGTTCGCTCCGCCGTGCTTGGGGCCTTTAAGTGAACCTATTCCCGCAGCAATTGCCGAATATGTATCGGTTCCGCTTGAAGTAAGCACCCTTGTGGAGAAGGTGGAGTTGTTACCGCCGCCATGCTCCATATGGGCAATAAGGCAGGTATCAAGAAGCATTGCCTCTTCATGGGTGAACTTTCTGTCCGCTCTTAAAGAGTTAAGTATAAACTCAGCGGTGGAATGTTCCTTATTTATGGGATGAAGATACATACTCTTATGAAGATAATGACGGCGCTTGACCTGATATGCATAAGTCATAATTGTAGGTATCTGAGCTATGAGCTGTATGCACTGGCGCAGAACATTTTCAATGCTTATATCATCGGGATTCTCGTCATATGAATAAAGAGCCATAACGCTTCTTGCAAGCTTGTTCATTATATCCGGAGACGGGGCTTTCATTATCATATCCTCGTTGAAATCCTCCGGAAGCTCACGGCACTGTGCGAGAATATCTCTGAACTTTTTAAGCTGCTCAGGAGTCGGAAGACTGCCGAAAATAAGCAGCCATGCCGTTTCCTCATAACCGAAGCGGTCTTCCTTGACACAGTTTTCGATAATATCGTTTATATCTATTCCTCTGTATACCAAACGTCCCTCTTTGGGTATTCTTTCGCCGTCGCTTATGTAATATCCCTCAACGCTGCATATCTTTGTAAGACCTGCCATGACGCCGGTTCCGTCAGAATTTCTCAGTCCTCTTTTAACATGAAAACGGCTGAAATCCTCCGGATTTATATGGTCATTTTTTCCGACCTGTTCGCATAAATTTTTTAGTGATTCATTGGATATTGGGGAAACATATAATCCCATTGCGGCACTTCCTTAAAAATTGTTTATCATTAATTTTACAACACTGCAAAAGTAAAGTCAAGAACGCCCCTATACACATTGTATATTCTTATGAAAAAAATAAAGGACTGATTTTATGAAACGGAATTTGCTTTTGGCACTTATGCTTTTGTTTTTTATGGCGGCACTTCCCCTTTCGGTTTTTATCCTGCCGGATGAAGAGGGAGACATATTGGCAACGGGAGATTATTCGCACAATTCCTCCCAGATAAAAGTTCTCCTTACACAGGAAAACAAAACAGTTACAGTTTCCATGAATGAATATCTCATAGGCGCACTTGCCAGCGAAATGACGCCTTTATATCACACAGAAGCTCTGAAAGCACAGGCAGCTGTCTGCCGGACATATGCAGAAAAAATGATCGAACAACAAAAGGAAAATCCCTCTGAGGAACTCAAAGGAGCAGATATAACCGACGACAGTTCAAAGCATCAGGGATATATGACCGTTGAGGAAAGAAAGGAAAAATTCGGAGATCAGTTTGAAACATATGAAAAAAAGCTTTCCGATGCGGTAAAAGAGGCAGGAGCTTATGTAGTGACATACAAAGGCGAACTCATAACAGCTGCCTTTCATGCAATATCCTCCGGTCAGACGGAAAGCAGCAAAAATTTATGGGGCAGCGACCTTCCCTATTTACAGCCTGTTCAGAGCGTCGGAGACAAGCTTTCTCCCGATTATGCAAGCACAGTAACTTTAACGGATGCACAGTTTAAAGAAAAAGCTTCATCCCTTAAGGGGGCAGTCCTTTCAGAAAAGTCAGATGAATGGATTGAAAAATCTACCGTTTCCGACTCAGGGACCGTCCTTTCCATTGCCATTGGCGGAAAAGAATTCACCGGAATGGAAGTGAGGGAAGCTATGGGACTCAGAAGTCCGTGCTTTACAGTAAAACATGAAAACGGATCTTTTGTTTTTTCAGTTATCGGATACGGTCACGGAGCGGGAATGAGCCAGTACGGAGCAGACTATATGGCAAGACAGGGCTCTTCATGGCAGGAAATTATTAAGCACTACTATAAAGATGTAGAAATCCAAAAAGCCCAATAATATTTAAACTTTCTTTTATGTTTTAGATGTTATCTAAAAACTTAGATTTCTATATTTATTTAGTTTAAAAGCCATAAAATTCCAAACAAGAAAAAATATATAAAATATGAATAAATTTTGAACTTTTTATACTCTAAAGCTCCTAAAAGCTATTGACCTAAATATATCAAAATGGTAAACTATTCACAAACATGAATGTTTGGAGGTTTTGGGGTATGAAAAAATTAGCAAAGAAAATTACATGTATCGTCCTTATAATGTCTATACTGACAAGTATAAGTATCTGCTTTGCAGGCGCTGAAACTGATAAAACTTATCGTCACTACGATAAACTTGTACTTCTTGGCGACAGCGTTGCAGCAGGTTATGATGAACAAGAATGGGTTAACACTGAATTTGTAAGGGTAGACCATTCATATTCTGCCATAGTCGCAGATACAATCGGTGCCGAACTTGTACCGCTGGCATGTCAGGGCTTTAGAACAATCGAAATGCGCTACATGTTTGAGGATGATTTTGTTCCTGACAAATATCTTTTCCATGATACATACGACGTTGAAGCTACCGAAAAACTCAGGCCTGAATTTCGCAGACAGGTTGCAGATGCAGATCTTATTACATTAGGCCTTGGCGGCAATGATGTAGGAACCTATCTTTCTTGGGTTGTGCTTGACGAATTAGAAAAGGATGGCGCTTTTGCTCCGTTTATTGAAGAAGCACGCAAAATGCTCGAAAAATTAGGCTTTGAGGATGACGCTATAAAATCACTTATTGACCTTGCCGATACTATGGATGCTTTACCCGGTCTCATGCAAGCTCTCCCGGAAGCTATTTCCTTCGGAATAAGCAACTATCTTAAAAACTGGAATATAGTCATAGAAGATATTTATGGTTTAAATCCCGATGTAACTCTTGTTGTATGCGGACTCTTTGATACCGGATACAAAAACGAAGAGGATTTTAATGATAACAGTACACAGGCGGTTATCAGCCATAAAATTTCTCAGACCATTGTCGATGCCATCAACGCTCCAATGAAACTCAATGCGGATAAATATGGCTATATCTTTGTTGAAATGACAAATATCATATGTTACGGCTCACATCCCACTCATGAGGGTTACAGACGTATGGCTGAACTTATTCTCGAAGCTCTTCCTGAGGCTGAATTTAAATATGATGACGTTTTTGCAAACGACTGGTATTATGAAGCCGTTAAGTTTGTAACAAATAAAGGCTATATGTCCGGTATTACCGATAATGCTTTCCAGCCTAATTCACAAACTACACGTGCACAGTTTATTGATACTCTTTATAAAATGGCCGGCTCGCCCGATGTCAGCAACATGAAAGAACCATTCTTAGACGTTAAAAAAGACTTTTGGGCATATGATGCAGTTGTATGGGCATATAATAGCGGCATAATAAAAGGACTTTTCAGCCTTTTCTTCATGCCGGAGTGCACAATTTCCCGTTCACACCTTGTAACAATGCTTTACCGTTTTGCCGGATCTCCTTCAGTTTCCGGAAATCTTAAATTTAATGATAGATTCCTGATTCCGTCATATGCAAAAAATGCTGTTATTTGGGCAACAACAAACGGAATTGTCGAAGGTTATTCTAACGGAATGTTCCGACCTCTTAAAAACATTACAAGAGCGGAAACAGCAAAAATTATTTTTAACTACTGCACAGATTAAATTTGCAATTATACAAAACGCTCCCCTGATTAATTCAGGGGAGCGTTTTATATTCCTTTATTCTATTCAATTTTATCTGCTGACTGACGGATTTTTTTCCATTATTTTTTTATAACGTTTTCTTATCTGACGCATTTGACGGTCAAAGGTTTTTTTGCTTCCCGAAACTACATAAAGAAATATGTAAGCACACATATCCTCTGCCAGCTCTTCGGCATCCCTTACTGTATCTTCATCGGTAATATGTTTTCTTATACCCTCTTTTACCTTGAGAAAAACAGCTGAAAGACG
>OGWT01000526.1_pt1 | contig 31065 bp, 20 predicted proteins | sample 1576101 | NCBI WGS metagenome assembly OGWT01 (sample SAMEA3541481, study PRJEB24748) | human gut metagenome | biome: human gut; feature: human-associated habitat; material: faeces | place: China | collected 2012 | reverse complement strand
GAGCATCGTTCCGCCGGGGGTTTCGTACACGCCGCGGGACTTCATGCCCACCAGACGGTTCTCCACCAAATCCGCGCAGCCGACGCCGTTGCGGCCCGCGATTTCGTTCGCCTTCGTCAGCAAATCCACCGCGTCCAGCTTTTCGCCGTTGATGGCGACCGGCACGCCCTTCTCGAAGTCCACCGTGACGTATTCGGGCTGATCAGGCGCCTTTTCGGGCGTGACCATCGTCAGCAGCAGATCTTCCGGCGGCTCGTTCCACGGATCTTCCAAATCCGCGCCCTCGTGGCTGATGTGCCAGATGTTGCGGTCCATCGAATACGGGCGATCCTTCTTGACCGGGACGGGGATGCCGCGCTTTTCGGCGTAGTCAATTTCCTCCTCGCGGGTCTTGATGTCCCAGATGCGCCACGGCGCGATAATCTGCATATTCGGGTCGAACGCCTTGATGGTCAGCTCGAAGCGGACTTGGTCGTTGCCCTTGCCGGTGCAGCCGTGGCAGATGGCAGTGCAGTTCTCCTTGTGGGCGATTTCGACGAGGCGCTTGGCAATCAGCGGCCGTGCGAAGGACGTGCCCAGCAGATACTTGCCCTCGTAGACCGCGCCCGCCTTGAGCGTCGGCCAAATGAAGTCCTCGACGAACTCCTTGCGCAGGTCTTCGATATACAGCTTTTCCGCGCCGCACTTTTTCGCCTTCTCGTGGAGGGGCTCCAGCTCTTCGCCCTGCCCGACGTCGCCCGCAACGCAGACCACGTCGCAGTCATAATTTTCCTTCAGCCACGGCACGATAATCGAGGTATCCAGACCACCGGAATAAGCCAGCAATACGCGCATCTTCGCCATAACAATCGACTCCTTTATCTTCATCCTGATTTTCATCATTTTTGTGTCCGTCTGCCGGACAAGATGGATTATACACCAAGATGAATAAAAATGCAATATGTCTGCATAAATTTTCTCGGATTTTTTTCGGAGGATGATGCAAGGTCTTCCACACGCCGCGTGCAGATTGCAACGCGCTTCACCGTGTAGTCAAGGTTGCTGTGGTTCTTTGCCTCCACACGCTCCGTGCAGATTGCAACCATTGTGCCGCGAAACGCAGCAAAGTGCCATCGTCTTTGCCTCCACACGCTCCGTGCAGATTGCAACGGTATTGACAAGGTATATACCTTTGTGCTATAATCTTTGCCTCCACACGCTCCGTGCAGATTGCAACGGGGGGATGACGGATGATGGACAACGCAGAGATCTTTGCCTCCACACGCTCCGTGCAGATTGCAACTTGAGAAGGCAATCGAAGAGGGAAACAATCCGCACTTTGCCTCCACACGCTCCGTGCAGATTGCAACGGCAGAAATGCACAGAATGCAATATGCACTTTTTAGAACGTGTGTTGAGTCGGTAGATAGCTTTTCAGTATTGAACAAAGCAATGCTGCGCTGACTATTTTCCCGGAACTCTTCTGCTGTCAAGGCAACCTTTGTTGCCATTAGCGACAGCCCCGGACGGACAATCGACCGGTTTTGTTGGTGCGAACCGCACCGGATTTTCATGTTAGCTGATGATTCGCCTGATGCCCATGCTGGGAATCGTATGCGGAAGTTCTGAAAGCCGCTGAATCGTCATGTGATGATACGCAACAAATTGAGGATAGTCACGTTGGAGTGCCTCGCGGTCAAATACTCTGTAAAGTTCTTCACCAAATTCTTTCTTTAATTCCTTCCTATCATATTCCGGCAATCCCTGCTTGCAATGCTGAAGTAGAAACGCCGAGTACAAATCGCGCTGTATGCGTTCGCCGTCCGGCATAACGTTCCAGCGGTTTTCAAGTGCCTTTTCGATGCAGGTATCTGTCTGGTGGTTGTACTGGCTGGCGCGCACATGCGTATCAACTTCTTTCACCCCTTCCAGCCCACGCGACTGGCATTTCTGTTTCAGCATCGTAATCAGCATGGCAGGTGCTTTGTTGGCAATGGACTTTCCAAAGCGCTTTTTGCGTTTATACCGTCCTGTCTTTTCGGAAATCTCCGTTTTGTTTGCTCTGTGGACTAAATCGCAGTAACTCATGTTCTCCACAAAGAAGCAATCACCCAGCGTCAGCAGGTAATTCGCCAATTCGTTATGCTGCTGTTTTCGGATGTCCGCCTGATGATGCTGAATCATTGCCAGCTGGTGCTGAATCCGTCTGTATCGCTTGGACTTGTTCCGCGTCAGCTTCACGCCGCGCTTAAATGTTCCATCCGAATTGTAATTCTCCGGATTCATTGCACGTCGGCTTCTGTCCATTTTACGCTGTAAGCGTCGCTTTTCTTGCTCTATGTTCTGCACACGGTCAGCCAATTCCAGCAGGTTAACCTCGCTATCGGTCGAGTATGCCAGCGTTCGCGTGCCAATGTCGATGCCGACGACACCATGCCCGACTGGGTGCTTCGGCGCACCGCTTATCGGGTCACGCTTCACCGTCGGCTTTCCTTCCAAAACAAGCTGTGCATACCAATGCGACTTTGTTTTTCCTTCCTTTCGGAGAATGCGGACAAATTTCACATGTTTTTTCAGCATTTCGGCTTCATAGGAATTATCAGGCGATAGTTTTAACGGAAATTCTCTGGCAACCCCTTTTCGGTCATTATTTCCTTGCTGATTCCATATGATTTTGCCCTCCCGAAACATAATCTCCACGCCGCCACTTTTCTTCTGCGAGTACCCCTGCACAGAGCGGAGATCGCCCGGCTTCTTGAAATGCACCTCGCCGCTTTGATTTTCAATGTATACCTTTTCAAAAGCAGTCAACACTTGCGAGACAATACCATGCTGCGCCACATTCGAGCCGATATTATCATTGAAATGCTTGTATAACCGCTTCATGTCCGTTGTGAAGGTGTTTCTGTTGATACCGTTTTTCCTCAAAAACTGCTTCTTTTGATTCTTTAATGCCCACTTTTCCTTCTTATCGGTTGTTGCTTCTATCAGCCGCTCAATTTCTCTATATTCCGGCATCCTCTCAATCCGATGTATTCTTTTCAACTCGGCATGAACCAGCGTATTATACAGCTGCCGTGCAATCTCGAAACGCTTTTCAAGATGATCGGACTGCCATTTTTCCAGTTTAAGGGGCAGCGTCAGACAACAAGTCGCCCCATCCTTCTCTTTCTCCTCATTGTCCACGCGCTTTTCCTCCCCTTCCTTTGCTTTTCCACCCCATTATACCGCATCTTCCGCACATTTTCAAGCAAGAACAGCAAATTCGACATTCAGCCGCTGTTTTTTTACTGTACAGCGCTTTTTGCATTTGTCCCCTTCGCCCATCTATCCGCCATTCCATTCATCCCGTTCCGAAAACGTATTAAATTGTGAAAAAAATATCGTTAAAATCGTGTCAGCCACTTGACAAGAGCTTAACAATCTGCTACACTGTTCTCGTCACCCCGACAAACACCGACATTCCCCGTTCGCGGGCGCATCCCCGCAGGACGGATGAAGCATAAGGAGAGAGTATCATGGCGAAAGAGTATCCGATCGTCGATAACGTGGAGAGCTTCGAGGCGGCCCTCGCCCGCGTCCGCGCGGCACAGAAGGTCTATGCGACCTACACGCAGGAGCAGGTGGACAAGATTTTCAAGGCAGCTGCCCTCGCCGCGAACAACATGCGCATCCCGCTGGCGAAGATGGCGGTGGAAGAAACCGGCATGGGCGTGGTGGAAGATAAGGTCATCAAGAACCACTACGCCGCTGAATACATCTACAACGCCTACAAGGACACGCAGACCGTCGGCGTGCTGGAGCGCGACGAAGCATTCGGCATGATGAAGGTTGCAGAACCTATCGGCGTTGTCGCGGCGGTCATCCCGACCACCAACCCCACGTCTACCGCCATTTTTAAGACGCTGATTTGCCTCAAGACCCGCAACGGCATCATCATCTCTCCCCATCCGCGCGCGAAGAAGTCCACCATCGCCGCCGCAAAGGTTGTGCTGGAAGCCGCTGTGGCTGCCGGCGCGCCCGAAGACATCATCTCGTGGGTCGATGTTCCCTCGCTGGAGCTGACCAACATGGCGATGAAGGAAGCCGACATCATCCTTGCCACCGGCGGCCCCGGCATGGTCAAGGCGGCGTACTCCTCCGGCAAGCCTGCGCTGGGCGTCGGCGCTGGCAACACGCCCGCGATTATCGACGAATCCGCTGACGTGAAGGTGGCCGTCAACTCCATCCTGCACTCCAAGACGTTCGACAACGGTATGATCTGCGCGTCCGAGCAGTCCACCATCGTGCTGGACAGCATCTACGACGCAGTGAAGGCGGAGTTCGCCAAGCGCGGCGCGTACTTCCTCGAAGGCGAAGAGCTGGACAAGGTGCGCAAGACCATCATCATCAACGGCGCACTGAACGCCAAGATTGTCGGTCAGAAGGCGCACACCATCGCCAAGCTCGCAGGCGTGGACGTGCCGGAAACCGCCAAGGTGCTGATTGGTGAAGTCGAATCCGTGGATATTTCTGAAGAGTTCGCGCATGAGAAGCTCTCCCCCGTGCTGGCGATGTACCGCGCCAAGGACATCGACGACGCGTTCGACAAGGCGGAGCACCTGATTGCTGACGGCGGCTACGGCCACACCTCTTCTATCTACCTGAACGCCGTCACCCGCAAGGATTTGATTGACCGCTTCGCTGCGCGCATGAAGACCTGCCGTATCCTCGTCAACACGCCTTCCTCTCAGGGCGGCATCGGCGACCTGTACAACTTCATGCTGCGTCCGTCGCTGACGCTTGGCTGCGGCTCGTGGGGCGGCAACTCCGTCTCTGAGAACGTCGGCGTCAAGCACCTGCTGAACGTCAAGACTGTTGCCATCCGGAGGGAGAATATGCTGTGGTTCCGTGCGCCTGAAAAGGTCTACCTCAAGAAGGGCTGCCTGCCTGTCGCCCTGAATGAACTCAAGGCAGTTATGGGCAAGAAGCGCTGCTTCATCGTCACCGACGCGTTCCTGTTCAAATCCGGCTTCACCAAGGCGATTACCGACAAGCTGGATGAGCTGGGCATCGTCCACACCACGTTCTACGATGTTGCGCCCGACCCGTCCCTCGCCTGCGCGAAGGAAGGCGCAAAGGCCATGACTTCCTTCCAGCCGGACTGCATTATCGCCATCGGCGGCGGTTCCGCAATGGACGCTGGCAAGATTATGTGGGTCATGTACGAGCATCCGGAAGTGGACTTCCTCGACATGGCGATGCGTTTCATGGATATCCGCAAGCGCGTGTACACCTTCCCGAAGATGGGCGAAAAGGCGTACTTCATCGCCGTCCCGACTTCTGCTGGTACGGGCTCCGAGGTCACCCCGTTCGCCGTCATTACCGATCAGGACACCGGCGTGAAGTACCCGCTTGCGGACTACGAGCTGCTGCCGAAGATGGCGATTGTGGATGCTGACATGATGATGTCCGCGCCGAAGGGTTTGACCTCCGCCTCCGGTATCGACGCGCTGACCCACGCGCTGGAAGCCTACGCCTCCATGCTGGCGACGGACTTCACCGACGGTCTGGCGAAGCAGGCGGCTCAGCTGATTTTCGAGTACCTGCCCGCATGCTACGACAACGGTCAGAACGAGCCGGTTGCCCGCGAAAAGATGGGCAACGCCGCCACGATGGCTGGCATGGCGTTCGCGAACGCGTTCCTCGGCGTCTGCCACTCCATGGCGCACAAGCTGGGCGCGTTCCATCACCTGCCGCACGGCATCGCCAACGCGCTGCTGATTGAGCTGGTCATCCGCTACAACAGCGCGGAGGTTCCCACGAAGATGGGCACCTTCCCGCAGTACGCCTATCCGCACACGAAGCGCCGCTACGCTGAATTCGGCGAATTCCTCGGCTTCAAGGGCGCGAATGACGACGAGACGGTGGAGAACCTGATTCGCAACATCCATGCCCTGAAGGAGCGCGTCGGCATCAAGAATACGATCCGCGACTACGGTGTGGACGAGGAGAAGTTCCTCGCGACGCTGGACGAAATGTCCGAGCAGGCGTTCGACGACCAGTGCACCGGCGCGAACCCGCGCTACCCGCTCATCAGCGAAATCAAGGAAATGTATCTGAAGGCGTACTACGGCGAGTAATGCGCCATTCTCCCCGGCTTGGCAGGAATGCTTCTGCTGGGCCGGGCATTTTTGAGCACAAAAAATTTTGTCCGCTTGCAGGAATGTCGCATTTGGGCGGCGAATAGATATTTAGGACAAATATCGGACTTTGCGGGGCGCCCCAATCAGCGCGCGGGCAAAGCATGATAACATGCTCAACTCAATCGCGAAAAGGGAGTCCAGAGGATCACAGACCCTTTGGCAGGTCAAGGGCAGCGCCCTTGCGCCTCTCCCCCCAATAAACATGAACCATATAGAAGGAGGTTTCCCTATGGATTTGACGCATGTGATTGCCGAGCGGGAGAATAAGAAGATTTACCGCGACGGCGCCAAGGCCATCAAAGTGTTTGCCGAAGGGTACAGCAAGGCGGACATTCTGAACGAAGCGCTGAACACGGCGCGCGTGGAAGAGACGGGCCTGCCGATTCCCAAGCTGCTGGCTGTTGACACGGTGAACGGTCAATGGGCGATTACGACGGAGTTCGTTGAAGGCGACACGCTGGCGGCGCTGATGGCGGCGCATCCGGAAAAGGAAGACGAGTACCTGAACCTGTTTGTGGACATTCAGATGAAGGTTCACGCCTGCACCTGCCCGATGCTCAACAGCCTGACCGAGAAGATGCAGCGCAAGATTTCCGCCACCGACCTCGACGCGACCACCCGCTACGAGCTGCACACCCGCTTGGCGAGTATGCACGTCCACAAGAAGGTCTGCCACGGCGACTTCAACCCGTCCAACATTATCTTGAAGCCCGACGGACAGTGGTACATCCTCGACTGGTCGCATGCCACGCAGGGCAACGCGTCCGCTGATGTTGCCCGCACCTACCTGCTCTTCGTCCTCGAAGGCAAGGAAGCGCTGGCGGAGAAGTACCTCTCCCTCTTCTGCAAGAAGAGCGACACCGCCAAGCAGTACGTCCAGCAGTGGATTCCGATCGTCGCCGCGAGCCAGTCCCTCAAGGGCAAGCCCGAAGAGCGCGACCTGCTCATCCGCTGGGCAAGCGTTTGCGAATACGAATAATCATCAAAGGGACTGGCTTCGGTCAGTCCCTTTTTTCGTGGGGATGGGAGACGCCCCATGTAACCATTTTCCCCGCATTTGTTGAAATCTGCCACATTTGCAATTTTCCCTATGTAACCAACTTTTCATCCTCTTTTTTTCGTGGTATCATTATTATAAGAAGGGGGAATTTGCCCTTTTCAAACTTATCTGCCGCGATTGCTTGTCAACCGCCTCCACAATCAGCATGAATGAATTATACACGGCAAATATTGCTCTCAGCGTCTTCGCCATGGCGATTATGCTCTTCTCCCTGCGCGGCGACATCAGCCAATCCAAGATCCGAAACCTGCTCTGCGGCGGCCTGTACGCCACCATCGCCATTTGCGCGCTGTGTGAGTGGTCGGGCGTGCAGATGGATGGCACGCCGCCCGCGCTGATTCCGCTGCATATCGCCGTCAAGACCATCGAACTTTCGCTTGCGCCGCTCATCGGGCTGTTCGCGGGCTGCGTCATCCATCCCTGCCCGCGGAAAGTGGTACACAGGCTGCTGTGCCTTGCGGGCTTCCACGCGCTGCTGGTGCTGCTCTCGGCGTTCACGGGGCTGATGTTCTATGTCGATGGGCAGAATTTCTATCACCACGGATCACTCTACCCGCTCTACACGTTCGCCTACATGGGCAGCATGGTGTTCTTCCTCGTGCAGATTTGGTTCGCCTGCCGCGCCTACCAGTATACCGGCGGCACACAGCTGATGCTCGCGACGCTGTTCGTGCTGTTAGGGCTGATGGTGCAGTTTTTCCTGCCGATGGTCAGAATCGACTGGATTACCATCAGCTGCGGTGCGCTGATGATGTCGAAATTCTCCAGCGACATGGTGCTGCAAACCGACGGGCTGACGCAGCTGGTCAACCGCTTGGGCTACGAGCATTATCTGGCGCGCCTGCGCGTGCCTGCTACCATCCTGATGTTCGACGTTGACCGCTTCAAGGACGTCAACGACCGCCATGGGCACTTGATGGGCGACGCCTGCCTGCGGACGATTGCCGGCTGCATCCGCCGCGCGTACGGGAATTACGGGACGTGCTTCCGCATCGGCGGCGACGAGTTCTGCGTGATACTGACGCGGCGGAACGCGCAATACAACACCATGACGGAGATTTTCCAGCACCTGATGGATGCGGCGCGGGCGGAGAATCCGGTTCTGCCGACGGTATCGGTGGGCTGTTCGCATTTTAATCCGTCAACGGATGATTTGGCGGAGTCCTTAGCGCGGGCAGACGCGCGGATGTATCAGAATAAGGAAGCGCATAGATAATAGCGCACAGAAATACCGCGGCGAAGTGAGATTTTCGCCGCGGTTTCGCTGATTGATGTTTAAATCACCATTTGTAATCGCCGCATTGCTTGCAGTAGTGCGCTTCCTTTGTATTTGTGAAGCCGCACCGCTTGCAAACCCAGTATTCCGGAATTGGCTCCTCCACTTTGGCGCGCTCGGAAGCGGGCGTTGTCAGAACTTGCTCCCCTGCATCGACGTCATTCTTCAGCCCCTTATTCTGCCCAAGGTTTTTGTTGATTTCCTTCAGGATGTCGCGTTCCTTCAAGTCCGGCATTGCCGCCACCAGAATATAGGCAATCGCAAAGAAGAAGCAACTCCACTTCCACAGATTCTCGTCGTATCCCTTGTCATTCGCAATCTCGCCGGCTTTCGACGCCATGCAGTAGTTAATTACAAGGAGAACGACCGCGCCAATAAAATACCAAACTTCCTCGTTCATTTCTTTCACCCTCCTCGCTACTTTCCTGTATCATATCCGTTTTTTTCTATTTGTCAAGCATTTTCCTCAATTTTCACATATTATTCTGCAATGAAAAATCCGAATACAAAAAACACGCATTCCACATTCGGAGTGCGTGCTTTTGTTGATATTACCGATTCACATACGCGTCGATTTCATTCCGGCTGGAGATTTGCAGCTTCACAAAAATGCTCTCCATGTACGACTTCACCGTGTTGACGGAAATGCCCATCAGCGCGGCGATTTCCTTGTTGCTGCGACCCTTCGCGGCAAGCATGGCAATCGAAAACTCGTAGGGTGTGAGCGCGTCGGTCACCTGCAGCGTCGACACGGGGTTGTGAATTTTCATCCACCCGCGGCTGAAGCGGTAGACCGACTGCACAATCTTGTTGTACGTTTCCGGCTCCTGCTTGCGCAGCGCGCGCTCCACCTGCCCCTGCAAAATGCCGTGATGCTCCACAAACGGGTGGATGTACCCCTCGCGGCTGGCGATGCTCCACGCGGCATCGAACTTCTGCTCCGCGCGTTCATCCTGCTTCAGGCTCATGCAAATCATGCACAGGACGATGTTGAGGTAGATGCTGTCAATGGGGTAGCGCGTGCCTGCCATCAGCAGGGCGGATTCGGCAATGCCCATCGCGTGTTCGTATTCGCGCCGGATGTAGAGCGCGTGGGCGATGGCGTACATGGCGAAATACTGCATTCCGGGCGGAAGAATACCGATAGCGGGGCGGATAGGGGTCAAGTCGAGCTTCTCGGAGTGGAAGAACACGCTGATGAGCGCGTCGGTAATGCTGCTGTACAGCCGCCACGAATCGTCGTTTGCGCGCTGCCCGTCCCGCTGAATCATTTCGAGATTCCGGCGGCACTTGGCGGCGTCCCCCGTCTGCAGCATCGCCATCGTGTTGGTAATCAGCGCGGACAGGCGGATTTCGGGGCACTTGCTCGTCAGGTATTTCTCGCTGATTTCGCGGGCTTCCTCGTGCTCATCGCGGAAATAGTGGTGCAGGGCGCGGGCGATGTCGCGTTCCTCCTCGTCGTTCATGGTCAGCAGGAGATTTTGGAAGCCGTTGTCGCACGGGCGGGAAATCAGCGGCATATAGCACTTGGCCATCCGCGGGGGGATTTTTTCCTGCCCGCGCTGCCCGCTCTTGCGCAAATCCGCCGGATGCGGCGTATTCGCCGGAATCAGCCACCCGCCCGATTTCCGGATTGCCCCCTGAATCCGCCCGGTATTCAGGTAGTAATTCACCATGCGGATGGAAACGCCCCACAGCTCCGCTATTTCCTTTACGCTGAGGTAGTCCAATGCGCATCCCCTCCTTGTCCTTCTTGCTTATGCTTACGGAATTGGCTCCCAAAGCATGGTCGCCGTTCGATTGCCATACGAGCCCTTGGGCAGCATGTAGGAGCGCGGCGTTCCTGATACGCCGTCGATTTTCCAGCCTACAAAGGTATAGCCCGGGAGGTAGTAGGACGGGTCTTCTTCCGGTGCCCCGAAATAAATTTGGTTGTTGATGGTGTATTGAACCCAATTATATACTCTGCCGTGGCTCACGTAGGTAATGGTGTACGTCGCCACACGCCACTCCGCCTCGTAAATGCGGTCGCCGGTTGAGCCTTCGGGGATAATCATCGGCGTTGAAGGGAACTGACCGCTGCCATCGAGGACCCAGCCGGCAAATTCGTAGCCCGGACGCTCGGGAGGGATGGGCAGGGTGACGGAATCCTCCACGGTGTAGCGTATCGAAGCTATGACTGCGCCGCCGTTCGTGACCAGTGTGATGGTGTATCTGATCACCTTCCAGTTTGCGGTATACGCCTTGTTTCCCGTCGAACCCTTCGGAATTTTGACGCTTGTCTGCGGCGTCGTGATGCGCTCGCCCGTCCAGCCGACAAACTCGTAGCCGTTGCGGGTCGGGGTCGGCAGCTCGAAATCCTCATCCGTTATGGTGTAAACCACCTTTTCTTGACCGCTGCCGCCGTTCAAATCCATGGTGATGGTGTACTCCGCCAAACGCCACTCCGCCTTGTAATGGAGGTCGCCGGTTGTGCCAGGATAAATAATGAGCGGCGTGGAAGGGAGCATACCGCTGCCATCGAGGGTCCAGCCGGCAAATTCGTAGCCCGGACGGAGAATGTAAGGCAGGGTGAAGGTATCCTCCACGGTGTATTTTATCGGAGACACGACTGGGCCGCCGTTCGTGTCCAGTGTGATGGTGTATTCAATCACCTGCCAGTTTGCGGTATACGCCTTGTTCCCCGTCGAACCCTTCGGAATTATGACGCTTGTCTGCGGCGTCGTGATGCCCTCGCCCGTCCAGCCGACAAACTCGTAGCCGTTGCGGGTCGGGGTCGGCAGCTCGAAATCCTCATCCGTTATGGTGTAAATCACCTTTTCTTTACCGCTGCCGCCGTTCAAATCCATGGTGATGTAGTATCCTGTCAGTACCCAGTTCTCGATATACCTCTTGTCGCCCGTCGAACCCTTCGGGATGGTCACGTTCGGCTGCGGCGTCGTGATGCCCTCGCCTGTCCAGCCAAGGAACGTGTAGCCCTTGCGGGTCGGGGTCGGCAGCGTGAAGGTTTCCTCCACCGTGTAGACATACGCTCCCGATGAGCCCGCATTGCCCCCTTCCAGCAGCGTAATGATGGTGTATTCAATCACCTGCCAATTCGCGGTGTAGGTGCGGTCGCCCGTGCTTCCCTGCGGGATTTCAATGGTTTCCTGCGGTTCGGTGATGCCCTCGCCCGTCCAGCCGAGGAAGATGTAGCCCGTGCGAACCGGGGTCGGCAGCTGGAACGCTTCCGATTCCACCGTGTACTGGATGGGACGGATCGGATCGCCGCCTGCCGTGTCCATCGTGACGGTATAAAGCTTGTTCGCCGTCAGCGTCAAGGTCAGCGGCGCGTAGGGCATGAGGAAGGAAACCGCGTCGTTCCCCTCGCTGATACTCAGGGAAATAGCGGGGTCGCTCAGGAAAACGTGGATGCCGCGATAGCCCGCTGCGGGCGCGATTTGCACCGTCACCTGCTCACCCGCGCGGCACAGCAGGTCGTTGCCCTCCGCCGGCATGTCGCTGCCCCAGAGGACGTTCTGCGCGTCGATGGTCACGCGCTGCGTGTCCGCCGTCCACGTCAGCGTAACGATGCGCCTTTCTTCGCGGCCTGTTACGGGCAGGAATGTGTCCGTCTCCTCGCCGCGCAGTCCCGTCAGGTGAATGAGGGCACGCTCGTCCGCCCCGAAGTCGCTGCGCTTGAACTGCGTCACCCACTCGCCGCGCTCCTTATCGAAGGTGAAGCTCGCCACGGCGCCGCTGCGCAGGGTCAGGCTCGGCGTGAAGTAATCCGGGCGCGCGCCGCTGATGCGAACGCGGTAGGTGATGCGCCCGTCCTGCTCGCCATAGCGGTAGACGTACACCGGGAATTCCGCTACCAGCGTGCTGTCATCCGTCAGTGGGAACGCAACATCGCCCTCGCGGGAAAGATAGACATAATTTTCCGCCACGGCAAAGCAGGATTCGCCGCCATTCAGGCGGTAGACCTTGCTCCACGGGTCTGCGCTGCGCATTTCCGGCAGCAGCACATACTGCTCCTGCAAATCCGGATACTTCTCCGCAAACGCCGCCTCGATGCTGTCCATCATGTTGACCGCGCCCATCGAGCAGCTGTCGCCCGTGTACTGCACTGTCGTTTCTGTCAGCAGCGCGCCGTCCCAATCCGCCGTTTCCAGCTGCATGTCCTTGGCGCTCTGGTCAACAAGGCGGAAGCGCACGGTCAGGCTGATTTTCTTCTCCACCTTCAGCTCGCTGCCCATATGCAGCTGCTGCCCCGGCACAAGCGCGTTCTTGCCCGGATTCAGCACAATATCGCCCGTCGGCAGCGGGGCATCCGTCAGGTTCACGAGGTTCGTCGCAATCCCGATATCGAGATTCATCGGCTTGTCCACCACGATGGTGGAGCGGACATTGCCCTCGCCGTTCAGCGACACATTCCCCGACGCGCCCAGAATCAGCTCCTGAACCTCTGCCGCCGCGCCGATGTTCAGCCGAACGTCCTCGTCCGACAGCACATACAGCCGGTCGATTTTGCCGGACGGCAGATTGGCGTTCAGCCCGCCGAGAACCAGCAGATTGCCGTTCATTTCCGGCGCATTGAACTCCGTGTCGCCCAGATGGTCAAAAATCGCGTCGCCGATGAAGGCTTCCGGCGGCTGCGTGTCCTTTTTCAACACGGTGATGCCAAATCGCCCGATGTTCTCCTGAAACGCCGGGTCATCCCAGTCCGTATTGTCCCATATGCCAGCGCCGATTTCTTTCGCCAGCCGCTCCAGCGCTGAGTCCTTGCCCTGTGGTGTCTGGTTCTTGTTGATGGTGTTCAGTGTGTTCAGCGCGCCCATGTTGTTTTCCACAATCATGGCCGCCGATGCTGTACCCGCCCAAATGATACTGCATAAGAGCAGGAAAATGGTGCTCCATCGTGCGATTCGCTTCATGCTGCTTCCTCCTTGCTGATAGCTTCCGCGGGCTTTTTTCCCATAGAAATCGCCCTTCTGGTTTCAGTATACCATTGGCAAGCGCTGTTTGCCACCGCCATTCAATGGATTAATTGGACGTTTCCCTGCCCTTTTCCTGCTGAAAATTCCTGCATTCACGCAGATTTCCCGTCAATTCGCGCATGTTTTCCGCCGAATATACCTTGCCAAGGCAGGAAATATCGGTTGCCAAGGATGGCAAAGTGTATCTTTCCAACATGCGAAAAAAAGGCGAACCGGTTTTGAAGCCGATTCGCCCGTGGATTTATCCAAACTTGGATGGAATTACTTGGCGATGGTGCAGTGCATGAAGTACTTGTAGCCCAGCGGGTTGGAGAAGAAGCCCTGCACGGAGTCGTCGATCATGAAGATGTCGGTGTAGTAGTACAGCGGCACGATGCAGCCAGTATTCATCAGCATATCTTCCGCGATGTGCATCATGGCATAACGGTTCGCGCTGTCGGTGCAGCTCTTGATAGCAGAAATCAGCACGTCATAGGTTTCCGCCCAAGTGCCGTTCTCCACCTTCACGTCGTAGCCGTAGGGGGTCAGGTCGAGGTTGTAGATCTTCAGATCCGCATTCGCGCCCTTGCCGTACTGCACGTCGTTGTTGCCGGAGCCGGTCACCCACATGTCGAGGAAGCAGATCGGGTCGTTGTAGTCCGCCAGCCAGCCGTTGCGCGCGATGGAGTAATCGCCCGCCTTACGGGTGTTCAGGAAGGTGTTCCATTCCTGGTTGTTCAGGTTCATGGTGATGCCGACCGCAGAAACCGCGCTCTGGAGGTATTCGCCAATCGCCTTGTGGGCTTCGGAGGTGTTGTAGAGGTAGGTCAGGGACGAGAAGTTGGTGAAGACGCCGTTCGCCTCGTCGTAGGTGTAGTACTTCTTCAGGGTTTCAACCGCCTTGTCGAAGTTCGCCATGTAGACGTCTTCGTCGTCGGTCACGTCGTAGTAGCCGGTGACGCCTTCCACATGGCCCGCGTTCTTGTAGAACTCAGAGCCGTCCGCATCGGTCATGCCCATCGGGACGAAGCTGGACGCAGGAAGCTGACCAGCCTGACCGATTTCGGTGACGATGTAGTTGCGGTCAAACAGCAGGCCAATCGCCTGACGGACTTCTGCGCGCGCCGCTTCCGCTTCTTCGGGGGTCATGTTCGCGAGCAGGTCAGCGGGCAGGATTTCTTCGTTGATGTTCCAGCAGACATAGTAGGTACCAATCTGGCCGGCAACAACAAATTCCGTCGGATACTGTTCCTTCAGGGAAGCGATTTCAGAGGTGGGAACGTCGTCGATCAGCTGCCAGTCGCCCTTCTGGAAGTTCGCCAGCATGTTGTTCGCGTCGTCGGAGAGGTAGAAGTCCAGCTCGTCCATCGTGACCTTGTCCACCGCATGATAGTAGGGGTTCTTGGTCAGGGTGATCTTGCTGTTGTGTTCCCACGCGGTCATGGTGTACGGGCCATTGCCGATGTAGGTGGAAGGATCGGTCGCCCACGCTTCGTTGGCGACGACGTCCTCACGCACGGGCATGTACGCCGGGAAGGCGAGCAGCTCGTTCCAGTAGGCAACGGGGTTGTTCAGGGTAACGGTCAGGGTCTTGTTGTCCACGGCGGTCACAGCGAGGTTTTCCGCCTTGGGGTCGGAGCCGTCCGCAGTGTAGCCCTTGATGACTTCAAACATGTAGCCATAGTCCGCGCCCAGCTCGGAGGAAGCAGCGCGCTTCCACGCGAACTCGAAGTCCTTCGCGGTCAAATCCTTGCCGTCGGACCACTTCAGGCCGTCAACGAGCGTGTAGGTGTACGTCACCGTGCCGTCGTCATTGACCACCGGATCCGGCAGTTCTACCGCGCAGTCCGGCAGGATTTCCAGCTTGCCGTCGTCGGTCTGCGCCCAAGTGGACAGGCCTGCGAACAGGTGAGCGACCATCGTCGCGCCGTCCACAGCGGAGTTCAGCGCCGGGTCAAGCGTATCAGGCTCGGACGCGATGCAGACAGCCATGTACGTCTTGCCGTCTTCGGCGACAGCGCACAGGGTGCAGGTCACCATCATTGCGATGGCGAGCAGGAGAGCAGTCAGCTTCTTCATGAAAAAACCTCCCTTAATATTCTGTGACAGCCTTGCTTTTCGTAGACTGTCTGTATCAAAAATGCGTAAAGCGCATCCTTGAAGCAATTTTTTTGCGCGGATAAACACGCGGGCACACTATGCCAGTGTCACCAACGCAATCGCGCGAAAGGGTCAAGGGACGAAGTCCCTTGCAGGGTGCAGGGGCAGCGCCCCTGCCGGAGTCCAGAGGCAGAGCCTCTGGCGTCTCCCCTTTTACCCCAGTTCCTTCACCCGGTGGCAGGCGACGAAGTGACCCTTCTCGACTTCGTTGAAGGGCGGCATCGACTGCGCGCAGGCTTCGGTGGCGTAGGGGCAGCGCGTGCGGAACGGACAGCCCGACGGCGCGTTCAGGGGGCTTGGAATGTCGCCGGAGAGGACAATGCGCTTGTTCGCGCGCGCCGCCTTCGGGTCAGGCAGCGGAACGGCGGACAAAAGCGACTTGGAATACGGGTGCAGCGGGTGATTGTAGATTTCCTCCGCCGACGCCAGCTCCACCATCTTGCCCAGATACATCACGGCGATTCTGTCCGAAATGTGCCGCACAACCAGCAGGTCATGCGCAATGAACAGGTATGTCAGCCCCAGCCGATCCTGCAAATCATCAAACATGTTGATGACTTGCGCCTGAATCGACACGTCCAGCGCCGACACCGGCTCGTCGCAGACGATGAATTCCGGATTCACCGCCAGCGCGCGGGCAATGCCGATGCGCTGCCGCTGACCGCCGGAAAACTCGTGCGCGTAACGCGAGGCGTGTTCACTGTTCAGCCCGACATAGCCCAGCAGCTGCAAAATGCGCTCCTCCCGCTCCTTCTTGGAGGAATACAGGTGGTGCACATCCAGCGGTTCGCCCACGATGTCCGACACGGTCATGCGCGGGTTCAGCGAGGAGTACGGATCTTGGAACACCATCGTCGCCTTCGTGCGGAACTTCTGCAAGTCCGCTTTCGTCTTGACGGGCTTGCCATCGTAAATGATTTCGCCCGCCGTCGGCTTGTACAATTGGAGGATGGTGCGCCCAACAGTCGTCTTGCCGCAGCCGGATTCGCCCACCAGACCGAGCGTTTCGCCCTTGTTGATGGTGAAGGACACATCATCGACCGCCTTCAGCGGCTTGGTGCGGAAGAAGCCCATGTTGATGTCAAAATACTCTTTCAGTCCTTTGACTTCCAGCAGCGGCTGGTGCATCTGCGCTTCAGACACAGGGCACTCCTCCTTCCTCCGTGATGCTGCCGTCCTCAACGCCCTTCTTGACGTTCATCCAGCAGGTTGCCATATGGTCGTCATTGATGAGCATCCGAACCGGCTTCTCTTTCAGGCAAATCTTCATCGCCGCCTCACAGCGGGGCGCAAACGGGCAGCCTTTGGGCATGTTCAGCAGGTCAATCGGCGTACCGGTAATCGGCTGCAGGCGCTGTCCGTTGTTCTCCGCCGTCGGGATGGAGCGCATCAAGCCCTTTGTGTACTCGTGGCGCGGGTTGTAGAAGATTTCATCCGCCGTCCCCTGCTCGCAGATAGAACCGGCGTACATGACGATGACCTCGTCGCACATCTGGGCGACAACGCCCAAGTCGTGCGTAATCATGATAATCGCCATGCCCATCTTCTTCTGCAGGTCGCGCATCAAATCAAGAATCTGCGCCTGAATTGTCACGTCCAGCGCGGTCGTCGGCTCGTCGGCAATCAGAATGTCCGGCTCGCACGCCAGCGCCATAGCAATCATCACGCGCTGCCGCATACCGCCCGACAGCTCGAACGGGTACTGCTTCATGCGCTTTTCCGGCTCGTTGACGTTGACCAACTTCAGCATCTCCACCGCGCGTTCGCGCGCCTGATGGCGGTTGCGGTCGGTGTGCAGCAGAATCGCTTCCATCAGCTGCCGGCCGATGGTGTAGGTCGGGTTCAGGGACGTCATCGGGTCTTGGAAGATAATCGAGATGCGGTTGCCGCGCACGGAGCGCAGCAGCTTCTCGTCCGCGCCGACCAGCTCCTGCCCGTCGAATTTCACGCTGCCGCTGACGATTTTGCCCGTCGGCGCGAGAATCTGCATGACGGAATACGCCGTGACGCTCTTGCCCGAACCGCTTTCGCCCACGATGCCCAGCACCTTGCCATGGTCAAGGCGGAACGAAACGCCGTCCACCGCCTTGACTTCGCCCGCGTCGGTGAAGAAGGATGTATGCAGGTCATTGACTTCCAGCAATGCCATTTTGTCCAGCTCCTTTCATCACGCATTCAGCTTCGGGTCAAATGCGTCGCGCAGGCCGTCGCCGAACAGGTTCAGGCTCAGCACGATGAGGCAGATGACCACGGCGGGGATAATCAAGCGATAGGTGTAGGAATAGATGCCGTTGAGCGCGTCAGAAGCCAGCGAACCCAGCGAAGGCATCGGCGCGTTGACGCCCAGCCCCAGGAAGGACAGGAAGCTTTCGGTGAAAATCGCGTTCGGAATTTGCAGCGCAGTCGAAATAATCACGACGCTGATGCAGTTCGGCAGAAGGTGCTTGCGGATAATCCACCGCGCCTTCGCGCCCGTCGCCTGCGCCGACAGCACATACTCCTGCTCGCGGAGGGACAGAATCTGACCGCGAATCAGGCGCGCCATGCCCACCCAATAGAGCAGACCAAAGACGATGAACATGCTGATGATGTTCGAGCCGATTTTCTCTAAGATGGTGCCTTCCACATGCAGCACCTGCCCCAGCACGACCGACAGCAGGATGATGACCAGCATATCCGGCAATGAGTAGATAATATCGACGATTCGCATGATGAACAAGTCCACCCTGCCGCCGAAATATCCCGCGACTGCGCCAATCATCATGCCAATCACCAGCACGATGATGCTGGCGAAGAAGCCGACAGCGAGGGAAATGCGTGTCCCGTAGACGACGCGGATGAAGTAGTCGCGTCCGTGCGCGTCCGTGCCGAAGATGTGCGGGAAAACAGATTCCCCTTTGTCGATTTTCTTCAGTTCCGTCTTGCCGTACTGGAACGGCGCGAGGTTGTTGTAGCTGTTGTCCATCGGGCGACCCTTCGTCTGTCCCAGCATCTGGTCATACGAATACGGCCAGAACATTGGGATGATGATGGAGGACAGCGTAATCAGCACAATCAGAATCAGGCTGATGGTCGCGACCTTGTTTTTCAGCAGGCGCTTCACGCCGTCGCGGAAAAAGGTCGAGGACGGCCGCATCCGGGAGATGACTTCCTTTTCCTCCGCCGTCGCGGGCATGAAGGAATCCACATCCAGATGCAGGCTAAAGGGCTTTTTCTTGTTCATCATCATGGTGCAGAGGCCTCCTTATTCGTAATCAATGCGCGGATCAACCACCTTGTAGAGCAGGTCGCTGATCAGATTCATAATCACGATTAAAGAGGCGAGGAAAATGGTCGTCCCCATAATCATGGTGTAGTCGCGGTTGGTGATGCTGGATACGAACTGGCGGCCGATACCCGGCACGGCGAAAATCTGCTCGACGACCATCGAGCCGGTGACGATGAACGCCAGCATCGGGCCGAAATAGGTGATAACCGGAATCAGCGAGTTCTTCAGCGCGTGACCGAAGATAATTTTCTTGCCCGAAACGCCCTTGGCGCGCGCGGTGCGGATGTAATCCTGCCCCAGCACGTCGAGCATGGAGGAGCGCGTCAGGCGCGTGATGTAGCTCATCGGGTAGAGCGCAAGGGTGATAATCGGGAGGATCAGCCCTTCGGCCGTCGCGCCGTTCGCGGGTACCCAGCCTAACTTGACTGAGAACACTATCAGCAGGAATGACCCCATAATGAACGACGGCATGGACACGAACGCGGTCGTAATCACCATGATAATCTTATCCAGCACGGTGTTGCGCCGCAGCGCCGCCAGCGCGCCGAGGACGATGCCGGCAATCGCCGCGCTGAACGCCGCAATCAGACCAAGCTTCGCGGAGGTCTTCATGCCATCCAGAATAATGTCAATGACCTGACGGCCGCGCTGCTTCAGGCTCGGCCCGAAGTCCAGCTTCGTCACCACGTCGCGCAGATACGTCACATACTGTTCGCCCAGCGGCTTGTCCAGCCCGTACTTGGCCTCCAGCGCCGCCTGCGCTTCCGCGGAAATTGCCTTTTCACTTGCGAACGGTCCACCCGGAATCGAGTGCATCACGAAGAACGTCACCGTGATGACAATCCAGATGGTCAGCAGCGCCAGCAGCACGCGCTTGAGGATATAAAACAGCATCTTGGAATTCATCCGCTCCACCTTCCCGGCAGGGGCGCTGCCGCGTCTGCCTGCGTTTCTTGTTCATCGACACGCCAAACCAACCGGCTTCACCGTGTCGATGCTTTCTTATGCAACACTGTATGGAGAAAATCAAGTGTTTTGTTGCACAAACTGTGTTTTTTTCATGTTTTTCTCGTGTATTTTGAATATTTTCGGGCATGTCGTTGCATTTGTCAAGTTTTCTGCAGTTCCTTGTGCATTTTTGCGCACAAAAAATGCAGGACGCTCATTCGTCCTGCATCGTGGTAACGAAGTGAATTACTCCGCCGCCGCCAAGCTGCCGAAGATTTCCAGCGGCATATTCTCCAGCGCGTCGCCCACTTCCTTGCTGGCGACCTGGAACGTCACAGCGAGAACCGTCTCGTCGTCAAGGAAAGCATACAGCGCCAGCACGGTGTCGCCCGGCGTGTACATGAGGCAATAGTTTTCGTTGACATACAGCTCAGCGAGCATTTCTTCCGTCGCGCCCGCATCCTGAATGCCTTGCAGCAGCGTTTCGAAAGTCATCGCGGACTTCTGCACCGTAATGCTGACCGTCTGGTCGGCGTTGACGGCGAAGAGCAGGATGTTCTCGGCGTTTTCCGTGCCTGCGGGGACTTCCTGAACCGCCCAGTCCGCCGGAATCTGCATCGTCAGACCCGTTTCACCCAGCGCAACCGTCTGCGCCTCGAAGCTGACATTCATTTCAACTGCCGGCACTTCCGCTTCTTCCTCCGCGAACGCAAAGGCAGTGCAGCACATCATGAGCGCCATCAGGAGAGCAAGGAGTTTCTTCATATTTGTTTCCGTCCTTTCATTTCCAGCATGATTCGGCTGATTTCTTTCCATATTAAACAGCCACATCTGGTAACATTTATGATACCAAATGCAAGCCGCTTTTGCAATACGCTTTCGCGCAGGAAAACGGTTGATTCGCGCGGATTTGGGATTTCAGAATGAAGCAGCTTCCATTTTCATTCGGAAAATGCGAGTGAAGTAACTTTTATTTACTTTTCAATTCTCACAAAAACAAACAGTTGATTCTTTCCGTAAAAGCGGACTTTGCTTCCCTCCTCCTTCACAAAAAACGGGGCACCGCGAGAGCCTTTCGCCCCCGCAGCACCCCGCCATCCGCGGCTGCGCAATTCCGCATTGTCCCTTACTTCTTCGTCCAGTCCTGCTTTTCGCCGATGCCGTAGTTTGCCGGCAGCACGTCGTCATCAACCAGCACGAAGCCCAAATCCGCCGTGTAGGTCGTACTGGCGGAGGTCACCTGAACCGGGTTCGATTCACCGTTTTCGCCCAGAATCGACGCAATCAGCGGAATATCCGTGCGCATACGCGTCGGCACAACTTCCGCCGGGTAGATGGGCTTGAGCGTGTACACGCCCGGATACAGGTTCTCAAAGGTGTAGTAGCCATACGCGTCGGTCGTCGTTTCCGCGACGAGCTGGTCATTGCGCCACAGCTCGATGCGCATGTCGCCCAGACCGAGTTCGCCCGCGTCCTGCAGTCCGTTGCCGTTCAGGTCAAGCCAGCAGAAGTCGCCCAGCGTGCCCGGCTGCACCGCGCCAATATTCTGTTCCAGCTGATGCTGGCTCATGCGCAGGGCAATCAGGTCGCTCTCTCCCTCGCGGGCAGTGTAGGTCGTCATCACGCTGATGTTCTGCCCGTCCTTGAGGCGCGTGTCATCCTTTTCTACGACGACGTAGCCGTTCGGGAGCGTCACACGCAGACGGTAGTTCCCCGGCATCAGCCCATCAAAGCGGTAGACGCCGTCCTCGCCCGTCGCCGCGGTTTGCAGTTCGCTGCCCTTTTCGTCCAGCAGGATAACCTCCGCGCCGGACAGGGGCGCAATCTCGCCCGCGTTGTCGCACCAGACCATGCCGCCGATGCTTGTGTCAATCTTCAAGCCCAGCATCGGAGCAGTATAGTTGTTGTTTTCGCTAATTTCAATTTCGGTCATGACGAGCTGACTGCCCTCGGTGGTGAAGGTGCTGTCGCCCAGACGCGCCGCCTGCGTACCTTCCTTGAGGTCGTAGGCAAGGCTGTACACGCCGGGGGCAATGCCATCGATGGCGAATCGCCCATCCGCATCGGTCTGCACCTGCGCAAACACCGCGCCGGTTTCATCCAGCAGGGTCAGCGTCTCATTTTCCGGGGTGATTTCGCCAGCGTCCATGCGCCCGTTGTCATTCTCATCCACCCAAACCTGACCGGACATCTTCGACGGAATCACGCCGCCAAGCGCCTGATTCAGCCATTCCTCGCCCAGCCCGATTTCGATGTTCACCTGCTGCTCGTTCAGCCCGTGCATCAACGGCAGGGTCACATTACCGTCCAGCTTGGAGAGCACCATGCCCTCCGGGAAGCGCAGGGTCAGCGTGTAAGTGTCCGGCCGCAGCCCGGTGAAGCTGTACGCGCCCGTCGCATCGGTGAGGACGGTCTGCTCCGTCAAATCCTCGCGGGAGGGGGTCAGAATCAGCGTCACGCCGGCAAGCGCCGCTTCGTTTGCATCCTGTGCGCCGTTGCCGTTGTGATCGGCAAACACCATGCCTTCAATGTCGCCCAAAGCCAGTGCGCCGCACAGGGGCGCGGTGACCTCTTCGCCCACGCCGATGGTAAAGGAATCCGTCGTGCCGTCGGAATCCGGCGCGATGGTGTTGCCGCCGTCCGCCAGGGGAGCAAACACGCCGTCGCCCGGCAGCTCGTAGCGCAAGCGGTACGTTCCGGGCAGCACCGCGTCAAACAGGAAACTGCCATCCGCGCCGATGGTGCGGGTCGCCACGTCACCGGTTTCGTCCATCAGGTGAACCACCGCGCCGAGCAAGCCGCCTTCATCCGCGTCGCGCAGGCCATTGTCGTTCTTGTCGGCAAACACCACGCCGGACACATGGCCGGGGGTAATCATGCCGATATCAAGACCCGTCAAATCCGCGCCCATTGTCAGCGCCACCGGGTCGCTTTCGCCCGCGCCGCCGGAGAGATTGCGGAGGATATTGCCGTCGCCCGTGCGAGTGAACGCCAAGCCGCGGTTCGCGGTCGCGCTCACGGTGTACTGCCCCGGCGCAAGGTCATCGAAGGTATACACGCCGCTGCGGTTCGTTTTCGCCGTGCGGGTATTGCCGTTTTCATCCGTCAGGGTGACGGTGAAGTTGTTGACCATCTTTTCCGCGTCCATCCGGCTGCCGGAGAAGTCGTCATCCAGATACACCGTGCCGGAGATGCTGCCGTAAGTAATCGCGCCGATGGCCATCGTCATCTCGCTGTCGTTCTCCAGCACCACGTCGGAAATCGTGTGCTCGCGGCGGTCAGTGCCGGGCGCGAACAGGTTGCCGTACTCGCCATCGCCCGCGATGGTGTACACATAGCCCTGCGGAATCGTCGCTTTGACGCGGAACGTGCTGCCGCGGATGTTGGCGAAGGTGAAGCGCCCGTTCTCGTCGGAGACGGTGTTCAGCAGCTCCTTGCCGATGGCCTGACGGTACAGGACGACCTTCACGCCTTCCAGCGTCTTTTCGCCCTCGTCGTACACGCCGTTGTTGTTTTCATCCAGGAAGCAGATGCCGTTGATGTCAGAGCCCTTCATCACGCCAAGGAGGACTTCCTCCAAGTCACCGCGTTCAAGAATCACCTGATCCGTTTCGGAGCGCTTGAATTCGCTGGTGATGATGGAGCGGCGATTGCCGCCCGTCTGGCTGTATCGCGCAAACACCAGGCCGTCCGGCAGGCTGTATTCGACATTGTATGTGCCGTAGCGCATTTGACCGATGTAGAATTTGCCGTCCTCGCCGCTCTCGGTTTCGTACACCAGACCGTTTTTCACGCCGACGGCGCGGATTTTGATGCCCGCTTGACCGGGTTCGCCGTCCTGATACACGCCGTCGTCGTTTTCATCCAGCCACACAAGGCCCTGCAGCGCCGCCATCGTCATCACGCCGACGCCCACGTCGGTCACAGAACCGGCTTCGAGGGTCAGCGGCACGCTGTTTTGCACTCGTTCGGTCGTTTCATCCATGATGGACATGTTCGCGCTGACATTTTTGCCGTGCGCACCATGGCCGAAGCCCGCGGGCAGCTCGCTGCGCAGGACGTACGTCCCCGCCGGCACAGCCAGCGACACTTCGCCGTTCTTGTCCGTTTCGCCGGATGCCACAACAACCTCCACGCCGTTGACTTCGGTGATGAGGCTCATCGTCGCGCCGGACACGCCTTCCTCGTACTTCCCGCGTGAACCGTTGTTATCGTTGTCGCGGAAGGCGTGGATGGTCAGCGCCGCCGGATTCGCCGCCTTCGCGGTCACAGTCGCGGGTTCGTCGCTAATGACGAGCGCGCCGTTGGCAAGGGTCACGCCCGCATCATAGCGGACGACGTACGTCCCGTATTCGAGGAACTCCGCCTGCCAAGCGCCGTTTTCATCCGTCACCGCTTCCGCCGCGACTTCGCCCGCCTGATTGACCAGCTGCACCTGCACGCCGCTCATCGGCTGACCGTCCAGCCCCAGCACCACGCCGGAAGCGTCGCCGGTGGCATGGTTCGCCAGCGCCGGCAGCACAACGGTTTCGCCCGCGCCGATTTCCACCAGAATGCTCGCCGTCACGCCCGTATCGGTCGTGCTGAGCGTCCAGCCCTCGGTGTCATACAAGCCGCGCGGCAGGGTTGCCGTAATCTGGTAGGTATCAGGATACAGGTCGTTCAGCGCAAACGCGCCGCTGACCGTCATCTGTTCGCTCATCCGTTGACCGGAAATCGTCACTTCCGCCGGGGCAGACAGATCGTCGATGCTGCCGGTCATGCCGCCGCTGAGCGTCAGATCCAGTTCATAGCGGCTGGTCTGCATCGCCTGAATGTTCACCAGCCACTGTGCCTGACCCTTTTGCAGGTTCGGCCAGTCGTTCACGCCCGTCAGCAGCGTGCCTTCCGGCAGCGTCACCGTGACGGAGTACGTCCCGTGGAAGAGGTCGGCTTCCTTCACCGTCTCGCCATCAGTCAGGTAGCCCGTGCGGGTCGTTTTGCCGTCCTCGCTGACAATCTGGTACGCCACTGCCGCGTTCACGCCGCGCATGAGCATCGTCAGCGTGCCGTCCACGGGTTCAGGGGTGGGGGTCGGCGTAGGCGTAGGCGTCGGGCTCGGCGTGGGCGTCGGGGTCGCCGTCGGGGTTGGCGTCGGCGCTTCCGTGGGTTCCTCCGTCGGTTCTTCCGTCGGATTCTCGGTCGGCGCTTCCGTCGGCGCTAATGTCGGGGTCGCCGTCGGCGTAGGCGTTGCCGTCGGTGTCGGGGTCGGGGTAGGTGTCGGGGTGGGCGTCGGCGTAGGCGTAGGTTCAGGCGTGGCGGTCGGCGCCATCGTCGGCGGCACATAGTAATAGGAAGCGTTCACCTTCGTCACGGAATCCGGACCCGTGTAGCGCTCAATGTTGATAATCTTGTCGCGCCAGCTTTCAATGGCCAGCGAAGCCTTCGTCATGCGCAGGGTGTACAGCCCCGTGTGAATCGCCGCCGGCAGGGCATAGTCGCCCCGGCTGTCGGTGTCGAAGGAGAGAATCGTCTCGCCGCGCTCGTTAATCAGGTCAAAAGAGGAGCTGCTCTCCGTGTGCACGGTGAACAGACCCGTGTCCGTCAGCACAGCAATGACCGCTTTGTTCAGCCGTCCGCCGACAATCGACACGGTGTAGCTCGCCGCCATAATGGCGTCCTCCGGCATCGTTTCCGCCACCGGGACAAGCTGCACATTGCCCGTTCCGGGGACGGAAATCGGGTCGCTGCCGAAGTCGGTCAGGCGAATCGTGCCGACCGCCTCCCCGTTCTGCATGACGGTAAAATCGCCCGTGAATTTCCGGGATTCATACGTTCCCGCGCTTGTGGCATACATGCCCAGAAAATCCACTTGCAGCATCGTCAGCTCCGATGCCGCAGCCGTGGGGAGCAGCATCAGCAGCATTCCCAGTGCGAGCAGGAGTGACAGAAATCGCTTGCCAAGCATCCTCATCTTGCCTGTTCCTCCATCTGAATCATCCGCAAGCCGTGCGGAGTAAAGTCACAGAATAATCCATGTACTATGGTAAAGCAATCCGCCCGACTTGTCAACCATTCCGCGCATATTTTTACAATTGGATTGCTTTTCTGGTCGAAAATCAGCATGTTCCGGCAATGAAAAAGAAGGCTGACTTTTTCAGTCAGCCTCCCATGCGGATACTATTCCCAAATGAGAATGCGCCGAGATGCACCGCAAATGATTCGTTCTGGCTGACGCGAACGCCAGCGTGGGAAAGGCGCAAGCAGATGGCACAGCCAAATGCAGGAAATCGTATCAGTTGCTGCCGCCCATCAGCAGGGTCAGCATGCTCTCCGGCAGACTCATCAGCAGGGTCATGGGCAGGTTCTGCAGGTTGTTCATCACCTTGACGAACCACGTCTGGAACTCACTGTCCGTCATCGCGCCCAAATCCTGCGCCTTGCTCACGTCCAGCGCGTCCTTCGCGTCGCAGGTGCGGGTTTCCGCCGTGATGGTCACAACGTCCAGACCCATGAAGCGCACCAGCACATCCACCTTGCGGACGCCCTGTTCGCCGTCCATCGTCGTAGCGGTCGTCACCACCACGCCGAAGCCCTGCTCGACACCGTCCACCGTTTCCTTGATTTCCACATCAACAACGCTGCTGTCCGTGCCGACGCCCTTGCCGCTGACGTTGATTTCAACGGGGTCTTCGCCATCATAGGCGGTCAGGTTCGCCGTGAAGTTCTCCAAGTCGCCTGCGAAGGTCAGCGTCGCCGCGGTATCTTCCGCGCTCTTGATGGTCACAAGCCACGTCGCCACGCCGTCCGCCGTGTTGCGGGTCATCGTGAAGGAGATCGGCAGGGGTTCTTCGCCGCCGTTGTTGATCTTCACCGAAGCCGTCATGCGAACCAGCTCGCCTGCTTCAGTCATCCAGTATTCATAAACGATGTCATCCGCGTAGAGATCTGCTTCATCAAGTTCTTTCAGCAGGTCGTCCCAGCTCGTGTCAGCAGCGGAAAAAAGCGCATCCATGTAAGCACCGACGCTCGGAACGCTGTGGATCATTTCCAGCAGGGCTTTCGTCATCTCGACGATCTTTTCCGGCGGAACGGTGACTTTGACGTAGCTCTTCGCCGCGTCGCAGTCGCCGGGCTGCTCGGTCACTTCTGCCATTTCTTCACCGGACAGTATTTCGTTCATCATGGTCATGAACGCCGTAGTGTCCGCCTGCGTCAGTTCTTCCATGAGCTGCTCTTCCGTCATGCTGCTCAGGTTCGCCGCTGCTTCCATCAGGGCAGTGTATTCCGCATTGCCGCTCAGCTGTTCCTTCGATTCTTCAATCGCCTTGTCGATCTCCTCGTCGCTCTGACCGGACATCTTCATCGTCGCGCGGAGGGCTTTTTCCTTGATGGCTTCCACGTCCTTGCTGTTCACAGCAATCACGCCGCCCAGCAGCGCGCTGGACACATACATCAGCTGGTTTTCTTCCGCAGCAGTCGTCAGCGACGCCATACCCAGCACGCTCTTGCCGCTCAGGTTCAGGTCAAAGCCAGCTTCGTCGCCCTGCTGATAGCCGGTCAGGGACAGCGCCGCCAGCAGGTCGTTGATGGCAGCCATCGCGGTGTCATCCCCGCCCAGCGCCGCCACGAGGTCAGCGTTCAGGTCGTGGATGGTGATGGTGGTTTCCTGACGCGCGGCATTGTCCCACACGCTGTTTTCCGCCATCGAGGTCAGGGGCATCGCCAGCATCATGATGCTGAGCAGTACCGCAAGCAATTTCTTCATGGGGTTTCCTCCTTGTTATTTGGTTTCCCTTTTTATAACAGCACTGCGGGGCAGTGATGTTTTCTGTTGATTTTAGGGCGTGTCGTTCAGAATCAGCTGCGACACGCTGGTGGTGAACTGGCGCGTGCTGTCCGGCAGATTCATCATAAACCGCGGCAGAATCTGCCCGGCGGTGAACATCACGCCCGTCATGTACGCCTTGAAGCGCGCGCTGCTGATTTCGCCCAAGTCCAGCACGTCGCCATCGGACAGCAGGGGGCGCGGTTTGCACGGGCGTGTTTCGGCGGCAATCGTCAGGAAGTGCTCGCCCTGCCAGAGCAGCTGAACATCCACATTCTGATGCACTTCGCCATCCACCTGCTGGGTGTCAATGCTGGCGCTCCAGCTAATGCCCTTTTCTTCCCCGTCCACCGTGCGGTGCATTTCCAGCAGGAGATTCTCTTCGTTCGTCAGCGACGAAATGGTGCAGCGATACAGGTTCTGTTCGCCGTCATCCGACGTAATCAGCACCGCTATTCCGCCGTTGTCCTCCATCTTCAGCTGACCATTCGTGCCCTTGCCCGCCGTTTCCTGCCGCCAATCCAGCCGCACGTCGTCGCCCGTCGGATGGAAATTAACCGTGATTGCTGCGTTCAGCAGCGTATCCTGCGCCAGCGTCGGCGTATGGGTCGGCGCAACCTTGTAGCTGATCACCACCCGCAGCAGGCGCATCGACGAATCCACATACTGCGCCACCTGCGCATCTTCCACCAGCAGCGTCTGCTGACGCAGCCACGTCTGCAAGTCCGTATCCTCGACGGGCTGATCCTGCGCGAACGCCACCAGCTGCCGATACGTATTGAGCAAATCCACATACGCCTTGACGGCGGGCGTTTTCTCCACCGTGTCCAGCAGAATGCACAGCACCTCCATCAACTGCTCATTGCTGAGGGGGAAGTACAGAATGTTCTTCGCCGATTCGCATCCTTCGGGCGGATTCGAGACGCTTTCCACCCGCGTAACCTTCAATATCTTGTTCAAGCGCGTAGCAGCCTGCTGCCAGTCCGTCTCGAACAAGCCATTGGCAACGTCCTCCGGCTGCATTTCGCCCGTTATCAGCGGATTTTTCGTGATTTTCGCCAGCAGTGCGCCCACGTTCTCATACTCTTGCGCAATGGATTCGCTGACTTCCTCGGCAGACAGCTCAGTCCCGGCATCCGCATATATGCTCTGGGACGCATTCCACTGATGGAGGATTTCCGCGATATGCCGCATATCCTCTTCGAGATTCAGGTGCAGTGTTCCGCCCAGCACATCACCGCTGATGTAGACATCCGCGCCGCGAGTCTGCACGCCGTAATCCACAATGGACTGGTCATTCAGAAACAGCTCACACGAGGTGAACCCCTGCCGATAGACCTCCACGCGCAGGGCATCCAGCAAATCCCGATACGCGGTTTCCGCCGCTTCCTCCATTTCCGCCACGAGCGCCCGCCCGTTGAAATCGCGGAAGGTGATGGTCGTCAGCGTCGCTTGGGGCGCAGTTTTCTCCGCCAGTCCGCACAGCGGCAGCATCAGCGCCAGCGTCAGCAGAATCGCAAGCAGCTTCTTCATTCGTCAGCCTCCTTGACATTCGTTTGTGCGCTTTTCAGCATTCCATTACCATTATATCAAAAAAAACACCTGTTGCAAGCGAATATGCGCAAGTTTTACAATTCCGTGCCTGAAAGATGCAAATTTGCGTCTGAAAGCGCAACTTCGCGGAAAAATGCTTGATGCCGTCATGCAAAATTTCTGTGAATGGCGCAAAAGGCCGTTTTCCCCTCTTGTGAAGCGCGAAAAAATATGCTACAATAGATAGAGTATTCCGGATTACTGAAAGGAGCTAATTCGCATGGAATTTCTGACCAAGCTTTTGGGCATCGCCACCGCCGTTGCGGAAACCACCACCACCACCGGTGCGGCCGACCCTGCCGCCGTCACCACGGATTCTGCCGCTGGCGGCATTGTCGGTATCCTCTTCAGCCTTCTGCCGCTGCTGCTGGTTTTCGTCCTGATGTACTTCATGATGATTCGCCCGGAGAAGAAGCGCCGCAAGAAGGAGCAGGACATGCTCGCGTCCCTGAAGAAGGGCGACCGCGTGTGCACCATCGGCGGCATCTACGCCACCATCGAGAGCATCAGGGACGACACCATCACCCTGAGCGTCGGCAAGGGCGACCAGACGATGGTTGTTGCGCGCTGGGCGATTCGCTCGGTGGAAGATGTGACCATCGAAAACGAGACCGAATCCCTGAACTAATCGCAAAATTCCCGGCTTCGTGCCGGGTTTTTTTGTGCCCGATTTTCCCGCCGCGCATATGCTGGGAGTGAACAGCTCACACGATGGGAGGAATCGCCATGAATCAGCGTCCGAATTGCTGCCGTCCCATGCCGCCGCAAGCGCCTTGCCCGTCCAGACCGCCTTGCCCGCCGAAACCCGCTTGCCCGGCTTGTCCGCCGACGCAGAAGGGCGTTTTACTGCCGCGAATCCTTGCCAGCGGGCGGGAGTGGCAGCGCCGCGCATGTGTGGCGCTGTACGTCGGCGGTTTGCCGGAGGATGCGAACGGGCGACTGCAGCTCGTCGGCGTTACGGCGTGCGGTGACGCGGATTGGGAGATTGCGCCGTACCAAGAACCGCGCCCGTGCGGCTGCCGCGGATGCCGACCATCTCGACCCGCGCCGTGCCTTCTGCGGGTGAATATTCCGGTTGTTTGCCAAGTGCAGGCGGAGTGCGGGCAGGTTTTGCGCGGCGAAAGTGTGCTGACGACGGATGTTGCGCTGCCGATTCGCTGTGTGCAGGCGGAATGCTGGCGCAACCAGATGATGGTGCTTCCGTGCGTTCGGCTGATTGACGGCGGCGCGCCTGTGTGTGCGGATGGCTGCCGTCCCCCTGTGTTTGATTGCACGATTGAACTGCTCGTCGAAGCCTACATGACGCGGTGGGAAGCGTGCGGCAGCCCTGCGCCGACTTGTCCGGATTTGCCGCTATTCCCCCCGCCGCCGTTCGGGTGACAAGGGAGTTGGAAGCCCCAAGGGGCTTTGCCCCTTGACCCCAGCAGGGACGCTGTCCCTGCACCCTGCAAGGGAGTTCCTCCCTTGACCCTTTCGCGCGATTTAGTTGGTGACAACTGCACACTATGCCCGCGTGTTTATCCACCTTGCGCCGCAAATTCCGTTCCCCAAACGCCGCTTTTCCCACATTGCAGCAGGTAATGGCGAAGGCGAAGGAGTCCAGAGGGCGACCGCAAAGCCCTCTGGAACCCGCGGAAAAGACCAATATCATAAGAAAGGCAGCCGCATCCCCTGCGCCCAATCGTTCGCGCGGGGGATTTTCTCTTTTTTTCCCCCCCAACGACAAAAAAACGCCCTTGACTCTCGCGAATCAAGGGCTAATAGGAATCCGGCAGCGACTTATCCTCCCGGGCCGTGTCCAGCCAAGTACTTTCAGCACTGGAGAGCTTAA
>OGWT01000515.1_pt1 | contig 31250 bp, 30 predicted proteins | sample 1576101 | NCBI WGS metagenome assembly OGWT01 (sample SAMEA3541481, study PRJEB24748) | human gut metagenome | biome: human gut; feature: human-associated habitat; material: faeces | place: China | collected 2012 | reverse complement strand
CCAGACGCATCTCGTCGATTTCCTCCAGGCAAATCAGTGCAAACTCCGAAAGCGCCAGGTTGTCGTCCTTCGTCACCCGCCCGCGGTTGGAACGCACCGAAAAATACCGCTGCAGCTCCGGCGGGAGCAGACGCGCCAGCCAGGTCGTCTTGTAACATCCCTGCCGCCCCACAAACACCAGAATTTCATGATTCGTCACCTCCTTCACCATCAGCGAAGCTACCGTGGCCACCAGCCACTTGCGGAAACACGTGTCGAACAGGGCCGCATCGCCCTCCACCTGCACCGTGGCCGCCAGCCTCCCGATGTGGTCGGTCACCCCGTCCCATTTCGGCAGCGAACGGAAATACTGTGTAAAGGGATTGAATTCCGGCACAAACTCCGACTCCAGCACCGAGCGCACGTCGCACAGCCGTACTGCGTGCCCCTCCTTGGTCATTCGGCTCCAGAGCGAGTTCACCATGCGGTCGGTCAGGTCGACAAACTCGTCGGCATCGGGATGCCGTATCTCCTCTTTTCCGGTGATGACATTTTTCCGGAACTCCGCCTGCGTCGTAAGAAAGTCCTCAATCATATCGGGTGTAGCCAGGCGCATACGAGCATCTGCCGCGCGTCCGTTTCCCCCACCGCGCAGCTCGGCCGCCCGCTTTCCGTGCGATTCCGTATCGGCATAACACGAGCGGAAAATGGCAGCCACATCCCCGTCGTATTCCGGAAAACGTCCGTCTGCCCAGCCGATGGCCTGCTCCAGCGGCAGACCGAATTCATTCATCAGATAGCCCATGCGCATGATATAGTCGTTGTGATGGTGCGCGGCATACACCACCCCCTGCCAGTCCAGTTCCTTGCGGATGCGGGCCACCACCCGCTCTACACGCCCCACACGCGGGGCAGCCGGTTTCGTCAGCCGTTCCGGATCAAAACGGAAAGGCTCGGCATCAGGCCGGAAAAACACCTTCTCGTCGTGCGCCAGTCCGCTCAGTCGCGTGGCATTCTTGCAGGCCGGGTCGAAACTGCACCCCGTCAGCTGCCCATAATGCTCGTTCACCCCACGGAACACCCGAGTGTAGCACGCCGCCCGGTCGGTGTCGGCCGTCTCATCCTCCAGACAGTAACGGCACACCACCCTTACCCCTTCTCCGCTGACGGTGGTATAAGCCAGCAGCGTATGCGGATCGGCACATACCCGGCTGAAGAGTTCCTCCACCCGTCCTTCGGGCACATGGTCAAAGTCTACCATCGAGAGTCCCGTCCATCCGCTGATGTCAGCTTTCCGCTTGCCTTTCTCAAAGCGCACCGCCACGGCAAAGCACGGACAGGCAGCCTTCTCACGGCTGGCCGCCGTTTTCTGTCCCCGCGAACGGTAGTAGCGGTATTTTTCGGTACGGTCGGCCAGCACTTTGTCCTCCTTTATCAGGCGGACCACTTCGTTGAGAGACACCGGCACCGGAATCGTGTCGGAATAGCCTTTAAAAAGGCTGAGCATCATTCTGTTCATTTTCTCGTATTTTATTTTATGATTTATTAAATTTGCAAATCGTTTAGTTTTAATTTGCGGCTTCTCTTTTTCGGAACCCCAAGACGAATGTAACAGAAGTTTGTTAAATCGACAAATTTGCATTGCACGCATGCGTGCAATGTTTTAACTAATAATTTGCTATAATTTTATTTTTTAAACAAAAATCATTATGAAACAAGCAAAATTGATTGAATTAGGACAGATGTTGGAAGCGTGGCGTCATCAGGTATTGCCGCATGGCCGTACCCTTACCGAACACGAACTCTGTCAGCTGGCTCCCATGAGTCCGCACACGTATCAAAAAGTAAAAAAGGGCTCCTGACGGATCTTACCCTCCTGGGACGCATACTGGCAATGTACTGCCGCCTGCTTGCCGACGACACAGCACAACAGGATGAACTGCTGCGCGATTTTGTCCGGTCGCTGACCGCCGACCTGGAGCGCCTGGAGGCACAACGGACTTCCGGAAAGCCGCGCGCGCAACCCTAATCTTGACAGGTTGACGGGTTGTCACCGACTTTTCAAACTTTTCATATACAGGTGTGGAAAAAAGTCAGTCTACTATTTTTCCACACCTTTCCTATAGAAGTTTTGTAAAATGCCTGCCAACCCCGACAAGTGTACATGCGCTCCAGCCCAAACGTACTTGCATTCCAAGGCAAGCGCACTTGTGTTTCAAGCCAAACGTATTTACGTTTGAGAACAAATGCAATTGCGTTTTCCTGTGTACGCACCCGCATTTTGTCGAACAATAAAAAAACGTTCAAAAAGGGCATAAAACCCTGCAAAAGATTGCATAGGTATCAAATAAACGCTAATTTTGTATCGTCTTATACCGATACGTTACGTTTTATCATTTCTGGTGAATAGACTGGGAGTGGTAACGGCGAAGCATATCCCAGAATCATTATATAGCTTTCTAACAATGAAATAACTTTTGTTTGAAATAAACAGAAATCGTTCTCGTAAAAAAACAACAAGCATAATTTTCCTAAGATTTATCTAAAGAAGAACATCAAAAAAGCTCTAACTAAATTATTGAAGAAATGATAAAGTTTTAATTACGAAACCAAATTTTTTGTCTTCATATTAACAATAAATACTTGCATGTTTCTCCAATGCTACATTGATACAAGAGAAAGTAGTTTATTTTAATATATAAAAGAGTATACAAAATTATTATATTTATGCATTATCAAGGCTTTTAAATTACTTTTCTGCATATCCAAAAAAAACAAAAATGAAGATGAAAGATTAACAAGATATACTACTCATAATTATTAAAATTAAAGCAAATAATATTATATCGACTTTATTTCCTACTTGTCACAAAGATGTAATTTTATAAATAAACAATAAAATTAGGAACAGACAAATATATAAACAAGTTAACTTTATTAAGACTTATTTTACAGCCTAGTCTATAAATCATAGCATAACCTACTATAGAGAATTAATTAAAAAATAACTATATAAGTGATTTGTAGTCTTTAGATTTAAAACTTTCCATGGACAATAGCAACTCAGAAAAAAATAAACAAATAGCTAAAAACACATTATTACTATATGTGCGTATGTTATTTATGCTTGCAATAAACTTATATACATCGCGTGTCATTCTACAAACCTTAGGAGTAGAAGATTTTGGTATCTATAACGTTGTTGCAGGAGTTATCACAATGCTAGGTTTTCTCACAGGTTCACTTGGGGGAGCTTCTTCTCGTTACATTACCTATGATTTAGGCAAAGGGAATATGCAAATCATGAAACGTACATTTGGAAATATTCTTACCATCCATTTTCTTCTTGCAGGTATTATTATAATAATTGGTGAAACTGTAGGGCTATGGTTCATGTTAACGCAACTTCAAATACCAAGTGAGCGCGAAATTGCAGCGTTCTGGGTATATCAGTTTTCCGTATTTTCTTCTGTCTTGGCAATAGTCAGCATTCCTTATAATGCAAGTATTATTGCACATGAGAAAATGTCAGTTTTTGCCTATATTTCTATTGCTGATGCAGTTTTAAAACTAGTAATAGTATATGCTTTGCTAATCATTCCTTATGATAAGCTTATTGTATATGCAATTTTATTCTTTATCATACAACTATTTGATAGAATTGTATATAGTATATATTGTCGAAAACACTTTGAAGAAACCCGTAGCAAATTCAAATTTGATATGCAGTTATTTAAAGAAATATTTGCTTATGCAGGGTGGACAATGAACGGAAATCTTGCTGTAATTGGGTACACACAAGGACTAAATATCCTACTTAATATGTTCTTTGGTCCAACTGTCAATGCCGCAAGAGGAATTGCAGTGCAAATACAAAATACAGCACAAAACTTCTGCAGCAACTTCCAAATGGCTCTTAACCCACAATTAACCAAAAGCTATGCGATAGGCGATTATATCCACATGCACTGGCTACTAAAAGCAAGTTCTAAAATATCATTCTTTTTAATGCTTTTTATTTCCTTGCCAATTATGCTAGAAGCAGACTTAGTCTTATACTGGTGGCTAGGTACGGTTCCAGAACATACTGCCAATTTTTTAAGATTAATGCTTTGCTGGAGCCTATTATATGCATTGTCAAATCCAATATTAGTTTCAGTTCACGCTACAGGGAAATTAAAGCGATTCCAAATAATAGAAGGCACAATGCTACTTAGCATTGTGCCAATAGCTTATTTCTTGCTTAAATACTTTCATATCCCAGCCGAATACGTATTCTTAACCCATATTATAATTGAGATATGCACGCAATTTGCGCGCGTTCGAATTGTGCTTCCGATGATTTCAATGCCTATACATGAATACGTAACTGATGTTGTATATCCAATTTTAAAAGTCTTATTGTTATCTCCTATACTCCCTGTTAGCATATATTATTATACAAGCCATAACCTCACATCTTTTTTTATTGTATGCATTCTTGCTGTATGCAGCATAATATTTACAGCATTTTTTATCGGATGCACCAAAGATGAGAGAACTCTAATAGAGAACAAATTGAAAGCTATTTCAAGTAAAATAAAAAATAGAACATGAATCCTCCTAAAATTTCAATTATAGTACCTGTATACAATGCGAGTAAATATTTACACCGTTGCATTAATAGTTTTTTAGCACAAACCTTAACCAACTTTGAGCTTCTTCTAATCGATGATGGAAGTAAAGATGATTCTGGAATAATCTGTGATGAATACGCACAAAAAGATAAAAGAATCAAAGTAATACATAAAAAAAATGGAGGCGTAGCAAGTGCCCGGCAATGTGGTATTGAGCAGGCAATTGGAGAATATACCATTCACTCAGATCCTGATGACTGGGTAGAATCTGATATGCTTGAAGTAATGTATAACAATGCAAAAAAAAATAACGCAGACATTGTACTAACAGACTTTTTCACTGAAACAAAAGAAGGACAACGCTACACTCAACAACGCCCTCAAAGCCTACGGCAAGAAGATATCCTAAAGGATCTTCTTATGGTACGTTTACATGGTAGCTGTTGTAACAAACTAGTGAAAAGTAATTTATATAAACGACACAATATCGGATTCATTCCTGGCATTAATATGTGCGAAGATATTCTATTTTGGTTTCAAATATTACAATCACAACCACTTACTATAGCTTATGTAAACAAAGCATGGTATCACTATGACAAGACAATTAACGAAAATTCAATAAGCAATAATATGAGCAAATCCAGCAAACAGTCTCTCATTGCTTATATTGATGAAGTAGATAAACTTGTTAGAATGACGGTAGTAAGTAAAGAAAAAGGACATTCTATACTATATACACTACTGTATCTTTTAAAAAATGGTACTTATTATAAAAAAGCCCCCTACTATTTCCATAAATACCGAAAAAGTATAAAGATGCTTCCCATATCATCCCCCGATAAGTATCTTATATATTTAGGAAGCAAATGTAATTATACGCTATATGCACTTTATATTGCATATTTAATAAAATATCAGATAAAAAACATTAAAACAAAATTAAAACAATGGAAACAATCAATATAACCTCAGGCATAGACGACAGCTATTCACAACATATTGCAGTCACATTAGTATCTCTATTTTTAACCAACAAGCCTTATCATTTCCATATTTATCTATTAACATTAAATGTAACAGAAAAACATAAGAAACAATTATATGATTTAGCTCAAAGTTTTTCACATGAAATTACTTTTATTCCAATAAGCGAAAGGGATATATCTAACTTTCCACATAAAAAGACTGATTATCTATCTATTGCTACATATTTGAGATTATTTATTCCTGTAAAACTTCCTTTAGATATTCTAAAAGTACTATATATAGATTCTGATATCATTTTTAATTCAAATATAGAGGAACTATATTCAATAGATTTAAATAAATATTCAGCTGCTGCAGTCGAAGATGCACCCAACCAAAATCCCATACGATTGGGCTATGATAATAAAGATAAGTATTTTAATGCAGGAGTTTTACTATTAAATCTTGAATATTTGAGAAAAATAGATTTTACAAACTTAGCATTATCTTATATTCAAAGAAATAGTGAAATAATAACTTTTCACGATCAAGATGTTTTAAATGCATTGCTTCATGGAACAGTTTTATTTCTCCCTATAAAATGGAATATGTTAGATTGTTTTTATTTTCGAAAACCACGAATCTACCCTAATTATTTACCTGAGTTATATCAAAGTCAAAAAGCCCCTTGTATCATCCATTTCTCAGGGCCTATAAAACCTTGGCATTGGGGTAAATCCCATCCGTTAAAAACATTATATAAACATTATCTTAATTATATACCATGGAGGGAAAAAAAATTCTTTGATTTTTCTGGAATCAAAAAACTAAATTTCTCATTAAAGATTCTTATGCTATTAGGATTTTCATGGGAGCAAAGTAATATAATAAGAAAGACATTGCAAAATATAAAAAAAAGAATATTTAACCAGATATAACAAACCCCTTATATAATGAAGCAACAACGAATTTATTTAACAGATTTATCACTAGCTCGTATTTTTGCTATATATTGGGTAGTACTAGTCCAACATAATTTTGAGATATTTCGTATCGGTTGGGTCGCACAATTATCTGGAGATATTTGTATATGGCCTTATAAGAATTTTACAGAAATAACTCAATATATCACTATGATTACTATGCCCATATGCTTTTTTATATCAGGATATATCTTACAAAATAGTCAAGCTTTAATAAAACAAAAGGCTATAGAATTCATTCAGAAAAAAATCAAACGTTTACTCATCCCATGTTATATATTAGGGGCCTTTTTCAGTCTTTTAACAACAAATAGCCTCAGTGTACATATATTATATGGGTATAGCCATTTATGGTTCATTTTTTATTTATTTCTCATGTTTCTATTAACATACTTTGTTCGTAAACTTGCTATAAATATATCCCTTAGACAATCATTTTCAGTAATTATAATATTACTTTTAATATACAAAGTAAGTAGTAATTTTGAATTATATAAAGTAGCAAATTTTATACGATATTATATTTGGTTTATAGGGGGCTTTATATATCCAATACATATCGATCACTTTATAAAAAAGAAGATTAATATAACATTAATGTTTTTAGCAGCACTAATAGGATTTATTATTCTTCAGCTAAATTGTCATAATACTTCTATCATTTCACTTTATAGTTTTATCTATACAGCTAAAACAATTGCATTTATCCTTTGATAGCTCCAAAGATTAACCTATACTTTCCTCATTATATTAACAAATAATTTATTTAACATCCTAAATGGAACAAGTTATGGGGTTTATATTTTCCATATGATTTATTTATTTTTTATTCATTAATTAACTGGACTGACAATACAGTATTTTTAGTTAACCATGTCAAATGGTTAAGCAATGTGATCTCATTAATTACCATACCTTGTTCCATCATAACCACTTATCTATTAAATAAGACTACGTGGCTAAAGTTTTAAAAATAAAGAATTATCTATGTTTATCTATTTTTTCCTTGCCTTTTGTACATTAATATTAGGAACAAGATTCACTAAATACCGTAAAATAAATTATGATTGGCTCTTTATACTTTTATTATTTATCGGTATATTTAGAGATGTCCGTACAGGCGCAGACAATGCTGTCTATTCTGAGAACTTCAGCGCCACTACAATGAACCCTGATACTTGGTCAGCCTATACAGAGTTTGAACCAGGTTTTTCTTGGATAATGGCATTTTTTAAAACTTATATAAGCCAAGAATATGTGGTTTTTATGGGGTTTATATTTCTTATTTTTATGCTAGGGGTTAATTATATTATTAAAAAAGAAAGTTGTAATACTATTTTATCACTATTCTTTCTGATAATCCTTCTACACTATACAAAATCTTTCAACATAATGAGACAAAGCTTCACATTAGGGCTATTCTGTTTTATATTGCCACTTGTCAAAGGAACAAAAAAAGGAGTGATAGGTTATGTGTTGTTAGTAATATTACTGACATTTTTTGCACATAGAAGTTTAATTATTATGATTATCCCTCTTTTATTTTATTTGAAAAGTCTAAAATCTATTTTATATAATAGAAAAGTTATTTCTATTATACTTATTTTATCCTATACAATGGTATATATGTCTGAATTTTTATATAGTAAAATTCCACTTTTAGTTCTTTATCTAAGCTTCTTAGGAGAAAGATATACCGGATATTTATCAACGTCTGTAAATGCGGATATAACAGTATCTAAATTATCTAGCTTACTAGATGTACTTATGGGGATATTAATTATCCATTGGTATCCCAAGGAACAAAAAGACAACAAATTTCAAACATTTTGCTATGCCAGCTATATTTGTAGTATCATTGTAGCAAATATACTAGGAAGTATGAGTGATTTGTTTTTACGCATATCTGTAAACCTTGCTTTTTGTAGAATATTATACTTTACCTATTTATGGCATAACATACGTAGAGTTCGCTCCCAAAAGCTGTTTAGAGTTGTTATTTGTTGTTATGGATTCATTATATTTACCAATGCCCTTATCAAGAATTTTGGTTTAGTTGTCCCATATATTAATCGCTTATTCTAATATGATACCTAAGATTATCCATTATTGCTGGCTCAGTAATGATCCTATTCCAGACTCTTTAAAAAAATATATGGAAAGTTGGAAGAAATATCTTCCTGATTATAAGATTATCCACTGGAATTTTGACAGGTTTAACAAAGAATCGTCCCTTTGGGTAAAACAAGCTTTTGAAAACAAAAAGTATGCATTTGCAGCAGATTACATTCGGTTATATGCAATTTACCACTATGGAGGAATTTACCTTGACATGGATGTCGAAGTTCTCCAGTCATTTGACAAATTTCTGAAATTACAAACGATGATATGCTGGCAAAAAGATGTAGGAGGCCTTGAAGTTGCCGCTTTTGGGGCGGAGAAAGGCTCACCCTGGGTAAAAGATTGCCTAGATTATTATATTAATCGTCCATTTATCAAGGAAAATGGGACGTTGGATATGAGAACACTTCCCAGCATAACAGAAGGAGAACTCAAAAAAAAGAATTACCAATTAATTAATGTAAATAGCCTGCAAGAAGCTATAAACATAACATCCCCTTATAAAATTCCTGTTTTTCCTTGCGAGTTCTTTAGTCCTAAATCGTATAAAACGTTCAAAATAGAAACAAATAGTAATTCGACCTGTATTCATCACTTTGCTGGGACTTGGGTAGAAGTCCCAAGATACGAAAGAATTGAAAAGCATTTTTGGGAGTATTTGGGTTTAAGGAATCCTAATCTAATCAGAAAAATAGTATGGCTATTCAAGAAATAATCATATGAAAAAACACGCATATTTAATATTAGCCCACACTAATCATCATCAGTTGCAACAACTAATTAATATTCTAGATGATGAGAAGAATGACATATTCATGCACATAGATAAAAAGTCCCAACTATCTCCTACCTTGTTTAAGGTAACAAAATCAAATCTCTTTTTTGTACCTTCAGTAGATGTACATTGGGGCAATATAACTATTATAGAAGCAGAATATCAACTATTTGAGGCTGCTATTCAAAGTTATCATTATGCATACTATCATTTAATAAGTGGAATGGATTTACCCCTTCATAGTCAAAACTACATACATAACTTCTTTAAGAAGCATGAAGGATTAGAGTTTATAGGATTTGGAAAAAAAAATTGGAACATACAAGAAAGAGTTTTCTGCCACAATTTCTTTATGAAAAAATTAAGGATTTCCAATAAGCCGCTGCGGTATTTTTACAAATTCTTAAGAATTTTATTAAATAACATACAAATATATTTTAAACTCATTACACCTAATAAAAATTATGACGCTTACCGTTATGGCTGTGAATGGTGTAGTGTTACCGATAATTTTGTCAGAGACCTAGTTGCTGATAAAAATAGAATTCTTTCATTTTATAAATATGCATATTGCCCAGATGAAATATATAAACAAACTTTTGCCTTAAATAGCAAATACAAGAATTATATTTATGACCTAGACGATGAGTTTCATGGGTGTCTAAGAGAAATTGATTGGAAAAGAGGAAGACCATACACATGGAAAAAAGTAGATTACGAATATCTAGCTTCATCCAATAAATTATTTGCTCGAAAATTTGATGAAAAAGTAGATAGAGAAATCATTGATTTAATCATAACAAAAATTAAAAATGAAGAATCTCAATCCTAAGATTTCAGTACTTATGCCAGCATACAATGCTGAAAAGTTTATTGATAAAGCGATTAAAAGTATATTAAGTCAAACATTTACCGATTTTGAATTTATCATAATCAACGATGGTAGCACAGACAATACAGAAGAAATAATCTTATCTTTTACAGATTCAAGGATAAGATATGTGAAAAACGAAACAAACATCAAATTAATTCAGACTTTAAACAAAGGAATTGAATTAGCAAGAGGAAAATACATCGCTAGAATGGATTCTGATGATATCAGTACGCCCCAACGATTAGAACTTCAATATCAGTTTATGGAAGGAAATCCTCATATTGGTGCTAGTTCAGGATTGATATACACCATATCAGAGGACGGCAATAAAATAGGACACTCCAATCAGTATCTATGTACAACACCGACATCCTGCATATTTTCCTCTTTATTGAGAACTCCTATTTCACACCCTTCTGCTTTTATCAGGACAGATATTTTAAAAAAAATAAAATATTCAAATGATAAAGCTGCACTCCATATAGAAGCTTTTGTACTTTGGGGTGATATAATAGAAAATGGTTATCAAATTGCAATATTAGAAAAACCTTTGGTTTACTACCGAAATAACTCCCAAAGTATCTCTCATAAATATAAAGAATTGCAGATGAGGAATCATGCAAAATTCTCAAAAATTCATATAGAAAGATGCTTGAATATGAAAATAGAGCAAAAGGCTGTGGATGATTTATTTATCACAGACTCTACAATTACAATACGTAGGCTTAATATGGCCTTAAAGCAAGTAGATAATCTTTATCATAAATTCACAGAAAAATATGAGTTAACAAACAAAGAATTAACTCAAATCACTCAATTTAAGAAAGAGTTTAAGAAATCTATACTTTTAAGAAACGGAAAAAGAGGACCGTTATCCGTAAAAATTATTTCTATGTTACAACTTATAAAACTTATATTTTCATGAAGCCCATAGGACTCGTCACCTGTTATTTTCATCATAATTATGGAAGTATGCTACAAGCATATGCTACCGAAATGATTATGCAGCAAATGAAATTACCCTATCAAACAATCGCTTGCAAAGCCCCGATACAATATATGAAAGAAAATAAACTACTCTATATTGTTAAAAAGCTATTAATTGCTGATTGGAAAATGAAACTAGGCAAAATAAAGAAAGAAAAATACAAAAAAAAATACCCTAATACTTTCGGTAAGAATTCCAATATCAGGGATACCTATTTTGATAAATTTGCTCAAACCTATTTTCATATCTCACCTTATTGTAAGAATCGTGAAGAACTTACGGCAATGGCAAATAATTATTCTGCTTTTATAGTTGGAAGTGATCAATTATGGCGCACAGATAGTGTAGAGCATGGATATTATACCCTTGAATGGGTTCCTGATAATATTCGAAAAATAGCATACTCTACAAGTATTGGAGTTAAAGAAGTTCCTTGGTTTCAAATAAAAAAGAACCAACGCTTTATGAATCGTTTCCAATACATAGCCTTACGGGAACAAAGTGCTTGTGATTTAGTTTACAAGTTAACAGGAAAAAAAGTTCCAGTAGTACTTGATCCAACATTGTTATTCACAGGTGAGGAATGGATGCATATTCAAGAGGAGAAACCATTAAGTTCTGAAAAATATATATTCTGTTATTTACTAGGAAACAACCCAGATCAACGAACTTTAATTAAAAAATTTCAAGAAAAGACAAAGCTAAAAATAATAGCTCTTCAACAATTAGATGATTATATTCCCTCAGATGAAGGATTTGCTAATGAAGCCCCTTACAATGTAGGCCCAGCGGAATTTCTTAACTATATTCGAAATGCAGAATATGTGTGCACAGACTCTTTTCATTGCTCAGTTTTTTCTATACTCTATAAAAAGAAATTCTTTACTTTCAGTAGATTCAGTGAAACAACCAAGCAAAACACCAACACACGTATAGATAATTTATTAAACCTTACTGGCCTGTCAATCCGACGAGTAAACTCAAAAATGACAGTAGACGAACTATTAAATCTACCATATAACTTCACAGGAGTAGATGAGAAGCTAAATAAGCTTAGAAAATCATCTATGGATTATCTTACGAATGCTTTAAAAGGACTAACAAATGATTACAATTACTGATAAAGCCCAATGCTGTGGTTGCTGGGCATGTTCAAATATTTGTCCTAAGCAATGCATCACTATGGAAGAAGATAATGAAGGTTTTAGGTATCCTAAAATAAACAAGCTTACATGCATTGAATGCGGATTATGTGAAAAAGTTTGTCCAATAAAAAAACCTCAACAGAATGACTCTTTACCTAAGAGTTATGTAGTGCAACAAAAAGATGCTAGTATTCTTAAGACTAGTACATCTGGAGGATTTTTTACTGCTATATCCAAATATGTGATTTCAAAAAATGGTGTTGTATTTGGAGCTGCATTCAATGAAAAAATGGAATTAATCCATCAATATAGTGAAACATTAGATGGATGCAGCAAATTCAGGGGCTCAAAATATGTTCAAAGTCTTATAGGCAATTCTTATACAAAAGCTAAAGAATTCCTCCAAGAAGGAAGATTAGTTGTATTTAGTGGAACCCCTTGTCAAATTGCCGGATTACAAGAGTACTTGAGAAATAAAAGCTATCCCAATCTAATAACAGTCGATTTAGTGTGTCGTGGAACTCCAAGCCCTAAGCTTTTAAGAAAATATTTATCTTATTATGCCAAAACTGCACGAAGTAAAGTTATAGATTATAGGTCACGTAACAAATATTATGGATATTATTACAGTACAGCAAGTATTTGGTTTGCTGACAAAAATAAAAAATACCATAAAGGCAAAGAATCTGATATAATGCTACAATTATATTTTAAGAATATTTGCTCTCGCCCAAGTTGCTATAATTGTCACTTCAAAACCATACATAGAGTTAGCGATTTCACAATCTTTGATTGCTGGGATGCTCCCTCTATAAATAAAAAATTCTCAACAGAAGGGGCAACGAATGTATTTATCCATACAAAAAAAGGAGAAGATATTTTTGAGCTTTTAAAAGAAGATTTTATATGGAGTAAATCAGATATTAAATCTATTATTCAAAAAGATGGTATTATGATAAAGGGATTGGTACCAAAAAATCCTAACCGTAATTCATTCTTTAAAGATTTAGACACTTTACCAATTGAAATAGTCAAAAAAAAATATATCCATACTTCATTTATAAAAAAAACTCTTACATACATAAAACCCATATGCTTCAGATTAGGAATATTCCAAAATTATCTGAAAATAAAAAAGATTCTAATTTCTCCTAAATAACATAAAGTCAATTCAATTCTTTATGAATATACTTTTCTTAATGAAGGTGTACGAAGTTGGTGGGCAAGAAGTTGTTACTTCAACATTAGCTCACTCTTTTCTTCTTCATGGACATCGTATATCAATAGCAAGTTTTAAACCTGCTAATAATATAATGAGATCCCGAACAGACAATCAGGTACATTTCTATACTCTGGGAGATTTCAAATGTTCTAATGAGCAAATTTCTAAGTTAGGAAATATTTTAAGGAAAGAACAAATTGATATTGTAATCAATCAATGGGGATTGCCATATATTCCCATCAAAGTTCTAAATGAAGCTAAAAAAGGATTAGATATTAAAATAATCTCCATTTATCACAATTCCCCTGATTCTAATGCCAGAATCAAAGGGGTTGAAATAGCTATAGACCAATGTACTAACCCATTAAAAAAAATCATACTAAAAGGGAAAAAAGAAGTTTTCCATCAAATAACAAAAAGAAGTATGCGATATGTATATAATCATAGTGATTTATACATGGTCTTATCTTCTAGCTTCGTAGAAAAATTTAAAGATTTTACAAGCATACAAAAGCCAGATAAATTAATAGTTCAAACCAATCCCGTAACAATAAACTCCAAAGATTTCAAATATAAAAAAGAGAACAAACAAAAAGAGATTATTTATATGGGACGAATCGACTATAATCAAAAACGCGTATATCGAGTAATTGATATATGGCAAGAACTTGAAAGCAAATATCCAGATTGGAGACTAACAATAGTGGGAGACGGTCCAGAACGTAAGAATTTAGAACAAAAAGCTAATATACTCAATCTACAACATATTAAATTTGAAGGATTTCAAGCTCCTGAATCTTATTATAAAAGAGCATCAATTCTTATATTAACTTCTGAATATGAAGGATTTCCATTAGTATTAGCAGAATGTATGAGTTTTGGTGTTATTCCAGTTGTATATGGAAGTTATTCAGCTGTATATGATATTATTAAACATAAAACCAATGGCATAATTATCAAGCCACAAAATAGAGTTTTCCCTCAAGAAGATATGGTAAAACAACTCTCTGCCCTTATGGAGAACGAAGAACTACGTGATAAAATGGCTCAAGCAGCCATTAAGACTAGTAATGAAGATTATTCTTTAGAATCTATCTATCAATCTTGGGAAAGAATCTTTTATCAATTAATTCAAAAATAAGAATATGTCATTTCCAAAAATACAAATACTGAATATAAATATTCAATCTATCTCTCAACAAGAACTTTTAGCTAACCTTAAAAAAGGCGTATTAATTACTCCTAATGTAGATCATCTAGTAAAACTCCAAAAGGATAATGAATTTTACGATGTATATCAACAAGCAGAATGGATAGTATGTGATAGCAAGATTCTCTATATTCTTTCTAAACTTTTAAAGAATCCATTGCCAGAGGCTATTCCTGGTTCCAGTTTTTTTACGGCATTTTATGAATATCATAAAGATGATCCAAATTGTAAGATATTTTTGCTTGGAGCAGCAGAAGGTATTGCAGTTAAAGCCATGGAAAGGATTAATCAGAAGGTAGGAAGAAACATCATAGTAGGTGCTCACTCTCCTTCTTACGGATTTGAGAAGAAACCAGAAGAATGCGAAGAGTTGATTCGCATAGTAAACGAAAGTGGAGCTAATGTTCTATTAGTTGGTGTAGGTGCACCCAAACAAGAGAAATGGATTATGAAATACCGAAACCGTATGCCCAAAGTAGATATTTTTATGGGATTAGGCGCAACGATAGACTTTGAAGCAGGTACTCTAAAGCGTGCTCCTAAACTCTGGCAAAAAATAGGAATGGAATGGCTTTATCGCTGTCTGAAAGAACCCAAACGTTTATTTAAACGTTACTTTATTGATGACATGAAATTCTTTTATTATTTTACTCTTCAGCTACTTAATCAATATAAAAATCCATTTGAGAGACAATAATTCTATCATGAACAAGATTGAGAGTTAAAGTATATAATAAACTGTTTACAAATAAAATAACTTTAAAGCAAAAATCAATCATAGTATCAAAAGTATAAGTTCTTAATTTTTAAAATGAAAAAATTAGAAGTTATTGACTACCTAAGAGGGTTTTCTATCTTTACAATTGTATTAATGCACTTAATACAAAGTTATTCAATTCCTTCAATACTACAAAAAGCTAGTTCTTTTGGAGGAGCAGGCGTACATGTTTTCATTTTATGCAGTGGTTTTGGACTATATCTATCACATCTAAATAAACCATTATCATATAGCAATTTCTTAAAAAGAAGATTTATTAAAGTGTATATTCCTTATATTCTAATAATTTTACTAAGTGCTGCTATACCATTCTACAACCATTCAGATAATAAATTATTAGAGCTATCAAGCCACATTTTTTTATTCAAGATGTTCTTCGAATCTTTAGAAAGTTCACTAGGATACCAAATGTGGTTTATATCTACAATTATACAATTCTATCTGCTTTGGCCGTTTATGCTCCGATTATCCCATAAGGGGGGGGTATTTTATCGTTGATAATCAGCATATTATACGGTATATTCATCGCAATAATAGGAGTAAATGATCAACGTATATGGAATAGTTTCTTTTTGCAATATCTTTGGGAATTTGTATTAGGAATGAAATTAGCTGAAGTATATTATAAAACACCTGAAACTTTCAAAATACCATCACTCAAACTCCTATTTATTACGGCAGGAATAGGAATTCTACTAACAGGTATAGCTGGAATTAAAGGTGGATGGTTCAAGGTTTTTAATGACATTCCGTCTCTTGCTGGATATTTATCTACCCTTTTAATAACCTATAAAATTTTCCCTAAGATATGGAGAAAGTTTATCTTCTTTACTAATAAGATTTCATACGAATGGTATTTAGTCCATATACTTGTCTTTGCTTGTTGCGACAAATTACTTCCTACCAATAATATTCTAATTTCAGCTACAATCAGCTTAATTAGTTCATATTTAATAGCCTATTTATACTCAGGAATATTAAGAATTATACATATTAAATAAAAGCTGATTTTAATCCTTTACGATATCTCCACAAGCAAAATGAAATGGATTAAATCATTATTCAACCTAATACTTACAATCTTCATATTCTCATGTTCAAAAGAAGAACTAGAATGTAGCAACTGCACTAATAACTTCATCACAAAAGACATGAAAGTCTCCATTATAGGAGACTCGTATTCCACTTTTAAAGGATACTTATCGCCAAGTAGTAACCCCACATATTACCCTAACTCCCCTACCGGAGTTACAGAAACTTCACACACATGGTGGTATCAGTTTATTGCACAAAACCAACTGAACCTGGAATGTAATAATTCTTATAGCGGTTCTACCATAGCACAAAAGCCTAATGCAAAAGAAAGTTCATACGTAGAGCGTTATCCGGAGTTGGGCAATCCCGACGTGATTTTTGTATTCGGAGGGACTAACGACAGTTGGCAGGGCATTCCCATAGGGGATTATCAATACAGTGACTGGGAAGAAGATGATTTGCTCTATTTTAGGCCGGCTTTTGCATACCTACTATATCAATTACAACAAACGTATCCCAACGCACAGATTGTGAATCTCATCAATACCGACTTAAAAAAGGATTACAAGAAAACGATGGAAACCATCTGCCTGTATTATCACGTGTGCAACATCTCGCTGGGTGATTTTGAAAAAATTGACGGGCATCCATCGAAAAAAGGGATGGAATCTATCTGCCAGCAAATTAATCTAATTTTAGCAAAGGAAAAAACAAGATAAATTTTGCCGAGAATATTATTAAAATAAATACAAACTCAATGCAAAACCATGTAGTTATCATGGCCGGAGGAATCGGAAGCCGATTCTGGCCTATGAGTACACCGGAATATCCCAAACAGTTCATTGACGTAATGGGATGCGGCAAATCACTAATTCAGCTCACTGTGGAACGTTTTCTTCCACTCTGCCCCATACAGAATTTCTGGGTGGTTACCAGCGAAAAATATACAGACATCGTAAAAGAACAGTTACCAGATTTACCGGAAAGCCATATCCTGGCAGAACCGGAAGCACGCAACACAGCTCCTTGCATTGCGTATGCCTGCTGGAAAATCAAAAAGGAATACCCGCAAGCAAACATTGTGGTTACTCCATCGGACGCAATGGTGATAAATACCACGGAATTTGCACGCTGCATCGCTACGGCACTGGAGAAAACTGCTGACTCACAGACCATCGTAACCCTGGGGATGAAGCCTATCCGACCGGAAACGGGATATGGCTACATTGCTGCACAAGGCGAAGCGGACAAAGCGGGTGTATACAAGGTGGAAGCGTTCAAGGAAAAACCGGACAAGGAAACAGCTTTGAAATATATGAAAGCGGGTAACTTTTTCTGGAACGCCGGAATTTTCGTATGGAATGCAGAGACTATTACAACAGCTATCCGAACATACGCGCCGCAAATAGCCGGGGTGATGGATGAATTGGAACCTGCTTTGTTTAGCGACAAAGAGCAAGAGGAACTAAAACGTCTCTTCCCTACTTGTGAGAAAATCTCCATAGACTACGCAGTAATGGAGAAAGCAAAGGATATTTATGTGCTTCCAGCCGAATTCGGATGGAGCGACCTGGGAAGCTGGGGGTCTCTGCACACGTTGCTGCCGCAAGATGAAAACAGAAATGCTTCGGTTGGCGAAAATGTAAAATTGTTCGATTGCCAAAATTGCGTGGTACATGTGGCTGATGAACGTAAAGTGGTATTGGAAGGCTTGGACGGTTATATTGTGGCAGAAAAGAATGGACAACTGTTGGTGTGTCGTCTAACTGAAGAACAACGTATCAAAGAATTTTCGCAAGCATAAATACTATTAGAATAGAAAACTATTTTAACCTCCCGTTTCTGCGGCCCTAAAAATCCGCAGAAACGGGAGAATTGTAAGCATCCGATAAAATACACATTGTAAGGCCATCCACTCTTCCGTTACTTTGCCAATAAAAAGACCATGAAACGAATAATGAGTAAAGAAGAGTTCCTGTCTGTTTATGAAAGACAACAGGCCAGTGGCCTGACCATAAAAGATTTCTGTGAGAATGAGGCCTATTCATCCTCCTGTTTCTATTATTGGAAGAAGAAATTCGGCCTGAGCCGTACTTACACCAGCCATCCGGACAAGCTTCCCGATGATACGTTCATTCCATTGGATTTGCGTCGCAGGGGCAATCTCCCGTCAGGCGCGGGTGGCGACGTAACAATAGAGCTTCCTTCCGGAATCAGGATCCACCTTGACAGCCATGGAAACCCTGAACTGACATTTGGATTGATACACAAATTATGCGGCCATGTTCTGTCTGAATGATACCATGCGCTATTTCCTGTGTCCCGGAAAGACGGACATGCGCAAGGGGATCAATTCCCTTTGCGGAGTGGTTCACGACCGGATGGGACATGACGTCCGTCTGGGCGATGTCTTCATCTTCATAAACAGAAGCAGGACTACCATGAAGCTCCTCCATGCAGAAGACGGCGGCATGGTATTGTATGTGAAACGTCTGGAAGAGGGCACGTTCCGGCTGCCGGCCTATGACAGCCGGAGCAGGTCTTATCCGATGGAATGGCGCGACCTGGTCATGATGGTGGAAGGAATCAGTGACAATCCGAACGAGAGGCTGAAAAGGTTGAAAGCCAGTAGAAAGGATGGCTTCTATTGAAAGTTTTTTCATGTATCCGGTTGCGTATCTGACGGAAAATCAGTATCTTTACATCATATAAAGAGATAGAAACGGATGATTCGGCAGGATACAATGGAACAGATAATCAGGAGTCAGCAGGAGCAGATAGCCGGTCTCCTGGAGACTAACCGTTCCCTTGTCGAATCCAACGGGAAACTGCTGGAACAGACGGATGCGCTGCAACGGAAGATACAGGAACTGCTCTCACAGATAGCATGGCTGAACCGCCAGCTTTTCGGGCGGAGAAGTGAGAAGCTGGCAGCCCTGGATCCCAACCAGCTCTCCCTGTTCGATTCCGTTCCTGCAACCGGACAGGATGAAGACATCCGGGAAGATGACAGCATATATCAAGGTTCCGCCCAAAAGCCGGATGGGACAGGCCATTTCCTATGCGTATCCGTTATGGTCCAGAATGAAGGCCTGTCTTAAAGACGGCAATATAAAGATAGACAATAATCTGGCTGAAAATGCGATACGTCCTCTGACGCTCTCAAGAAAGAACTTCCTCTTCTGCGGGAATCATGAGGCCGCGGAAAATACAGCGGTCATCTGTTCACTGCTTGCCACCTGCAAGGCACAGGAAGTCAATCCAAGAGAATGGCTGAACGATGTCATTGCCAGGCTTCCATATTATCAGGAAAAAGACTCCGGCAAAGATATCCGGGAACTGCTTCCGGATGTCTGGAAGTTGAAGAAGTCCAACGAAAATCCAATTGAAGTCTCTAATAGAGAACAATAGAATAGCAAACTCTTCCTGTCAACTTTATATTCGTTGATAAGAAGAGTTTGTTGTTTTATGAATCTACAATGTGTACTTTATCGGATGCTTACTGAACAATTGGAAAATTACTTTAAAAAGATATTTTTTCAGTAGACCAAATGACGCATTTTCGCTACTTTTGTATTATTAACGCATAAATTTATGGGAAAAACAACAACAAATATGATTTACACAGACCTTTCAATAGAGAATTATAGAGGTATTCGCCAATGTAAGCTTGAAAAACTGGAACTGGTAAACCTTTTCTTCGGGAAAAACAACTGTGGTAAATCTTCTTTGTTGGAGGCTATTTTTATCTTATCAGGACCTGCCAACCCGACACTACCCATAAAAGCGAACAATACAAGAGCACTTATCTCGCAGGAAGAGACTGACTTTATGGTGGAATTCTATCAGGCAAACCCAGAAAACCGTATAAAGTTAAGCAGTTCTGGAGAACAGAGCCGGGAGGTTTCCATTCAGATGATAGAATCGCACTCCCAGAACATTTCACTGGAGGATTTGCAAAAGACCTCATCAGAGAGTGCAGGAAAGCGCTATGGACTGAAAATCAACTTTTCTACAGAAGCCGAGAAGGGAAATAAGTATCACTCTGAACTGGTGGTTACGGAGGAAAAAACTGGAAGGATAACCTCCGACAAGCGGTATAAGGAAATGCTTTATGCAGAGTATATTCCCTCCAACTACATGCAAACTAACATTGCAGGAAAACTGACTGAAATCATCAAGAACAAACAGGAAAATGAAATAGTGGAAGCACTTAAAATCGTGGAACCGCGTATTATGGACTTGCAGTTAGTGGGAAATAAAGTAATGGTGGACGTAGGACTACCAACCCGACTTCCTATCAATGTGCTGGGGGATGGAGTGCGTAAAGTGCTGGCTGTCATCCTCTCAATTTATGGATGTCAAAACGGGGTACTGATAATAGATGAGCTGGACAATGGCTTGCATTTTTCCGTGATGCCGCAATTATGGAAGGTGATTCTCCACATGTGCCAAAAGCATCATACACAAATCTTTGCTTCTACACATAGCCTGGACATGGTCAAAGCACTGGTGAAGACAATCGGCCAGCAGGAAGAACCACAGCCGGTGGCATCTTACAAACTGATAAGGAAGGTAGATGATGAGCTCGTGGCTTTGCGCTATAATGCAGAAGAACTGACGTATGCTATCAAACAAGAAATGGAGGTGCGATAGTATGACACGAATATTTATTGAAGCCCGATACGAAAAAACTACGGAATATGTTTTTCTCGATACCATTATAAAAAATCTTGGATTCACAGAAGAACAATATGAGATAATCTGCGTGAACGGGAAAAGCAACCTTACACATGCAGCCAACAAGTTTAAAGAGAATACAATTGAAGGAGGAAAAAATCTGATTGTATTTGATGCGGATACATTGGCTACCGGATGTGGATTCGCAGCAACGCGACAACGCATTAATCAAGAACTGTCCGACAACGGTATGCAAGCTGACGGTATTTTTCTCTTTCCCGACAATGCACAGGATGGTATTTTTGAAAACTTGCTGGAGGAACTGATGCAGAAAACAATTCATGAACGGTGGCTAAACTGCTACTCTGACTACGAAGCTTGTTTGGGGGACTGCTACTTGACCCCTGATGTGAAAGGTAAGCTATTTACTTACATCAGTGCGCAGAAATCATTAAGCAACACCAAGAGAAAGGCTTTGGGAAGCGGACAATGGCAGTTTAACAACACCCAGTATTGGAATCTTAACGCTCCCGCATTACAGCCTTTAAAAGATTTTCTCAACAACAATATTCCCTGAAGCATTATCCAAATAACAAGGACCAAAGATATACCCATGAAAAAACTGTTGTCGCTGCCACCGAATCTGGTGGAGTGTTTTCACGATATCATGCACGCGGACCGCAAGGAGTGGTTCTGCACATCGGACCCGGTGGGACGGAAACTGGGCTCAGGGGGCGGTACGGCCTGGCTGCTGAATGCCTGCCGGGAGGAAGAGGATAAGGAAGCCGCACTGGGCGACTGGCTGGCACGGGAGAAGCGTATCCTACTGCACGCCGGAGGTCAGAGCCGCCGTTTGCCGGGCTATGCGCCGTCGGGCAAGGTGCTGACGCCGATTCCGGTGTTCCGCTGGGCACGGGGGCAGAAGCTTACACAGGACTTGCTCTCGCTGCAGCTGCCGCTGTATGAGGAAATCATGGAACGGGCGCCGGAGGGACTGCGTACGCTGATTGCAAGCGGCGACGTGTACATCCGGGCAACGGAACCGTTGCAGGAGATTCCGGATGTGGACGTGGTGTGCTACGGCTTGTGGGTGGACCCGGAACTGGCGAAGAACCACGGGGTGTTCGTGTCGTCGCGGAAGGAACCGGAGAAGCTGGACTTCATGCTGCAGAAGCCGAGCGTGGAGGAAATGGCGGGGCTGATGCAGGATTACCTGTTCCTGATGGACATCGGTATCTGGCTGCTGAGCGACCGCGCCATCGAGCTGATGGTGAAACACTCGACCGACAAGGACGGGGGCGTGAAGTTCTACGACATGTATTCGGAGTTCGGACTGGCACTGGGGGCGCATCCGCGCATCGTGGATGAGGAGCTGAACAGCTTGAAAGTGGCCATCCTGCCCCTGCCGGGCGGTGAGTTCCACCATTACGGTACGAGCCGGGAGATGATTTCGTCGACACTGGCCGTGCAGAACTGTGTGACGGACCAGCGGGCGATTATGCACCACAAGGTGAAGCCGCATCCGGCGGTGTTCGTGCAGAATGCGGAGATGGAGTTCCCGCTGACGGCCGGCAACGCGGAGGTGTGGGTGGAAAACAGCCACGTGGGCAGGAACTGGAAGCTGCACAGCCGGAACATCATCACGGGGGTGCCGCGCAACGACTGGGCGCTGAACGTGCCCGAAGGGGTGTGCATCGACGTGGTGCCGATGGGTGAACGGGAGTTTGCCGCGCGTCCGTACGGTTTTAACGATAAATTCAAGGGAAGCCTGAAGGAGGCTTCGACTACATACCTGGGCCGTCCGGTGACGGAATGGCTGGCGGAAAGAGGTCTGACGGCGGACGAAATCCGGGGCTGTGAGGACTTGCAGGGGGCAGCGATTTTCCCGGTGACGGACTCGATAGAGGACTTGGGCACGGTGCTGCAATGGATGACGGACGGCGGACAGGGTGAAGCCGGACGGGCTATCTGGATGAAGGCACGCAAGGTGTCGGCCGACGAGATTTCGGCGTATGCCAACCTGCGACGGCTGTTCGCCCAGCGGGAGGTGTTCCGCAAGGAGAACTGGAGCCTGCTGGCCAGGAACCAGGAACGGAGCGTGTTCTATCAGATAGACTTGCAGGAGGCGGCCGGGGCGTATGCCAAAGGGGGCATCGCCTTGCCGGAGGAACTGCCGGAGGGGTCTCCCCTGCTGAAGCGGATCAGCGACGCGATGTTCCGCGCGAAGGTGTGCGAACTGGAGGGCAAACCGGAGGCGAAGGAACTGGAGGCACGGGCGTTCGGCCTGATGCGAGAGGGACTGACCGGCACGATGGATTACCGTCAGCAGCCGAAGTTGTCGGTGTATGCCGACCAGATTGTGTGGGGACGCAGCCCGGTGCGCATCGACATTGCAGGGGGATGGACGGATACCCCACCCTACAGCCTGATGGAGGGCGGAAATGTGGTGAACCTGGCCATTGAACTGAACGGACAGCCGCCGCTGCAGGTGTATGTGAAGCCGTCGAAGGAGTACCGCATTACGCTGCGCTCGATTGACCTGGGAGCCATGGAGGTGGTTTCCACGTACGAGGAGTTGCAGGATTACCGCAAGGTAGGCTCGCCGTTCTCCATTCCGAAAGCGGCACTGGTGCTGGCGGGATTCCATCCGGATTTCTCCACAGAACGGTTTGCTTCGCTGGAGGCACAGCTGAAGGCGTTCGGCACGGGTATCGAGGTGACCTTGCTGTCGGCCATTCCGGCAGGTTCGGGACTGGGTACCAGCTCCATCTTAGCGGCTACGGTACTGGGGGCGCTGAATGATTTCTGCGGCCTGAACTGGGACAAACAGGGCATCGGCAGCCGTACGCTGGTGCTGGAACAGTTGCTCACCACAGGCGGCGGCTGGCAGGATCAGTACGGGGGTGTGCTGCACGGGGTGAAGCTGTTGCAGACGCAGCCGGGATGGCACCAGGAGCCGAAGGTGCGCTGGCTGCCGGACTACCTGTTCACGAGCGACGAGTACCGCAAGTGTCACCTGCTGTATTACACGGGCATCACGCGCACGGCCAAGGGCATTCTGGCGGAGATTGTGAAGGGGATGTTCCTGAATTCGAACCGTCACCTGCACTTGCTGGAGCAGATGAAGGGCCATGCCATGGACATGTACGACGCCATCCTGCGGAATGACTTTGAGGAGACGGGACGACTGATACGGAAGACGTGGATGCAGAACCAGCGGCTGGATGAGGGGACGAACCCGCCGGCCGTGCAGGCGCTGACGGAACGGATTGACGACCTCTGCCTGGGATACAAGTTGCCGGGCGCCGGTGGGGGTGGTTACCTGTACATGGTGGCCAAAGATCCGGATGCGGCAGTACGTATCCGCCAGATTCTGACGGAGAACCGGGCGAACGACCGGGCACGCTTCGTGGAGATGCACTTGTCGAACAAGGGACTGGAAATCAGCAGGAGCTGACGGAACTGGCTGCTGCCACAAGAAACTGAATATTGAATATATAACATTATTAAATAGAACTGACATCATGAAACAATTAAATATCGCCGTAGCCGGAACAGGGTACGTGGGTTTATCAATAGCGACTCTGCTGGCACAGCATCACCGGGTAACGGCCGTGGATGTGATTCCGGAGAAGGTGGAGAAAATCAATAACCGCATCAGCCCGATTCAGGATGAATACATCGAGAAGTATCTGGCGGAGAAGGAACTCGACCTGACGGCTACGCTGGACGGGGCTTCGGCTTATAAAAACGCGGACTTTGTGGTCATCGCGGCTCCTACGAACTATGATCCGGTGAAGAATTACTTTGATACTTCGCACGTGGAGGAAGTTATCGACCTGGTACTGGAGGTGAATCCGGATGCGGTGATGGTAATCAAGAGCACCATCCCGGTGGGATATTGCCGCAGCCTGTACGTGAAGTATGCGGAGAAGTTCCGCAGCGTTCCTGCCCTGGCGGGTAAAAAATTCAACCTGCTGTTTTCGCCGGAGTTCCTGCGCGAGAGCAAGGCACTGTATGACAACCTCTACCCCAGCCGCATCATTGTGGGCTATCCGAAGCTGATTGACGGACGAAAAGAGGAGAATGAGGCCATTAAGGCCATTGCAGGGGCAGACCTGAAGGAGAAGGCGCAGGAGTTTGCGGCACTGCTGCAGGAAGGGGCACTGAAACCGGACGTGGACACGCTGTTCATGGGACTGAAGGAGGCGGAAGCGGTGAAGCTGTTTGCCAATACTTACCTGGCTCTGCGCGTGAGCTACTTCAATGAGCTGGATACGTATGCGGAAGTGAAGGGACTGGATACGCAGGCGATTATTCAGGGTATCTGTCTGGACCCGCGCATCGGTACGCACTATAACAATCCGTCATTCGGATACGGAGGGTACTGTCTGCCGAAGGATACGAAGCAGTTGTTGGCCAACTATGCGGATGTACCGGAGAACCTGATTCATGCCATCGTGGAGAGCAACCGTACGCGCAAGGACTTCATCGCCGACCAGGTGCTGAAGAAGGCGGGATATTATGATTATTACAACCGGGGGGACTTCAGTCCGGAAGCTGAAAAGCAGTGTGTAATCGGGGTGTACCGCCTGACCATGAAATCGAACAGCGACAATTTCCGTCAGAGCTCGATTCAGGGGGTAATGAAGCGTATCAAGGCGAAAGGGGCTACGGTAATTATTTACGAACCGACACTGGAAGACGGTACGACGTTCTTCGGCTCAAGAGTGGTGAACGGCCTGGAGGCATTCAAGCAGCAGGCGGATGCCATCATTGCCAACCGTTACGACACGTGTCTGGACGACGTGAAGGACAAGGTGTACACACGGGATATTTTCAGAAGGGATTAGTTACAGTTAATAATTAATAAAGTGAAAATTAAAAACGAGAGGGTGTCTACCGTTATTAATTTTTCATTTTTCATTATTCATTATGAAAAGATATTGTCAGACACTGGAGCTCTATGATGACAAGGAGCTGATTGAGGCATACGTGGCAGAACATGCACACGTGTGGGAGGAAGTGAAAGCGGGTATCCGCGAAGTGGGTATCACGGACATGCAGATTTATATCGACGGGAACCGCCTGTTCATGATTATGGACACGACGGATGAATTTGACATGGAACGGGACTATGCACGCCTGGCTACCCTGCCCCGACAGGCGGAATGGGAGGCACACATGGCGAAGTTCCAGAAGGCTGCACCGGGGGCAACCTCGCAGGAGAAATGGAAACTGATGAAACGGATTTTTAAGTTGTAGCATGTAGTAAAATATAATCTATTTGTCATATTTTCAGGTCAAAAAGTACAATTAAAGGGGTAAACGCAAAATTTTCAGACTGAAAACGTGCGATTTACCTCTTTCTTTTCTACCTTTGTAGAAATTATTTTTACTGAATGTTTGCGAACATGAGTTTATTGAAATCATTGTTATTTATGGCCCTGGCAATTCCTGCTGCGGCTCAAGAAAAACCACAAGAATTCCACTATCGGGTAGAAGCTACTGCCACTGCATCGACGGGAACGTATGCCCCACTCTGGCTGACGGCGAACCGGTTTGGAATGGAGAGTGAAAAGCCGAACAGCGGATACCTGAGGGCGGGAATAGAATGGAATAAGAAGTTGAACAGAGGATGGCGTATTGATGCCGGACTGGATCTGGCAGGAGGCGTGAAACAGACGTCGGACTTCTGGATTCAGCAGGCGTATGCGGACTTCTCATGGAAAATGTTGACACTCAGCATAGGAAGTAAGGAAAGAATGGGATTCCCGCTGGAAAAGAACAGTGAACTGACCAGCGGATGGATGGCGGAAGGACCGAACATGCGGCCGATTCCGCAAATCAGAGGGGAAATCAAAAACTATCTGGCCATACCGGGCACACGGAACTGGCTGGCTTTCAAAGGGCATCTGGCTTACGGAATGTTTACAGACGGTAACTGGCAGGAGGATTTCACTACTGCCAACCAGCTATTCGTCAAGAAGGTGATGTATCACAGCAAGTCGCTGATGTTCCGCCTGGGAAACAAGGAGAAACTGCCCCTGGAATTTGAATTCGGCCTGTATATGGCCACACAGTTCGGAGGCGACCAGTACAAGAATCTGGCCAACGGAGAATCGAAACAGACCATTGATATGCCCGACGGACTGAAAGCGTACTGGCATGCTTTGTTCCCTACTGCCGGAGGAGAGGATACACCGGAAGGGGAACAGGTGAACGTGGAAGGAAACATGCTGGGAAGCTGGAACTTCGCACTGAATTATTACTTCGGCGACTGGAAGGTTAGGGCTACGCTGGATCATTATTTCGAAGATCACTCGCAGATGTTCTGGGAATACGGACGCTGGAAGGACGGACAGCTGGGCATCGAGCTGTATCTGCCTAAAAACAAGTGGGTATCGGCCGTGTTATGGGAAGGGATCAGCACAAAGGACTCATCAGGACCGATTCTGTATGACGGTTTCTGGGGCTCTTTCTCAGATTTGCAGATGAGCGGTGGGGATGATTATTATAACCACTATATCTATCAGGCCTGGCAGCACTACGGACAGGGCATCGGCAATCCGCTGCTGGCAGGACCGATTTATAACGAAGATGGAGAAATCCGCTTCAAGAGTAACCGAATGAAGGCGCAGCATGTGGGCCTGTCCGGAAATCCGACGGAGGAATGGAAATGGAGAATCATGGCTTCGTATGCCCGTCACTGGGGCTCGTATGCTCACCCGCTGGACAAGATGCGGAAGCAGTTCAGCAGCATGGCCGAGGTGACTTATATGCCGCAATGGACTAAAGGATGGAGCCTGACCGCCACACTGGGCGTGGACCGGGGAAATTACCTGGGAAACAGCACGGGAGGCATGATTACACTTAGAAAAACAGGAGGACTGGGAAGATGAGAAAATGGATATATATGCTCGTTGCGGCTGCCGGACTGCTTGCTGGTGCAGCCGGATGCAAAAAGGCACCGATAAACAGTGACGTGGAAGGACTTTGGGTGCTGGAACGATTCACCGTGGCGGAAACGGGGGAAACCGTGGAATGTGAAAGATTGTACTACAGCATTACCCGCATGGTGACGGAGGTGGCCGAGAAAGACGGCTCAAAAGGATATGGGGCTTACATAGGACGTACGGAATACCGCAACGGGGAAACACAGCTCGTGGTGAAAGACTTTAAAGTGAGACAGTCTACCGGTGACAACGGAAAGGATGCCCCGGTAGAGAAACTGAAACACTTCGGTATCGGGAATCAACAGGAAACCGTTTTCGATATCGAATACTGCAACGGAAAGAAAATGACCTTACAATCGGACTATGCCCGACTGGAACTGACAAAATTCTAAGTAAGGGAGAGAATTTTAGCTAAAAATTTGGAAGGAAAGAGGAAATATCATTAATTTACGAATTGTAGTCTTAAATTATTCAAATCGTATGAAAACAAAGTATGACACATACAACAGATGGGCCAGCCTTTTTGTCGTAACTTGCGAAACGCTGATCACAGGGGGATTGTTTTATGCATTGTTCTTGGCCACGGAGGATACGCCATGGCACAAAATCCTTAAAGCTCCACACCTGCAGGTGATTCTGACCGTGATGCTCTGCTATTTTGTTTCGGCCATGCAAATTGGTGTGGTACTTTACCGCCGAAAAGTATATGCTTACCAGATTATAGGACGAGTATTAAGAAGTACGATTTTCTTTGGGGTACTGTCGGGAGTAGTACTTGAACTGGGAGATTTTATGGATGCCTGGTCATACTTCTACCTCACATTCCTAGGGCTGCTCTTTGTATGTCTGGCTATCTTCCGTACCACCATGAGATGGGGACTAAAAAGATACCGTTCCAGAGGAGGAAATGTACGTTATGTAGTGCTGGTGGGTAGTTCGGAAAACAACCGGGAACTGTATTATGAACTGACAACCCAGGATTGGATGGGCTTCAAGGTGAAGGGATATTTCGACTTCCAGCCTAATCCGGAGTTTCCACAGGAATGTCCGTATCTGGGACAGCCTCAGGAAGTGGAAGATTATCTGGAAAAGAACGGAAATACGCATTATCTGTACTGCTGTCTGCCTTCAAAGGAGCATGTGATTATCCGTTCGCTGATTAATTACTGCGAGAACCAGCTGGTGCATTTCTATAGTGTGCCGAATATTTATAACTACCTGCACAACCGCGTGTACTTCAACATGCTGGGTAATGTGCCTTTCCTGAGCCTGCGACCGGACCCGCTGAGCAAGACCGGAAACAAGATTCTGAAACGGACGTTCGACATCGTGTTCTCACTGCTGTTCTTGTGTACGTTCTTCCCTATCATTCTGATAATTGTGACCATTGTGACGAAAATAACCATGCCGGGCCCTGTGTTCTTCAAGCAGAAACGAAACGGCCTGAACGACAAGGAATTTTATTGTTACAAGTTCCGTAGCATGAAGGTGAACGCACAGGCCGACACACTGCAGGCGACCAAGGATGACCCGCGCAAGACACGCTGGGGAAACATCATGCGTAAGACGAACATCGATGAACTGCCGCAGTTTATCAACGTGCTGCTGGGTGACATGAGTATCGTAGGACCACGCCCGCACATGCTGAAGCATACGGAGGAATATTCAAAACTGATCAACAAGTACATGGTGCGGCATTTCGTGAAGCCGGGTATTACAGGCTGGAGCCAGGTGACGGGCTTCCGTGGGGAAACCAAGGAACTGAAGGACATGGAAGGCCGCGTGCGCGGAGATATCTGGTACATTGAACACTGGAGCTTCGGACTGGACTTGTTCATTATCTACAAGACCGTGGCCAATGCCCTGCACGGTGAAAAGAATGCGTACTAACTAACAACATTAAATAAGAATAGATATGATTATAGCTGTTGATTTTGACGGAACGATTGTGGAACACCGCTACCCGGCAATCGGAAAGGAAATTCCTTTTGCAATAGACACGCTGAAGAAATTGCAAGAAGAAGGACACCGACTGATTCTGTGGTCTGTAAGAGAGAATGAACTGCTCGACGAGGCAGTGGAGTTTTGCCGTCAGCGAGGATTGGAATTTTATGCGGTAAATACGAACTATCCGGAAGAACAGGCCGGACATCAGTATTTCTCCAGAAAACTGAAAGCGGATGTATTTATCGACGACCGTAATGTGGGCGGTTTATTTGATTGGAACAGTATTTACCGTATTATTCACTACCGTCTCAAATTGGCCGATCTGGTAGATGAAACCTTGGACGACAAGCTGGGAGAAGCAGTAGAAATGCTGAAAACGGTTGATATCCGTTCACCCAAAACGGTGATATCCGTTCACTTTTCATACTCTTTACCTATGGCGATACAAATTTATTGATTTTCGTCTGTAACGTTGCAGTTTTGATGTCTTTTTTGACGTAAACTGCTGCCTTGTAGCTCGAAGCGCACACTTGTGTGTACCAACCTGTCTAATATTGCATCAGCTGCAGTCGTGTTGCCTTTCATCACATCGTACCAGTTGGCAACCGGCAGTTGTGATATGATGATCGTAGCTTTTTGTCCATGGCGGTCTTCTATAATCTCCATAAAGTCAAGTAACTGTTGTCCGTCAAGAACTTTCATGCCGAAGTCGTCCAGTATAAGCAGGTCAGTCTGTGCCAGCTTGGCGAAGAAACGATGCAGGGTACTGGATATACGGGCAAGGCTTATTTCCTCGAAGAGCCTGTACAGGTTATAATAAGCAACCTTATATCCGTTCATGCAGGCCTGATGACCAAACGCTGTACCCAACCAGCTTTTACCGGTACCGGCAGCACCCGTAATAAGTATGGATACCCCGTTTTTCACATAGTCACAAGTGGCGAGATTAAGTACTTTCTGCTTGTCCACGCC
>OGWT01000510.1_pt1 | contig 31467 bp, 21 predicted proteins | sample 1576101 | NCBI WGS metagenome assembly OGWT01 (sample SAMEA3541481, study PRJEB24748) | human gut metagenome | biome: human gut; feature: human-associated habitat; material: faeces | place: China | collected 2012 | reverse complement strand
GAATTTCAAGAGCATCTTGCGTATCCTTTAATTCACGTTTTAAACGTCTGTTTTCAAGCTCAGCCTCTGTTAGATTCCCTGAACCTTTAAATGTTGCCTGGTTGTTATTGGCTTTAGCTTCTTGCTTCCATCTGTATAAAGTACTATCTCCAATACCTAAATTTTTAGCACATTCTTTACGACTTAGTTCTGGATGTGTTAAACAATAATTGACAGCATTTTGTTTAAATTCTTGATCAAACTGTTTCTTTTTATTTGCCATTTTCTTTTACCTTCCTTTGTCTTTGAATCATCCTCTTTCTATTGTACCACTGGTGTAAATTTTCTCTTTTTGACTAGTCCTATTTATATGCTAACATCAATGAAATTGTTGCGATTGATAATCAAACAAAAGAACTAGAAAAAGAAAAAAGAAAATCAATTAAGTGGATTAACGATTTGTTCAAAAGTAAAAATATCACAAAATTATCTAGTGATTTAATTCATTCTTTGGTTGAAAAGGTCATTGTATATGGTAATCACAATTTTGAAGTTAGCTTTAAATTTGATATAGAAACACTGATGGGAGGTACTTTAGATGAGTAAAATAGCCCTTTATATCAGGTTGTCTGTAGAAGATCAGATGGATAGAACCGAAAGTGAAAGTATTATAAATCAAAGAATATTTTTAAACGATTATCTTGATAGAAATACAGAACTTAAAGGATTTCATAGAGAAGAATTTGTTGATGATGGGTATAGTGGAACAAATGAAAAAAGACCATCATTTCAAAGAATGCTCGATGAAGTAAAAAATGGAACGATAAAAACAATCATAGTTAAGGATTTATCAAGGTTTATGCGTGATTACATTGTTCTTGGAGATTATCTTGAAAACATATTTCCTTTTATGGGAGTTCGCTTTATTTCTATTAATGATGGTTATGATAGTGCAAAAGAAAAAGGAAATGGTACAGATTTAGATATTCAGTTTAAGGGTTTGCTTTATGATTTTTATTCAAAAGATATTTCTCAAAAGGTAAAAACTGTGACAACTGAATTGAAAAAGCAAGGAAAATACCTAGGTTGGAGTCCGCCACTTGGATATATGAAAGATCCGAATGATAAACATAGAATCATTGTAGATAAAGAAACATCTTGGGTTGTTAGAAAAATATTTGATTTAGCACTCAAAGGAATATCTAGTAGAAAAATAGCGATGATATTAAATGAAGAAAATATACCAACTCCAAATAAGCGAAAGACAGAACTAACAAAAATGAATTATCAGTTTAATATCATATGTTTAGATACGAGAAAAAAGCCAACATGGACTAATGGTAATGTGGTAGATATATTATCTAATGAAAATTATACAGGAACTTATGTATTTAATATGCAAGAAAAATCTGTATTAAAACCAGGTAGTTTTAAGATGAATCCTAAAGAAGAATGGGGAAGAGTTGAAAATCATCATGAAGCTATCATATCAAAGGAAGATTTTGATAAGGTGCAACAAATTAAAGAAAAGAATAGATTCTTAAAGGGTAAAAATACAGATTATCCATGGCGAAATAAATCTCCATTACAGGGATTTGCTAGATGTCCTACTTGTAATCATATATTAACTTTGACTCAATCAAAAAGAATTAGGAAAGATGGCAGCATAAAATATTTTAAATACTTTAGATGTAGGACTTGCAAATGCAATAATGTTGAGCATAAAGGCTCAAAAGTAGAAATATTAGAAGAACAAGTGTTATCACTTATAAAGGAAAAATATGGGGAGGTTGATACAAATAAAAATTATGCAGTTAATCTAAAAGAAATAGAAAAAAGGATAACTAAACTTCAAGATAAAAAGATGGCTTATTTTGAAAAATACAAACTTGGTAAAATGACAAAAGCTAAGTTTGTAGAAAGTAAGTCAAATATTGATGAAGAAATCGAAAAACTTGAAGAAAAAATTAAAGTATCATCAACTACTCAAGAAGTAGTAAAAGGCAATAAACTTACTAGAGAAATGATGGAAAAATATGTAGATTCTGTTATTTGCGAAGCTAGTATAGTTCATGAAATTATATGGAAATAAGTATGAATGGGAATGCTGCATTTGGCATTCCTATTACATTGTAGGCACTAGAATCTAGTGTCTATTTTTTATGGAAAGGAGCTTTTAATTATGAAAAGTATATGGAAACGATTTTGCACAGGTTTTTTAGCTTTTGCAACACTCGTAACGACATTACCTATAACGCAGGTTTATGCTGCAAGTAATAAATATTGGACAGAATCAATAGGACATGTTGGCATCGTTGAAAAAGTAATGAATGATGGTTCAATTGAAGCATCATTTGATGAAGGTCATTTTACAGTTGAAGGAGAAGAAGCTTTCTGTATTGATATTAATACAGAATTTAGACCAGGATATAAAGTAAGATCTAATGCAAATACTCAAATGAGTGATGATCAAATAAGCGATGTTGCTTTATCTATAGAATATGTAAAGCAGTATTTATCAAAGCATAATAACATCAGTAAAGATCATGCTTATTTATTAAAACAACTTGTTATATGGCAAAGATTAAGTGAGCATTTAGGATGGAAATGTGATAATGTCAGAGCATCTTATGATGAAATACCTAAAGCCACTCAAAAAGAAGTTTTTAAAGGAGCAAAAGCTTTTGCAAAAGAAAATAATGGTCGCTATGAATGTGGTGGTTATATCTATTCAGGTGAGGGACAAGATGTTGGACAGTTTTGGGCAAAGCTAAATGTTGGTAATGCTCAATTACAAAAAACTTCTGATAATAACAGTATTACAGATGGTAATGGTAATTATTTGCTTGCAGGGGCAAAGTATGGTGTGTTTGCAGATAAAGGTTGTTCAAAGCAACTAGCGACACTTACAACTGATGAAAACGGAAATACTAATGTTGTAGAAGTAAAAGCTGGTACAGTTTATATTAAGGAACTTACTGCTCCAAAGGGATATAAAGTAGATAAAACAGTATATTCATTAAAAGTGGAAGCTGGCAAAACTGCTACATTAAAAGTATCAGACATTCCAAAAGCAACAGATACTATGATTGAACTTTTTAAAATTGATATGGAAATGCAAAAGGGTAATCCACAAGGATATGGTTCTTTAGAAGGAGCAGAGTTTACATGGAAGTATTATGATGGCTTTTATAACAAAGACAATCTTCCTAGTGAAGCCACTCGAACATGGGTAACAAAAACAATCGTTGAAGCAAGTAACGATGGAGAAATTCATTATATTACTAAACTAGATGAATCTTATAAAGTTTCAGGAGATAGCTTCTATATGCAAGGTAATTCAGCAGTTCTTCCACTTGGAACATTAACTATTGAAGAAACAAAAGCACCAAATGGATATTTATTAGATGGAGCATATATGCAAGCAGTTGATAAGTCAGAACAAATTAAAGGGTTATATGTGACTCAAATTGTAGAAGATGGTGATCTTGCAGTGCTGGCTGGAAGTAATCAATTTTCTGTTTCTGATAAGGTTATTCGTGGTGGTGTAAAGATTCAAAAAAGAGATTTAGAAACAGGAGAAACAAAACCTCAAGGAAGTGCAACGCTAAAAGATGCAGCATTTGACATTATTTCATTGAATGATAATAAGGTGCTTGTTGAAGGCAAATTATATAAGAAAGATGAAGTCGTAAAGACAATTCATACTAATATTGAGGGCATTGCAGCTACTTCAAATGAGTTATTACCTTATGGAAAATATAGAATTGAAGAAAGTGAAAGTCCTGATGGTTACTTAGTTGATGGTGCGAAATCCATTCAATTTGAAATTAAAGAAAATGGACAAATTGTTGATCTAACAGATGAAACGCATTCAATTTATAACCAAGTGAAGCGTGGAGATATTGAGGGTGTGAAAATAGGCGCAGGAACGCATAAAAGATTAGCAGATGTACCATTTAAGATTACAAGTAAAACAACAGGAGAAAGTCATATTGTTGTAACAGATGATAATGGACAGTTCTCTACTTCTTCAGATTGGGCGAGTCATAAACATAATACCAATGTAGGAAAGACAAGCGAAGATGGTGTATGGTTTGGAACATCTGAACCAGATGATAGCAAAGGTGCTTTGCTTTATGATACTTACATTATCAAAGAATTAAGATGTAATAGTAATAAAGGATTTGAATTAATTCCACCTTTTGAAATTGTTGTATCAAGAAATAATCTTGTCATTGACTTAGGTACATTAACTGATGAATATGAAAAAGAAGTTTCTATCCATACTACAGCAACAAGTAAAGACGGAGAAAAGACAATTATTGCAGGTAAAGAAGTTACAATTATTGACACTGTAAAACTAGATGGCTTAGAAAAGGGTACAAAATACTTGCTTAAAGGATGGCAAATGCTTAAAGAAGATAATGCTGAATTAGTTATTGATGGTAAGCGTGTAGAAAATGATTATACTTTTATCGCTGATGATGAAGAAATGAAAGTGGAAATTTCTTATACATTTGATGGATCTTTATTAGGTGGCAAAAATCTTGTTACCTTTGAAGAATTATATGATTTAAGCAATCCTGATGAACCTATAAAAGTTGCAGAACATAAGGATATTGAAGATGATGGACAAACAGTATTAATCACAAATCGTATTATTAATATCCATACAACTGCTGCTGATAAGGATGGTAAAAAAGAAATTGAAGCAGCTAAAGAAGTGACAATCATTGATAAAGTAACTTTAGAAGGTTTGGAAGTTGGCACAAAATACAAACTTGTAGGATGGCAAATGTTAAAAGAAAATAACGCTGAATTATTGATTGATGGTAAAAAGGTAGAAAATGAATATGAATTTATTGCTGATAAAGAAAATATGGAAGTTGAAATAGCCTATACATTCAATGCATCTGCTTTAGGTGGTAAAAATTTAGTAACATTTGAAGAATTATATGATATGAGTAATCCTAATGAGCCTATAAAAGTAGCTGAACATAAAGATATTGAAGATAAAGGACAGACAGTAAGTGTTAAAGAAGTTCCAAAAGAACTAGAAACTCCTGAAACACCGGATAAGCCTTATGAACCAGAAAAACCAAGCAAACCAAATAAACCTGATGATTTTACTATTCCAAATACTTCTGTGAAGGCAGATAGTCCAAAAACAGGAGATCAAACTAATCTATATGGTTTTATAGCATTACTTTGTATTTCTGGAGCTGGTTTAGTTGGAACACTTCTATGGAAAAAATATCGTAAATTTTAAGGAGTTTAGTATATGGCTAAAAATATGAAGTTTGAATTACTAGCAAGTAGTATAAAGGAAATAAGTGCCAAAGCTAGTAATGCTGCTAAAAAAGCAGTAAATCAATCAATGACACTTAGAAATTGGGCGATAGGATATTATATCGTTGAATATGAACAAGGAGGAAGTGATAGAGCAGAATATGGTGCAAATCTATTAAAAAACTTAGAAAAACAAATTGACGAAAAAGGTATGAATGTAACTCTGTTTAAATGGTGTCGTCAGTTTTATATTATGTATCCTCAAATTGGTGCGACAGTGTCGCACCTTTTTGCTTTATCTACAGATTCAAAAGATTTTAAGATATCTAATCAATTTAAAACGGATGCAGATACACTTTTGAATAATTTATCTTTTTCTCATATTAGAGAGATTATGGTATTAGAAGATGAATTTGAACGATTCTTTTATGAAACAGAATGCATTAAGTGTAATTGGAGTGTAAGGGAACTAAGAAGGCAAATAAAAACAAATCTTTATGTAAGAACAGGGATTAGTAAAAATCCAAAACAGCTATTAGAAGTAACAAAAGGGAAAGATAATACATTTTTACCTACGATTAAAGATCCATTTACATTTGAATTTCTTGGTTTGGATGCAAAAGAGTCTGTATCTGAAACAGATTTAGAGCAAGCACTTATGGATCATTTACAAGAATTCATGATTGAACTTGGTCAAGGGTTTTGTTTTGAGGCAAGGCAAAAACGAATTATTATTGATGATAAATATTATTTTGCAGACCTGGTTTTCTATAATCGATTGCTGCACTGTAATGTAATTATTGAACTAAAAAATGATGAATTTAGACATGAAGATTTAGGACAGTTAAATGCTTATGTTGGTTACTATAAAAAGCACGAAATGATAGAGGGAGATAATCCGCCTGTAGGTATACTGTTGTGTACTGATAAAGGAAATGAAATGGTTGAGTATGCCTTATCTGGAATGGATAATCAATTGTTTGTTTCTACATATATGTTACATCTTCCAGATAAGAAAAAATTGAAAGAGTTTATAGTTAAAGAGATGGCAGATATGTGTTAAAATAAAGTGTAAACTGCGTTTATAAAATATCAATAATAATCTATCATCGGCTTGACACGAGAAGGTACAAGCGGATTCTTAGTCGTTGCAAGTGATTATTTAATGGAAAAATATAGAAATGATATTTTGATGAATAAACAAAATCGTGATCATTTTATGAATCATATGTTCAATGGTTTTGATATGGATAGAACTATGCTTCGTATTGGAGCAATGAATATGATGACGCATGGTGTTGAATCTCCAAATATTGAATATCGTGATAGTTTATCAGATCAAAATACAGATAACAATAAGTACTCTATGATTTTAGCCAATCCTCCTTTTAAAGGGTCTTTAGATTATGATTCTGTTTCGACAGACTTATTAAAGATTGCGAAAACTAAAAAAACTGAATTATTATTCTTAGCATTGTTTATTCGTATGTTAAAAGTCGGTGGAAGATGTGCATGTATTGTTCCGGATGGAGTTTTATTTGGTTCAAGTAAGGCTCACAAAGCTATTAGACAAGCTATTGTTGATGATAATCATCTAGAAGCGGTTATTTCTATGCCATCAGGTGTATTTAAACCATATGCTGGTGTATCAACTGGAATTTTAATTTTCACAAAGACCGGTCATGGTGGAACTGACAAGGTTTGGTTCTATGACATGAAAGCCGATGGATTTTCGTTAGATGATAAACGTACTCCAGTAAAAGAAAATGATATTCCAGATATTTTAGAAAGATTCAAGAATTTAGATAAAGAAGTTGATAGAAAACGTACTGAACAAAGTTTCTTGGTTGATAAGCAAGAGATTATTGATAACGATTATGATCTATCTATCAATAAATATAAAGAAATTGTCTATGAAAAGGTAGAATATCCACCAATAAGTGAAATTTTAGCTGATATTGAAGCTTTAAATAGAGAAATTGATAAGAATTTGGCAGAGTTAAAGGCTTTGTTGAATGATGGAAAGGAGGAAGAATCTGAATGATAAATTCGGATTTATATGATTAGTTAGCATGAGAAAATTGACTGATTTATGTGATATACAATATGGTTATGCATTTGATTCCTCGTATTTTACTGAAGATAGTTCTTATATTCCAATTGTTAGAATACGAGATGTGAAAAGGGGCTTTTCAAAAACGCATTATTCAAGTATTTTTCCTGTTGAGTATGTGATACATAAAGGTGATTTGTTGGTTGGGATGGACGGTGAATTTAATATAGCAAAATGGCAAAGCTCTGATGCACTATTAAATCAACGAGTATGTAAATTGACAGCTAAAGAAGGCATGAATAAGGAGTATTTACGTTATGCAATGATTAAAGCCCTTAAAGATTTAGAAAACAAAACTTCCTTTGTTACAGTGAAGCATCTTACAGCAAAAGAATTAAATCGTCTTGAATTAAATGTTCCTTCAGTTGCTATACAAAACCAAAGAGAGAATACTTTATCTGCACTTGAAAAAATTATGCATTTCAGAAGTAAACAATTAAAATCATTAGACGATTTAATCAAAGCCCGATTTATAGAGATGTTTGGGGATTTACGTACTAATAATAAAAATTGGCAAGTTGTTAGTTTTAACGAATGTGCTAGTATCGATACGAATATGATTAGAGATTTTGAAGGGTATGAAGGTTATCCACATATTGGAATTGATAGTATTGAAAAAGATACTGGTCGTATATTTGGTTATAGAACAATTTCAGAGGATGGAGTAATTAGTGGAAAATACTTATTTACACCTAAGCACATTATATATAGTAAAATTCGTCCAAATCTAAATAAAGTAGCTTTGCCTGAATTTACAGGGTTATGTTCAGCAGATGCATATCCGATTCTAGTTAAAGATACGGTATGTACACGCGAATTTTTAGGTTACACTCTTAAAAGTGAAATTTTTTTAAATTACATTTTAGCTTTTAGTAATCGAACGAACTTGCCAAAGGTTAATAAAAGTCAAGTAGAAGGATTTAAGCTTCCACTTCCGCCAATAGAACTACAAAATCAATTTGCAGACTTTGTAAGACAGGTCGATAAATCAAGGTTTATCTTCGGATTTAAGTGAGAATACCGTATTTTTGGATTATCATTTTTTAGATACGAAAATGGTCCATAAAATGACAGTTTTCTCGAAGAAAGAAAGTAGGCTTAAACAAGTTTAATCCTTAAATCCATCAAGTGAATATGTTGTGTCTAAAGATACGAATGCCTATAAATCGTCTTTAGAATCTATACAAAGTATGAAGCACATGATTCAGATTCTATCTTGTTCTATCATTGTGTGTGGACTTGTTGTCTTATCTTTGGTATTGGTTCTAGGGTTAAGAGATCGCATACATGAAATGGGTGTCTTGTTGTCTATAGGAAAAAGTAAGATGGAAATCATTGTTCAATTTATATTAGAACTTGTATTTATATCCTTTCCATCAGGAATCATTCTATGTGCTTTTAGTGTAATTAAACATAATACGTTATGCTTCATATTAAGTCATGGCTTGTTGATGAGTATTATTATCGTTTCTGTACTAATGGCGAATCTTATGATCATGATCAAAAAGCCAAGCTAAAAATCTAAGTCTACAACTTCTTCCTTACTCCTTAATTATATCCCTATGCTTTTCAGCTATTGTCTCTTTAGTGTATGCCAAATCCATTAAAAATCATGTAGTTGAAATCAAAAGTGTAACCGATCAAATGATGGCATTAGATAAGAAGGCTCGTCTAGAAACTGATTCGAGTTATGAAATTGGGCAGTTGAAGGCACAAATTAATGATTTGTATGAAACACACTTCTTGATTCGATTTCCAATCTTGAATTTAAAAATAAAGAGATTCTAAGATTAGAGAAAATAAAATACAATTTCTTTAAAGGGCCAGCCACGAATTAAAAACGCCTATGCAAGTCTTAAAATCATCTTAGAAAAAATGAAATACAATGTGGGAAAATATAAAAATAGAGATGTTTATATTGATGAATGTATTGATTTAGTTGATCATTTAACTAAGAATATCCAACAAATCTTATCTGAATATTCCATAGAAAATCTAAAAGACGATGAAGAAGTGGTTCAAATCAAAGATATCCTGTCTAGTGTACTTGAAAAATATGATGTATTGATTCACCAAAAGGAATTAAGAATTCAAAATGATTTAAAAAATGAAACAATGTATATTGGCAAGGCAGCTCTAAATATCATTTTGTCTAATCTTATTAGTAATGCGATCAATTATACGCATGAAAAGGATACTATTCATATTGGAATCGAACAAGGCTATTTCTTTATTCAAAATAAACAAGATCCAACCCAATCTAAAGGAAATGGTCTAGGTTTATATATTGTTCGTAATCTATTAGATAATTATAAAATGAAATATGAAACGATTGAAGGAGAAAAATTTATCTTCAAGATTAAATTGAAGTAACAGCTCTTTTAAAGTTGTTGCATTACGTCGCGTACTAACACAAAATGCAAGTTAGAGGTGAAAACCTGCTAATTATTTATGAGATATTAAAACAATTACTGCTTCAATTACTCAAGAAAATAAAGTGGTAAAACTCATTTTGTTTGAGTAATTACCACTTTTGTTTTAGTCTAACATTTCTAGATAATTCACATTTACATATTGATTATATAATGGCTCATCATGAATTATTGCATTTTGAAAGAATTGATCGACATCTTCATAGTTTTTATCATCCATCGAAATATAGAATAAATCATCCTCGTATTTGGCTTCGATAATATAATCTTCTCCATTGATTTCTAAGGCGAGTTTACATGGCTTTTGTAGAACATAGTATAGATCAAATAGATCTATGCAGTCTGAATCAAATTGAATAAGCGAATATAAATCGAGTACGATATGTTTAATGATGGCAAGATCACCAAAGAAGTCCGAATAAATCAATCTTTGCGACTGGAATTCCTTCGCAATCAACAACAATTGAATGGCTTGATCTTCATTACCTTCTTCTACATAGATCTTTGCTAGCCTAGAATAGACTTCGGGAACAGGATCAAACGTATTCGTTGCTCCTTGTAGTAAAGGATATAAACTCTTAATGATTTGTACATATTTTGGATAATCTTTTTGTACATAATAGCCATTCTTATACATATCTGCCAATTTATAGGCTGCCACAATATTTCCTTGATCACTCGCAAGTTTATAGTAGTGAAAGGCCTTCTCATAATCGGGTTGTCCCACGCGTCCATAATAGTAAATGTAGCCTAAACATTCATAGGCATCTACATAGTTTAATTTAGCAGCCATTAAATAATAGTCTTCCGCAAGATCAAACTGTTTTTGTCCATAATACCAGACACCCAGTTCCACCATATATTCTGGATTGTTTGTTTCTTGAATTAAAAATTCCAGGGCATTTATAAACTGGATATCATCCTCATATTTGGAATGCACCAAATCATAATAATCATCTAGAACTTGTTTTGCACTTTCGATTGTGAATGCCATACTATCTAAACCTTCTTTATTTTCTTATATTCGATTTCAAAAATTGGAATAAAAGGTTTGTTGATCTCTTTATTCCGTGATTTCTTGCTTAAGAAACCCTCCAACATCTCTTTTATGCCATTTTCAGTTAATTCATCCTCCACACAATAATATTTTGGAGAATATTGCCAAATTGAATAATTATCATTATACATTTCTTCTAGCCTTGCACAATAGGAGCGCTTGCGGTAATTAAATAAATATACAATTTCTTCATTTGTGTAGATATCCCTTAATATGGTTCCTAGTGGATAATAATTGTAGTATTGTACATTTCTAGAAACATAAACATCTTCTTTTAGTTTCAACACTTCTTTGTTTTCTTTCTTTAACTGTTTATTCACATAACGATTCACATTCGTATTAAAAATATATTTTAAACTATGTGGATTCGGCTCGATTTCTCTTTCTATATCTGTATTAATGAATAGATTTAAACCTTTTAACTCGATATCACCATTTGTATTTGAACACACATATCCATATATTTTATCGCCTTGAATTTTTGATAAAAAGTAAAAGGAAGTATTATATTCCACTATATCTCCTATTTCAAATGTAAATTCAATGTTTTCAAATAAAACAATATGATGTACATCACTATTTTTCAATAATTGAATCTTTCTTTGGATTTGAATCAAATCTTTGCTTGAGACTTGTTTTAAAATTCCTTTGATATTCTGGATGGGAATTCGATACACATTGTTTAAATATAGATAGGAATCGCTAAAGGCACCTGTTTCCTTATCTTTATGTCCATCTTGTAAAGTATATTGAATCTTTGGATTCTTTTTCTTTGTGCTTCCGGCATACCCATACAAATAGTCTTTGTCCTTTTTGATAATCAAAAAGGGACGTATACGATGGGGGTGATTGATATTCACCAAATTGTCTTCGCACACTGGCATACGACAAAAGACAAGATATCCAGGCTGAATGGTTTGAAATAATTCGTATTGTTCATCCAAATAATTGGTAGATTTTGCGACATACGTTTGTTTCATCTTTTTTGGTGGATTTAAATCCTTCTTTTGTTTCATCTTCGTTGGAGCATTTACATTTTTCTTTGGTTTGATCTCAATTGGTTTTTTACAATGAAATAATCGTTTAAAAATTTCTATGATTCGCATACTTCTTCCTCTTAGGTATAATTCTAACACATAGGTTCAATTTTTTTCGATATCATACTATAATAATTATAACAATCTCAAGGAGAAATAAAAATATTGCCAAAGCATTTGTTTTGGCTTCTCATTGGATTGAAAAAAGGGTACGATGAATCCCTTTGAAGATATATAAAGGAGGAGTTTTTTTTGGTGCGCTTATTGGAACATGCAAATCGTTATAGTAAAGAAAAGGTTTTTGATTGTTATAAAAGAACATGTCAAAACGATTATTGGGACTATGATTCCATGACAAGAAAAGAAATGTTTGAACGCATGATTGAAACCTATACCCCTGAGTATTTAGTTTCTATTTGCACAACATGGGAATTAAAGGTATTAAGAAGATTATTACGCAACCAAGACTTAGAAGACGATCGATATCGTTTTGAAAAACATGCATTAAGCTCTAAGTTTTTATATTTTGATAAAGAATTACCTGAAGAATTCAAAAAGAATGTCAAATTAGCTGTTAAAGATATTGATTTAGATCAGAAGGCAGAAAAAGATGAACCAAGCTTAGTCATTCTTGGAATTATACGTGCCTTTGGCATCATTGAACCATCTTTGATTCAAGCCGTATGTAGTGCTTGTGCATACGATTATAAAGCCATTATTGAGGGAAAACTCTTCAATTTCTGGGCGTATTTAAAAGAAGACTATGAATTAATTGATCATAGTTTAGCTAATGAATATGTATATTGGGATTATAAAGATCTATTGTTTAACATTCGCAATTGTCGTATCGAACGCGAAAGATTCGAACCAAAATTCTTAGATCGAGACAGCTACATTTCTATCTTTTATCATGGTTTTGATGCGACAAATCCAGATATTAAAAAATTTTTTACAGCTGTTAAAAAAGAAGTGCAGGACATCACAAAGTTTAAGGATGAATTGTTCAACAATTTGCTTCGTGGTACTGTGAATGAAGAAAAGATCGATTTAATTCCATTCTTTAATGGATTCTCAGATTCTTTGACAAAGCGCTATCGCAAAGCTGTTGTACAAATTTCATTACCAAATTATTATGGACTTAGTATGAAAGGCTATAAAGAAGCACATGAGCACGTATCTTTTAATGATAAGTTTCGTACTCTAAATGAGAAACAAACGTATGCTTATTTAGATCAAAAAGATACACGCCTATTCTATAAGTTATATTTTAGCGTCTTAGATTATGTGAATGCTTTGGAACAAATTATCCCAAATAAGAAAATTGATCCCAATAATTATATTGAACCCGATGAATTGGTCAATCTAATCGAGGTGTTCTGGAAAGAAAAAGATCGTTTTATTGATGGCTATGTTCAAAAGAATCCTTTAAATCTAACATATCGTAATTTGAATATTATAAAAGATTTTAAATATGGCATGCGCAAAAACTTTTTGTTGGCTGTCTATGAAAAGAACTATACAGTATTAAATGATGAAGGCATCAACTATATGGTCAAGGGTTTAAATGAAAACTTAGATAAATTTATTCCGGCCGAAAAAACACCTATGTTGATTCAAACTGCTATTATGCCATTTAATGGGATGATCATCTATGATGGTTTTATTTCAACGGCCGATATGCAGCTTAGCCAAAAACTTGTTTCAAAGGCATTTGAAGATTATAGTTACGGACAAAAGATTTACTCGTTGTTGCCAAAAAATATGAATTAAAAGGAGAGTTATGAGCTCATTAATACAAGAAATCAATCATTATCGAAAAGAAGCTGTGTACAGTCAATTTTTTCAGATATGTTTTCCGGATGACGTGAGTTGTGAAAAAATTACTCGTAAACAAATGGTTGAGCTAATTATTCAACAATATACACCAGAAAATATTGTAGATGTTTGTACAGTAAAATAACTAAAACTTTTAAAACGAATCGTGAAAACAATTATAAAGAAGTGGATGTTCGTAGTATGCCATTTGAAAAGGTGGCGCTTTATCGAAAATATTTATTATTTGAAAATGAAATTCCAGACGAGCTGAAGGAAAGTGTTATTGAGGCTTTAAAAATTGTGGATTTTGATCAAAAAGAAAAACAAGAAGAACCTTTACTTTGTTTAATTGGATTTATTCGCAGTTGTGGAGCTATTGATCTCATGGTTGTTCAAAGGCAAGCACAAAAGTATGGCTTGGATCTTAGAAGTTTGGAAACCAATCCATTATTTAATTTCTGGACATACTATACATTTGATTATTTGATTCCAGATGATGCTTATGGAGAAGCTATATTGTATTATGATTCAATTCCATATATGGATGTGATCGCAAATACGCGTCTAGACTATGAATTGCTGGCTCCTGTGTTTTTAAAACCAGAAAGCTATCTGTCTATTTTCTATAATGGGTATGATGATGCGGATCCAGATGTTCATGAATTATTTGATCATTTTAAAAAGAGTGAAGATGTATTTGATTTTCTAAAAATGGAACGCATTCTTGAATGTATTGAATCATATCGTATGACTGAACATTTGATTACAATTTTTCCAAAATTAGAACAATTTGATCCGAAAACAAAAGAATTATTCAAAAAAGCTATATATAAAATGCCGATGCCATATTTAACAGGCATGGCACTGCAGCGTTATCCGTCAAAATGAAAAGGTAGAAATCAAGTTTTAAGATTTCTACCTTTTTCCTATAGTTTTAATTGTTGTCTACCACAATCTTACCGGATTGAATGACTCTATTAATTTTTCTTACGTTTGAAATGTTCTCTAATGGATTTTCATTTAAACAAACTAAATCAGCCTGTTTACCAACTTCAATCGAACCATAGTCCTTTTCAACTCCAACACATCTTGCGGAATTGATCGTGGCCATCTTTAAGATATCCATGTTTGAAATATCAAGTCGAGCCAAAAGCTCCATTTCATAAGCTGTATTTGAATGGTAATTAAATGGCGTTCCTGCATCTGTGCCTAAGGCAATCTGAATACCTTTTTCATAAGCTTTCTTAACACTTTCAACATGGGCATCCTTGACTTTTAACGTCTTATCCACCATATATTGGGCTACACCATTTTCTACACCTTTATCGATAATGCATTGGGGAGCACAAAGGGTAGGGACTAAGAATGTATTATGTTCTTTCATCAGTTCTAAACATTCATCATCTAAAAAACAACCATGTTCAATGGAATCAATGCCTGCATATAAAGCGTTTTTAATACCTTGTAATCCTTGGGCATGGGTAGCTGTTTTTCTTCCGGCCTTATGTGCCTCTTCAATCATGACCTTCATTTCATCCACAGTAAACTGGGCATTACCAGGCTCAACACCCTTGGTCATAACGCCTCCTGTAGCCATCATCTTAATCAGATCCACACCGCTTCTAAGCTGTGTACGAACGGCTTTTAAACATGCATCTTTACCATCGGCTTCAATGCCTTCTTGCCATCCATGACCGCCTGTCATACAAATAACTTTACCAGCACAATACATATGAGGTCCTTCAATCACATGGTTGTCAATGGCCTCTTTAATTTGTAGGTCATAGTTTTCTTCTGTACCTACTGCACGAATAAAGGTAACACCAGATTCTAAATATTCTTTACAGTGTTTTTGGGCATAGAAAGCTTTTTCCATTAAAGAAAATTCTTTTTTTGAGTCAAATCCAACCGGATACAAAATGTGTACGTGACAATTGAAGAAACCGGGTGTAACAACACTTTCATGAATGATATCTTCGTTTATTTCGTGATAATCTTCAATTTGAACGATTTTATCATCTTCAATAGTAATTAATTGATCAAGCTTAGGTGTATCACTAATACCATCAATTAAAGTTTGGGCATGAATATATAGCTTTGTCACTTTACAATCACTCCATCTTTAATGACCTTATCAATTTTACGAACATTTGAAATAGCATCCAATGGATTTTCTTCAAGACAAACGAGATCGGCATGTTTACCCACTTCTAAAGTTCCATAATCATCTAAAACACCTAAACAATCAGCTGAATTGTGTGTCGCGATCTTTAAAATGTCCATACGATCTACACCGTATTTCTCCATTAATTCCATTTCATAAGCGGTGTTGTTATGGTAGTTGAATGGTGTACCACCATCTGTACCTAGGGCAATCTTTAATCCTTGGGCATAGGCTTTTTTAAAACTTTCTACGTGTGCATCCTTAACATAGATTGCCTTTTTAACCATATAGTCAGCAACACCTGCTTCAATACCATTTTCTACAATGCATTGAGGAGCAACTAAAGTAGGAACTAAATAAGTACCGTGTTCTTTCATAAAATCCAAGCATTCTTGATCTAAGAAGATTCCGTGTTCTATTGAATCAATACCAGCATATAGAGCATTTTTTATACCTTGTGTTCCTTGGGCATGGGTAGCTGTTTTTCTTCCAGCTTTATGTGCTTCTTCAATAATGACAGCCATTTCTTCTTGTGTTAATTGAGCACTTCCTGGCTCAACCCCTTTGGTCATAACTCCACCTGTAGCCATGATTTTAATTATATCGACACCTTCTTTAAGAAGGGTACGAGCTGCTTTTCGACATTCATCCTTGCCATCGGCTTCAATTCCATCTTGCCAACCATGACCGCCTGTCATACAAATGCATCTTCCAGCACACAACATATGTGGTCCTTGAATGAGTCCAGAATCAATACAGTCACGAATCTGCATATCATAATCGTTGGCAGTACCTAAAACACGGATAAAAGTAACTCCTGAATGAAGGTAGTCTTCACAGTGTTTTTGCGTATAGAATGCTTTCTCCATCAAACTAAACTTTTTATCGGTCCCAAAGCCAACCGGTTCCATAATGTGAACGTGGCAGTTAAAAAAACCAGGGGTAACGACATTGGCATGAATGACTTCTTCATTTGTTTCATGATATTCTTCAATGGAAACAATTTTTCCATCTTCAATTGAAATCAATTGATCTTTCTTTGGTGTATCACTCACTCCATCAATCATTATTTTTGCGTGTACGACTAATTTGCTCATAATTAAAACTCCTTTTTAAGTGATTATGAACCTTGAAAGAGAAATATGCAAGTAGTTTCAGAAAATTAATGTAAAAAAAGAGGGAATCCTTGGATTCCCTACAACATAGATTTAAATAAAATGTCGTTATAATCTGGTAAAGGCCAGTCTTCTTTAGAAACATTGGTTTCAATCACATCCGTCAATTGACGAATCGTTTCCATTAACGGAAGTAATTCATCGGCCGCAAAACGAGCAGCTTGTTTTTCTGTTGTGGTTTCTTTGTTGATCAATGCTTCTAATGTATCTAAGTGATTGGATACTAATTCTAGAGGTGTATTGATGTTTTTTAAGATTTTAACTTCTAATGGTGCCTCAATGCCACTTGATTTTTTTGTTTGAATGATTTGAGCCAATTTAGCTTCATAACTAAAGATAGCAGGTAAGATTTGTTTTCGTAACATATAAGCCATTGTTTTAGCTTCAATTTGAACTACTTGGTAGTAGTTTGTGAGTAGGATACTTTCACGAGCATGCAATTCACTTGCAGAATATACATTGTGTTTTTCAAATAATTGTAGATTCTTTGGATCTGTATAGTGAGGAAGTGCATCCGCTGTTGTTTTAAGTTCTAATAAGCCACGTTTTTGTGCTTCCTTTTTCCATACATCGGAATATCCATTTCCAGAGAAAATGATACGCTTATGATTCTTTAATGTCTTTTGAATCAACGCAATTAAGGATTTTGTCATATCTTTTTGTTTAACACATTCCAATTCATCCGCAAACTGTGTTAATTCTTCGGCTACGATTGTATTTAAAATAGTGTTTGGACAAGAAATGTTTAAGTTGGATCCAAGCATTCTGAATTCGAATTTATTACCTGTAAATGCGAATGGAGAAGTACGGTTACGGTCTGTAGAATCTTTTGCGATTGGAGGAAGGGTAGAAACACCAAGTTCCAATTTACGATCGATTGTATCTACATATTCATTTCCAGCTTCAATGGCTTCAAGAATGGCAGTTAGTTCTTCACCTAAATAGATAGAGATAATAGCGGGTGGAGCTTCATCTGCACCTAAACGGTGGTCGTTTCCGGCACTGGCAACAGAGATTCTTAATAAATCCTGGTATTCGTCTACACCTTTGATGATGGCAGCTAGAACGGTTAAGAAACGAATATTGTCTTTTGGCGAATCACCTGGTTCTAAAATGTTTTCTCCTTCTTCTGTACAGAAAGACCAGTTGTTGTGTTTACCACTACCATTGACACCATCAAATGGTTTTTCATGTAGTAAACATACCAATCCATGATGAGAAGCTACTTTTTGTAGAACTTCCATAGTCAATTGGTTTTGGTCATTCGCAATATTTGTTGATGTAAATACAGGCGCCAATTCAAACTGACATGGAGCTACTTCTTTGTGTTCGGTCTTGGCATAAACACCTAATTTCCAAAGTTCTTCATCGACTTCTTCCATATAAGCTTTTACTCGTTCAGATAAACTACCAAAGTAGTGATCATCTAATTCTTGACCTTTTACGGGAGCCGCACCAAATAATGTTCTTCCTGTTACTAATAAGTCTAGACGTTCTTTGAACATGTCTTCATCAATCAAGAAATATTCTTGTTCTGGACCTACTGTTGTTTTGATTTTATGAATGTTGTAACCCATAATGTTTAATAAACGAACAGCTGCTTTGTTTAAGGCATCATTACTTCTCAATAATGGTGTTTTCTTATCCAAAGCACTACCATCGTAAGAGCAGAATAAGGTTGGAATATATAAAGTTTTTTCTTTGACAAAAGCTAGAGAAGTTGGATCCCATGCGGTATATCCTCTGGCTTCAAAAGTGGCACGTAATCCTCCGCTTGGAAAACTTGAGGCATCGGGTTCACCTTTGATTAATTCTTTTCCTCTAAAATCTGAAATAACAGATGTTGGCCCTGTTGGATTGATAAACGCATCATGCTTTTCAGCCGTAATACCTGTCATGGGTTGGAACCAGTGCGTATAGTGAGTTGCACCCTTATCCATAGCCCAGTCTTTCATGGCGTTTGCGACTACATCTGCGATCTCTTTAGGGAGTTCCTTTCCTTTTTCCATCACATCCATCATTTGTTTGTAGACGGCATGAGGCAAGTATCTTTGCATAGCAGATGTACTGAATACGTCACATCCAAAATATTCATCGACAATTTTCATTTTTCTAGTATCCTCCTGTCGCGTATATAATATCATTATTTTCACAAATGTTTTGAGAAATTTTTCTTTTTTTCAAAAAAATTCCTTTTTTTGTATATGAGTATGTAGGAAATGCCGTTAAAAGGTTGGTGGAATGATATGAAAATCCGTGGTTCTTATGGTTCATTGGGAAATCAGGTAATGGATGATCTAGGTAATTTCCCATATTTAGCAACATATGGGACGAATTCTTCCTACAATTATTTGATTAACGGCTCCAAACCTGTTATTGTAAAAGCACCGGGGCTTGTCGCTCCTGATTTTACTTGGGAAACAGTCACTCAAATGGACTTCGGTTTTGATGCTTCATTTCTGAATAATCGACTGACGGGAACATTTGACTGGTATCGTAGAAATACAAAAGACATGTTGGTAGCCGGAGCAACTTTACCTGCAACATTGGGCGCCAGTGTTCCTAAAAGTAACTCTGCTGACATGAAGACCATAGGCTGGGAACTTTCTTTAGGATGGAATGATCGATTAGAAAATGGATTTTCTTATTGGGTAAAAGGTGTTTTGTCTGACTATCAGGCGACTATTACCAAATATGCCGGAAATGACGCAGGTTTCTATTCACAAAGTGATGGTGATGGTAAATATTATGTAGGACAAAAGATTGGTGAGATTTGGGGATATCACTCAAACGGCCTTTTCCAATCAGACGATGAAGCTGCAACAATAGACCAAAGCGAACTTTATGCTGGAAAATGGGGTGCGGGTGATGTAAAATACGAAGACTTAGATAATGATGGTAAAATCACAAAAGGGGAAGAAACAATCTATAACCCGGGTGATAAGAGCATCATAGGTAATAAAACACCTCGTTATCAATTTGGTATTACCGTTGGATTTGATTATAAGAACTTCGATTTCGAGATGTTTTGGCAAGGAACAGGAAAACGTGACTATATGTTGAGTGGCGCTCAGTTCTGGGGATTCACTAGCCAATGGGATGTTCCATATACTCCGGCCCTTGATTATTGGACAGAAACAAATACAGATGCTTATTTTCCAAGACCAGGATGGCAAAATGGCGGTAACAGAGTCACAAGTGACCGTTATTTACAAAGTGCAGCTTACGGGCGTTTGAAGAATTTGACGGTAGGTTACACAATTCCGAAGAATCTAACGACAAAGTGGGGCATTTCTCGTTTGAGATTATATGTGACAGGAGAAAACCTACTCACTATCACTCCTCTGAACGATGCCTTCGATCCCGAAACATTGGGAGGAATGACATACCCGATTAATCGAAAAGTTGCAATTGGATTAAATTTAACACTGTAAAAAACGAAAGATGACAATGAAAACTAAACATATCTTATTAGGATTAAGTCTTGGATTGTTAGGAGGATTTACGGCTTGTGACGTGACAGACCTCAATCCAAAAGACAGCATTACCGACAATAGCTACTGGAATACAGTTAGCGATTTGGAAAATTATGCCAAAGGCTTTTACATGAACCTGACAGGAAAAGGTTTAAGGGCAGATGGAAGTGAAAATTTGGATGATTTAAATACTCTTGATGAAAGAAGTGACAATCGTCTGGTCGCTTCTCCCGACCAATGGTTGTTCAACGAATGGGTTATACCTTCTGAAGCAAATTTCGATTCAAAATGGTATTGGAACAATATTCGTAATCTAAACTATTTTATGACTCGTTACCAACGGGTAAATGCGACAGAATCTGAAGTAAATCCGGTTGTTGCCGTAATTCGCTTTTTCCGGGCTTTCGATTATTTCGATAAAATCAAGACATTTGGAGATGTTCCTTGGTATGAAAAGGATTTGACAACTGCCGATATTGACGAATTGTATAAAGCACGTGACGACCGTGACTTTGTACTAGGGAAAATTATCGAAGATCTGGAATTTGCAATTGAATGGTTACCGGAAAAAAGTGCAGCAGAGGTAGGTGCTTTACATAAAGATGCCGCTCGTACATTTTTAGCCCGTGTTTGCCTACATTATGGAACATATAAAAAGTATCATAATGTTTCGACATCACCTACATCTCAGGAATTATTACAAAAAGCGGCGACTCTTGCCAAAGAAGTGATGGATAGTGGTCTTTACGATATCGTACAAGGCTCGGATGCCGGAGCAAACCAGTCTGCTTTTGCCGATTATCCCTTGTATTATGCAAACCAGTTTACACAAGAGGATTTAACGACTAATAAAGAATGTATTTTAGCACGTGTTTTCGAAGCAGACGTATTGACTCATAATCTCGCTCGTGGTGGAGGAGTCGGCCTTTCTAAAGATTTTGCAGAATCATTCCTTTGCAAGGACGGTTTGCCTATTGCAAACAGTAGTGAATACAAGGGAGATGAAACACTGGATGATGAAATGGCAAACCGCGATCCTCGTATGTATCAGATTATAGACAGTAAATATCGTCCATATACGGTCAAAAGCAATGGTATGCGTGTAGTAAATTCCGGTATTGATGATAAAAAGGAATTTAGTCCGTCTGAAGAACCAGGAACAAATATCCATTCAGCTCCGGGATTAACCGGGACTGCCACAGGATACTCACCTATCAAACTGGTGTCAGCAAGCCAGAGCCAACAAGATGCAGTGAAAACATCTTCTTACGACTGGTTTGTTTTCCGTTACGCAGAAATCCTGCTGATCTACGCTGAAGCCAAATGCGAATTAGGTGAATGCACACAGGCTGTTTTGGATGAGACGATTAATAAATTGCGCGACCGTGTTGAGATGAAACATTTAACAGTATCTCCAGTAGCCGATCTGAATCCGGTTGATTATGGGTATTCTATAACTCCGTTGTTATATGAAATCCGCCGTGAACGTCGTATTGAGTTGGCTTTGGAAGGTTTCCGTTATGATGATATCATGCGTTGGAATGCGATGAAACTATTCGAAAATCCTAAAACATATCTAGGCATGCGTGTTACAGATAAAGTAAAAGCGTTATACCAACCTGAAGTATTTGAAGGATCAACAGCCCGTGATTTAATCGAATATAATGGTAAAACTTATATCCGCATGTATTCTGGTAAAAGTTTGAACGAAGCCGGCCGTAAATGGACAGGAAACGACAAGCGTCTGTACTATCCTATCCCAACAAGTCAGATTACATTGTCTGCAAGCCATGGTTCTCTTCTAAAACAAAATCCGGGTTGGGAATAAATCTCATACAAGAGGGAAGGTTAGCCTTCCCTCTTTATTTCCCTCAATAAAATATAATGAGAATATATTACTTATCTTATTGTCTGCTGGCTAACAGGACGTTTATATTACAATCTTATAGAATATATAGAGAGTTACACACATCATAAATGTTCCGAAATCAGGCATGTATACAATAGGTGTTCAAAACGGGATTTTATATGAACAAGAAAGACTTAATATTAAATATTCTTTTATTTATTAGTCAAATAATAGTCTTTTATTATTTCTTCTGCTATTTATTCCCTTTTAAGGAACAGCTACAAATGTTTCAATTTACATCACAGTACCTAACTGAAACACTGAAGCAGGCTGGTGGTGTCGCTATTTATATATCGGAATTTCTCTCTCAATTCTATGTGGTATTTTGGACAGGACCTATCATTTCTGCTCTACTTTTAACTTTAGTGGCTTTATTATCATCATTAATACTGAAAAAGATTAACTCACGAAACGATTTACCTCTTATTTTCCTGTTACCCTGGCTATCTTTACTAATTATTAGTTTAGACTATGATTATTATGAACAAGGAACTATTGCTTATTTATTTTTATTGCTTTTTCTATGGCTATATACAAACATAAAAACACGAATAAAATTTATTTATGGCATTTGCATCATTCCTATTTTATATGGAATAGCAGGTCCTATCGTACATTTATTTGCTATATCGGCATTGTTCTTTGAGTTTTTAACCAATGGAAAGAAAAAATATATTAGTATTATTTATTTGTTGATTGCCGCACTTTCAGCAATTGCAGGTACTTACTTAGGATATAGTAGAAATTTAACTTTAGCGTTTTTACCAGAGGCTTATTGTAATCCACTACAAACAGTATCCGGGATATATTATGCATGGTATGCATTACCTATGACAATGCTTCTGGTTGCTTATTTGAAACGATACAAAGAACCCGTTTCTCTAAAAGGGAAATGTATATGGGAAGGGACACAATGGGCAATCATGTTTCTATTGGTCTATCAAGGTATCTTTCATTTTGGGAAATTGGATGCACAGCATTCCATGAAGCAGGACTATTTGCTCCGGACGGAACAGTGGGACCTTGTTATCAGTGAATTTAATCATGATGTATTGTCTAAACGCCGAATGTGCGGTTTAAACTTAGCTTTGGCACATAAAGGCCAGCTTTCAGAGAGATTGTTAGATTATCCTCAACACGGTATTGAAACCTTGATGCTACATTGGGATCAGTCGATCTATACAGCACAACTGCATAGTGATCTGTATTATTGTATGGGAATAATAAGCGCAGCACAAAAATTCGCTTTTGAAGCGTTTGTCAGTTCTCGTTCTTCCGGTAATCCGCGGATGTTGAAAAGGCTGATAGAGACAAATCTGATAACAGGGTCCTATCCGATTGCGGATAAATATATTCAATTGTTGGAAAAGACTTGGTTCTATAAGGATTGGGCTACTGCTCACCGTCGATTTCTTTACAATGATAAAGCAGTCGAGGAAGATAAAATTTTAGGAATGAAACGTCGCTGTTGGAAGGCCGAAGCCTCTGCTGCAAAACTATATACAGATCCTGTCAGTTCATTAATAAACTTGCTCCCGGCTTGTCCGGATAATAAAGCAGGATTAGCATATTTGACTTCGTTTTTACTGTTGAACAAAGATATTGAAACTTATAAAACCTTGCAGGAGAGCTTGTACCGTTCTCCCGCCTGGCGCGATATGACGGAATGCCAGCAGGAGGCAATCGTGATTTGCAGTCCCAATGATCCGCACTTCTGGTTAGAGCATGGGGTGAGCATCAAAGTAAGGAACAGAGCGATCGCTTTTATGCAGAAAGTGCAAGATATTTCCCGTTCGGGGCAGAATCCTGCGGTCGCTTTGGCTTCCGAGTATGGCAAAACGTATTGGTACTATTATATGTTTAATATGATGGACAAATGAAACAATTGCTTTTTTGCATATTCCTTTTGTTGTTGGAAGGATGTTCTTCCAACCAGCCACCTGCCGTCTCCGGGCAGATAGATGAACTGCCGGCCATCTATCCGGATTATATTGACGTAACCATACCGCAATCGATCGCACCTTTGAATTTTGCCGTGCAAACGGAAGGGAAAGCATGCGCGGTATTTACAACCGAAGGATATGCATTTACCGTTTACGCCTCCAACGGAGCCTTTTCCATTCCCGATACAGACTGGGAAAAGTTATTGACTGCGGCAAAAGGGAAACAGGTAGAGGTATCTGTCCTGACAGAAGAAAAAGGGAAATGGAATGCCTTTCTTCCGTTTCATATTCGGGTTTCCGAAGACCCGATCGATCCGTATATCGCTTACCGCCTGATCGATCCCGGTTACCAGCTATGGAACGAGATGGGAATCTATCAACGCGAATTATCCTCTTTCGATCAGGAACCGATTCTGGAAAACCGCCTGACGGATAATAATTGCATGAACTGCCATTCGTTTTGCATGCAGGACCCGGACAAAATGCTGTTCCATGTCCGTGCAAAGTATGGCTGTACCGTGTTTGTGGATGGCGACCGGATAGAAACGCTCGATACAAAAACCGATCGGACGATATCGGCATTGGTCTACCCTTCCTGGCATCCTTCGGGAAAGTTTGTTGCTTTTTCCATCAATAATACAACCCAGGATACGCATCCGGTACATCGTACAGAAGTATATGACAAGGCATCGGATGTAGTCGTCTACGATGTAGAAAAACAGGAAATCGTCACGACTCAAGCACTATTCTCAAAAAAACGTTTTGAAACATTCCCGACTTTTTCACCGGATGGAAAACAACTTTACTTTTGTTCCGCCCCGGCATTGAAAGTTCCGGGCGAATTGCGTGACCTTCGTTATAGCCTTTGCCGCGTTTCTTTTGATCCTGAAAGCCGGACTTTCGGTTCTGTTGTCGACACGATCTTTCAAGCGGAAACAGAAGGGCAAAGCATTTTGTTTCCCCGTGTCTCGCCAGACGGAAAATATCTGCTTTGTACAACGACATCTTACGGAACCTTCCCTATCTGGCACAAAGATGCGGATCTGTGCATGTTCGACCTGAGCACGGGTGCGCAAGTTCCAACAGAAGAAGCGAACAGCCCTGATACGGACAGTTATCATTCCTGGTCGTCCAACAGCAAGTGGGTGGTATTCAGCAGCCGTCGTTTGGACGGCTTGTACACACGTCCTTTCATTGCTCATGTCGGTGAAAGAGGCGTTCTCTCAAAGCCGTTCGTCCTGCCTCAGAAATCAACGGAATATTATACATTTCTCACCAAATCGTATAATATCCCGGAATTTGTCAAGGGGAAAGTGAAAACGGATACATACAAATTAGTTTCCCGAATAAAAGAAGGGAAAAACCAGCAGATCTCATTTACAAAATAACAACATGAACACAAAGAATCTTTTAATCACCGGTATGTTTGCCGGGTTATTTCTTTCCTGCAAGGAAGTAGAGCCGCCCGCACCTGTTTTGCCGGTTCCGACGCCGGAGCAGATCAAATGGCAGAAAATGGAGAATTATGCATTCGTGCATTTCGGGTTGAACACATTCAATGATTTGGAATGGGGCTATGGGAATACACCTGCGGAAACATTCAATCCGACAGACCTGGATTGCGAACAATGGGTACGTATCATCAAAGCGGCCGGCCTGAAAGGGGTGATCCTGACAGCTAAGCACCACGACGGCTTTTGCCTTTGGCCGACCAAAACGGTCGACTATAATATCTCTAACTCGCCTTATAAAAACGGAAAGGGCGACATGGTTCGCGAATTGTCCGATGCCTGCAAGAAGCACGGCTTGAAGTTCGGGCTTTACCTCTCTCCCTGGGATCGCCATAATGCCGAATATGGGCGGGAAGGATACCAGAAGACCTATCATGAGCAAATCAACGAACTGATCTCCAACTACGGTCCGTTGTTCGAGTTCTGGTTTGACGGGGCGAACGGAGGAAATGGCTGGTACGGTGGAACGAATGAAACGCGTTCGATCGATCCGAAAACCTATTACGGCTACGAGACGGCCCGTGAAATGATCAAAGCGAAACATCCGGAAGCGATGATCTTCGGCGGAACGGTTCCCGATATCCGCTGGATCGGCAACGAGTCCGGTTGGGCCGGCGAAACAAACTGGTCGCCCTATTCGTTGGACAAGGAGACACATTATACACAAAACCAATGGGGAATGAAAGACGGAAACCAGTGGTTGCCGGGAGAATGCGACGTATCGATCCGTCCGGGGTGGTTCTATCATCATCGTGAAGATCATCAGGTTCGTACTGTTCCGAATCTGGTCGATTTGTATTATCGCAGTGTGGGGCATAATGCCAACTTCCTGCTGAACTTCCCGGTAGCACTGAACGGCCAGATTCATCCGGTCGATTCGGCACGTGCCGTCGACTGGTATCATACGATCCAAGCAGAGTTGAAAGATAATCTTTTGGCAGGTATCCAGCCAAAAGAAAGCGAAACCCGTGGGGGTGCTTATAAAGCATCGAATGTGACGGACGACAACTGGGATTCTTATTGGGCTACTTCCGACGGGATGACGTCGGGCTCGCTGACTTTCCCGTTACCGACAGGGACTTCGCTGAACCGGGTGATGATTCAAGAGTATATACCTCTTGGACAACGTGTATGCGCCTTTACGCTTGAAGTGGAAAAGGATGGCAAATGGCTGCCGGTGGAAACAACCGATACGCTTTCGACAGTAGGTTACAAACGTATCGTCCGTTTCAAAACGACTCCGGCAGATGCTTTGCGCATTCATTTCACAGAGGCAAAAGGCCCGTTATGTATTAATAATGTGGAAGCCTTCCTGGCTCCCCCGCTGTTGGAACAGCCGCGTATCGTGCGAAATGCGAAAAATGAAGTCCATATAGATGTGGAAAGCGAAGGAGCCGACATTTATTATACAACAGATGGAACGGAGCCGACGGCACAGTCTGCAAAATATGAAGTTCCGTTTACATTAGACAAGAAAGGAACCGTCAAAGCGATTACTTATGATGCGCAGTCCGGCAAATCCGGTCCTGTAGCCAGCCGCCGTTTCGACCTGCCAGCAGTCGATTACAAGGTGACCAGCCCTGCCGATGAGCGGACAAATCTCATGTTTGACGGAAACGGTTATTCCACCTATTATCTGCCCGAAGGCAAAAACGAAATAGTAGTAGAGTTGGCCGCCCCTCATACGATAAGCGGTTTTGTTTACACCCCTAATCAGGGACGCGATTCACAGGGACATATTTCAAACTATCAATTGTCAGTGGATGGAAAGGTCGTGGCTTCGGGCGAGTTCTCAAACATCAAACATAACCCGATTGAACAAGAAATACATTTTGCTCCTGTCAAGGGCAAAAAATTAGTTTTTAAGGCAACACGAATTGTTGATAACGTAAAACGTGTTGGAATTGCTGAGTTTTCAGTTATCACGGAAGACTAAACGATTTTCAACATAATTTGTGTTTGGCAGCAAGTGCCTGTGAAGGTCCTTGCTGTTTTTTCTGCCGGACTAAAACAAAAGTTTGTTTCTTGTTAAACCTTTTTGCACCTAATTCGTCTATAATTTCGCGTACTTGTGTATATTTACGTGTCGATAAGTGTTTTTAAGTAGAATACCAGAAAAATATGACGAAGAGAGTGAAGTGGAGCGTGACGGCCGCAATTGTTTTGATGATTGCCGGAATGATCGCTTACCCGCAGATTAAAAGCCGTATGAAGGCATCCAAAGATGCAGCCGAAGTGGTTCCGCCAGCCGGAAGCCAAGTTCGGAAACAAGTTTTGAACATTAACGCGGAAGTGCTGAAATATCAGTCCCTTACCGACAAGACCATTGTAACCGGCAGTACGATCCCGGATGAGGAGGTAGACCTCTCGTTCGAATCGTCGGGCAAGATCGTGGCCATCTATTTTACGGAAGGTACGCATGTGAAAGCCGGTGACCTGCTTGCCAAGATCAATGACAAACCGTTACAGGCGGAACTGAAGAAGTTGGAAGCGCAAGTGCCTTTAGCCAAGGATCGCGTGTACCGCCAGCATACGCTTTTGGAAAAGGACGCGGTCAGTCAGGAGGCTTATGAACAAGTGGCTACCGAATATGAAAAGCTGATGGCGGACATCGAACTGGTAAAAGCCAATATTGCCCAGACCGAGCTCCGGGCGCCGTTCGACGGGATTATCGGCCTTCGTAATGTCAGCGAAGGAGCCTATGCCTCCCCCTCGACAGTTATCACCAAGCTGACAAAAATATCTCCCTTGAAAATCGAGTTCTCCGTTCCTGAACGCTACTCTGCCGACATCAAGGACGGTACGCCGATCGTATTCAGAATGAACACGTCCGTCGGCATGATGCAAGACTACAAAGCGACCGTTTATGCAGTAGAAAGCAAGATCGACGAGGCAACCCGCTCGCTGAAAGTGCGTGCACCCTATCCGAACCGGGACGAGTCGATCGTGCCGGGACGCTATACATCCGTCGAAATTACCCGCCGTGACATAAAAGACGCATTGGCGATCCCCAGCGAGGCACTGATCCCGGAAATGGGAAAGAACATCGTCTACCTGTATAAGAATGGCGTGGCCGAACCTGCCGAAATTATCTTAGGGCTCCGCACGGAAAGCCAGGTCCAGGTATTGAAAGGGCTGAGCGTAGGTGATACGGTGATTACTTCCGGCGTGATGCAGCTTCGGACGGGAATGAAAGTGTCGATTGATAACCTGAAGTAACGAAGCAGCATGGCGAATATTTCCGAAATAAGCATAAAGAGACCGGTACTCTCGACCGTGATGACGATCATCCTTCTGTTGTTCGGGATGATCGGTTATAAGTTCTTAGGGGTCCGTGAGTTTCCGAGTGTGGACAACCCGATCATTTCGGTCAACGTAACCTATCCGGGAGCCAATGCCGAAGTAATCATGAACCAGATTACGGAGCCGCTCGAACAGAATATCAACGGTATTCCCGGCATTCGTTCGCTGAGCAGCGTCAGCAGTCAGGGAAGTTGCCGTATCACGGTAGAGTTTGAACTGTCTGTCGACCTGGAAACGGCGGCCAACGACGTGCGCGACAAAGTTTCGCGTGCTCAGCGTTACCTGCCGCGCGACTGCGACCCTCCGACGGTATCAAAAGCGGATGCCGATGCTACCCCGATCATGCAGATCGGTATCCGAAGCAGCAAACGCTCGCTGATGGAACTGAGTGAAATTGCCGAACTGACGGTGAAGGAACGGCTTCAGACCATTCCGAACGTGAGTGGCGTGGACATCTGGGGACAGAAACGCTACTCCATGCGCCTGTGGCTGGACCCGATCAAAATGGCCGGCTACGGAGTTACTCCGTTGGATGTGAAGAACGCAGTAGACGCCGAAAACGTCGAGCTTCCTTCCGGGAGCATTGAAGGAAACACGATCGACTTGTCTATCCGTACGTTAGGACTGATGCACACGGCAACGGAATTCAATGATTTGATCATCAAGCGTGACGGCGACAATATCATCCGCTTCCAAGACGTAGGGCGAGCCGAGGTGAGCCCGGAAGACTTGCGAAGCGTGATGCGCAAGAACGGCGAACCGATGGTTATCGACGTCATCATCCCGCAGCCGGGCGCCAACCAGATCGAAATTGCCGATGAGGCATACAAACGTATCGAGCAATTGAAGAAAGACCTGCCGGAAGACGTAACGGTCGAAATGGTGTACGACAATACACGCTTTATCCGGGCCTCCATCGCGGAGGTCGAAGAAACCATCTATGTGGCATTCCTGCTCGTGGTGCTGATCATCTTCCTGTTCCTGCGCGACTGGCGCGTGACGCTTGTCCCGGTGGTCGTTATCCCCGTATCATTGGTCGGGGCATTCTTTGTGATGTATGTCTCCGGCTTCTCCATCAATGTGCTGACAATGTTGGCGGTGGTGCTCTCGGTCGGACTGGTGGTGGACGACGCGATCGTGATGGCGGAGAACATCTACGTCCGCATCGAGCAGGGAATGGAACCGAAAGAGGCCGGTATAGACGGGGCGAAAGAGATATTCTTCGCCGTCGTGTCTACGACGGTAACACTCGTGTCCGTGTTCCTCCCGATTGTCTTTATGGAAGGTATGACGGGACGCTTGTTCAAGGAGTTCAGTATCGTGATCGCCGGTTCCGTAACGATATCTTCCTTTGTAGCTTTGACCTTTACGCCGATGTTGGCGACCAAGCTGCTGAGAAAACGCGAAAACAAAGGCTGGTTGTACACAAAGACGGAACCGTTCTTCGAAGGCATGAACAATATCTATGCAAAGTCGCTGAACGCGTTCCTGAACCACAAGTGGTGGTCCATACCGATTGTCGTGATCCTTTTCGGCTCCATCGGCTATTTCTGGCGAACCATCCGCTCCGAACTTTCTCCATTGGAAGACCGTTCATCCATTTCGATCAATATACGTGCACAGGAAGGAGCTACCTTCGAGTTCATCCGCGACTTTACAGACCAAGTGGCCGCCATGGCCGACACGTTGGCTCCCGAGCGGCAAGCCCTAACGGTTCGTGCGAATAACAGCAACGGATACATCACCGTTTTACTTCCCGACATCAAAGATCGTGAACGTTCGCAGATGGAGATTGCCGATGTGCTGTCAAAGAATGTACGGGGCAAGACAGAAGCACGTGCTTTCGTCCAGCAGCAATCCACTTTCGGAGGACGTCGCGCAGGTATGCCCGTTCAATATGTTTTACAAGCGACCAGCCTGGAGAAGCTACAGGAGTATTTGCCCGCCTTTATGCAGAAGGTAAGCGAAAGCCCGGTGTTCCAGATGGCAGACGTGAACCTGAAGTTTACGAAACCCGAAGCCCGTATCGAGATCAACCGCGACAAAGCTTCTTCATTGGGCGTCAGCACCCGCACGATTGCCCAGACACTACAATATGCATTGAGCGGCCAGCGTATGGGATATTTTTACATGAACGGGAAACAGTATCAGATATTGGGCGAAATCAACCGCCAGCAGCGCAACACGCCGTTGGACCTGAAATCCATTTATGTCCGCAGCGATGCAGGAGAGATGATCCAACTGGACAACCTCGTCACGTT
>OGWT01000500.1_pt1 | contig 31642 bp, 28 predicted proteins | sample 1576101 | NCBI WGS metagenome assembly OGWT01 (sample SAMEA3541481, study PRJEB24748) | human gut metagenome | biome: human gut; feature: human-associated habitat; material: faeces | place: China | collected 2012 | reverse complement strand
TGGATTTGATCTGCCCGAAAGAGCAACCGTGTGACAATGTTCCGGCGACGCGTCCACTCAGTGAATCAACAACACAGCCGGTAAAACAAAAAGAGGCGGAACCTACGCCTTAACTTTGCTGTATATCGAGGCTGTATATCGAGCAATGCCATTATGTGCATAAAATTGGCATTGCTCTTTTTTCGCCACGAAATGCCCCCCACTCTACGGTCTATGCCTTTATTTTCTTTTATTAGAGAAGATTTTAATTTTATTTTATCAATTTGTTAATCATTACACCTCTATTTATATTTTTCGCCACTCCGCCATTCTCCCTGACAATTTTCTTGTGGAACAAAGTGTTATTTAAGCAACAAGCAAATCACTCTGTCTCTTTAGACAAATTTTGACATCAAACATGATTTTTTCGATATATATGTAAATATATAGCGGTTTTAATTATCAGGATATAACTTATGTCACTAACCAGACGGAGGTTTACACAGATTCTTGCGTCGACGTTGTTCCTGCATCATCTGCCTTCTTTTGCACAATCAGTCAAATTCTGGGCCTCACTGACGCTTCCCGAAGCCCAAAACATTACACGCATCGTCAGCGCAGGTGCGCCCGCCGATTTGCTATTGCTGGCTGTCGCGCCAGAAAAAATGGTCGGTTTTTCCTCTTTTGATTTTGCCCGTCAGGCATTAATTCCATTGCCAGAGCACATTCGCCAGTTACCCAGGCTGGGACGACTCGCCGGGCGCGCCAGCACACTCTCGCTGGAAGGGCTTATGGCGTTACATCCCGATTTGGTCGTTGATTGCGGCAATACGGATGAAACCTGGATCTCCCAGGCACGGCAGGTTAGCGAACAGACACAAATACCCTGGTTATTGCTTAACGGGAAACTGGCGCAATCAGCAGAACAGTTAACAACGCTTGGCAAAACGTTAGGCGAAGAGCATCGCGCCGCAGAACAAGCCAATCTCGCCAGCCGCTTCGTTGGTGAAGCTCAGGCATTCGCCGCCTCACCCGCCGCTAACCTCCGCTTTTATGCTGCGCGCGGTCCTCGAGGGCTGGAAACGGGCTTAAAGGGTTCGTTGCATACCGAGGCGGCGGAATTATTAGGTTTGCACAACGTCGCGCAAATAGCCGATCGCCACGGCCTGACACAGGTTTCCATGGAAAATCTCCTGCGCTGGCAGCCGGATATTATTCTGGTTCAGGAGGCCGTTACTGCAGATTTTATTCGTCGTGATCCTCTCTGGCATGGCGTGAAAGCCGTTGCGGAACAACGCATCTTATTTTTAAGTGGCTTGCCCTTTGGCTGGCTGGATGCCCCACCCGAGAAGAAAATTGTTGTTGAAGCCGACACGCCGAAAGAGGCAATCGCCGCGTTACGCGCGCAACCAGACGTACTTCAGCTCGACAAATTTAGTCCGCAACAGGCAACTGAAATTGCGCAAATAGCGCCGTCGCTGGCTCCCCACTGCACGCTGGCTCTGACCGGCGGAATTAATCTGACGACACTCAAAAATTACCTCGACTGCGGCATTCGCCTTTTTATTACCTCCGCGCCTTATTACGCGGCACCGGCTGACATTAAAGTCAGTCTGCAACCCGCAGCCTCTATTTAATTCTTTGTTAAACGGAATTTATTCTATGAGACTCAAAAAACGTTATCTCTGCACAGCATTATCACTTGCCTTTACCCAGCAGGCCGTAGCGGCTCAGGAGAGCGACACGCTGACCGTATGGTCCAGTCCGGTATCATCGACGACGACCACCGTTCTCGATCAACCCACCATGAAGGCCCTGGATAAACAGAATGTCGCTCAGGCATTAAGTGTCGTCCCCGGCGTGGTGCTGCAAAAGTCAGGCAGCCGCAACGAAGAACAGGTAAAAGTTCGTGGCTTTGATAGTCGGCAGGTGCCGGTCTATTTCGACGGTGTGCCCATTTATGTTCCCTATGACGGCAACCTCGATCTGGCGCGGATTCTGACCAACAATCTGGGGGCAGTCGAAGTTTCCAAAGGGTATTCGTCGCTGCTTCAGGGGCCTAATCAGATGGGCGGAGCCATTAATATCACCACCCAGAAGCCATCAAAACCTCTGGAAGCAAGTCTGGGATATCGCCAGGGATGGAGCCGTAGCCAGGACAATGCCTACGATATGCATGCTTCATTTGCCGCCAGTAGCGATCTGGGGTATTTGCAAGTCAGCGGTAGCCAGCTAAAGCAGGATTTTCTCGGCCTGCCGCATGGTGTAAATAATGATATTGCAGGCAAACACGGCAAGATGATTAATTCATCGGCTGATGATAAACGCGGCATTGTGAAGCTCGGATTTACACCACGTGAAAACGATGAATACACACTGACTTACATTAAGCAGGATGGTGAAAAAGATAACCCGCCATACAGCGGAAATAGTGGTCAAAAATCACGCTACTGGCAGTGGCCAGAGTATGACAAAGAAAGTTTTTATTATCAGGGAACGACCCAACTAAACGATCGTTTTACCCTGAAAAGTCGGCTGTATCGCGACACCTTTGAAAATACGCTGATGATGTACAACTCGCTGGCTGATTTGAAAAATAAAAAAGGCAGCTACAGCCATTATTCCGATTACAGCGACGGTGCCGGATTACAACTGGCAGCCGATGTGCGTGAAAACGATCTGCTGTCGTTTGCCGTTAACTGGAAAGATGACGTACACCGGGAAAAAGGTGCGCCGCACGCCGCTTACGATCGCTATGAAGATCGTACCTGGTCGCTCGCCAGTGAATATCAATGGGCTGCTGCCGATAATGTCGATGTCGTGGCTGGAATCAGCTATGACTGGCGCGATAGCGTAGAAGCGAAAAAACACGAGAAAGATGACAGCATCACCCATTATGACGACAACAATCAGTCAGCTTTTAACTGGCAAGTGATGGGGAAATACCACTTTGCCAATGAAGACACGCTGGCGCTTTCGTACTATGACCGCACACGCTTTCCGACGCTGAAAGAACGCTATACCACATCCAAACCTGCGTATAACCAGATAGCGATTGTTAACCCGCAGCTCAAGCCGGAACGCGCTCGCGGGGTGGATTTAACCTGGAATGGTGCCTTCACGCGCGACTGGGGATTTGAGGTCAGCGTTTACTATAACCGGGTGAGTGATGCCATCCTCTCGCACAATATCGATGCCGATACCATTCAAAATCAGAACAGCGGCACGGTGGATTACAGCGGTCTGGATGCCGGTATTAAGGGGAAAATCAGCAATATACTGGATGTAGGATTGAGCTACGCCCTGATCCACGCTGACGCCAAACGCAAAGACATCGGCAAGATAACCGATCTGCCAACGCAGACAATGACCGCATGGATGACTCTCAAACCGTGGGAGCCGTTAAGCGTAACGCTGTCGGAAGAGGCGCGTTCCTCCAGCTACAGCAACAGTGACGGTTCACAAAAAGCCGCCGGTTTTGCGGTGACCCACATTCGAGCCGATTACACCTTAGGTCATGGCTTCAGCGTCAATGCGTCGGTCAATAACCTGTTTGATACCCAATATGCCTACAGTGAAGGGTTTATTGAAGAAGGCCGCAATTTCTGGGCAGGTGTCGAGTATACGTTCTGATGTGAAAGCGGATAGCGGCATCTGTATCGCTATCCGCCTTATGAAAATCTTATTCTCTTCGCAGGAGGCGGAATACGCCCAGAACGAGAATAGCTCCCACCACCGCCACCAGGAAGCTGTGCAAATTAAAACCGCTGATGGAGCCGCCAATGCCAAACATGGTCGCCAGCCAGCCGCCGACCACCGCACCGACTATCCCGAGAATACAGGTCAGGAAAAATCCACCACCATCACGCCCCGGCATGATTAGCTTGGCGATAATGCCGGCTATCAGGCCAAAAATAATCCAGGCAATAATTCCCATGTTCAGGCCCTCGTTTCGATGAATCGGACGCAAGAAATGCTTACGTCAACGCTCTAAGTATAGGCAAGGGCAGGATCGACGCTGGGCGTTTGTCGGCTGATTTAAGAACAACATGTAAAAAATATTCACGCATTTGTATTAAGTTTTGTTAACTGTGACCGATAAACCAAAGACAGTTTGTCAGTCAGGAGTTTTTCCGCGTGAGTCATTACCATGAGCAGTTCCTGAAACAAAATCCGTTAGCCGTCCTGGGCGTGTTACGCGATTTGCACAAAGCCGCAATTCCTTTGCGTATCAGCTGGAATGGCGGGCAGCTGATCAGCAAAATACTGGTAATAACCCCGGATAAACTGGTGCTGGATTTCGGCAGTCAAGCCGAAGACAACATCGCCGTACTAAAGGCACAGCACATTACCATTACCGCCGAAACTCAGGGTGCGAAAGTCGAGTTTACTGTTGAACAACTACAACAGAGTGAATACTTGCAGCTTCCGGCATTTATTACCGTACCGCCTCCCACCTTATGGTTTGTACAACGACGCCGATATTTCCGCATCTCCGCCCCACTCCATCCGCCTTATTTTTGCCAGACCAAACTGGCGGATAACAGTACGTTACGTTTCCGCCTGTATGATTTGTCGTTAGGCGGCATGGGCGCATTACTGGAAACAGCAAAGCCTGCCGGGTTGCACGAAGGTATGCGCTTCGCTCAGATTGAAGTCAACATGGGGCAATGGGGTGTTTTTCACTTTGACGCCCAGTTAATCTCCATCAGCGAGCGCAAAGTGATTGATGGCAAGAATGAAACCATCACCACTCCCCGTCTGAGCTTCCGTTTTCTTAACGTCAGCCCGACGGTGGAGCGGCAATTACAGCGGATTATTTTCTCTCTCGAGCGGGAAGCCCGGGAGAAAGCGGACAAAGTACGCGACTGATTTACATCGCGTCCAGTGCCTGCTCAAGTTTGTAGATATAGCGCGGAGCCTGCGGCGCAGGATGATTTCGCGCTACGTGATCGAGGAACTCGTCAGCATCCAGATCGTTGATTTTACTGATCGCCTTTTTCCGATCTGACGAGAAAGTCCGTAGCAGCGCACCTGCCCCGTTAGCGTATGACACCACCAGCGCATATTGCAGTACCTTCGGATCTTCAATGCCTGCCAGCGGGCCGGTTTCCAGAATATTCAGGTAAGCCGCCCCCATTGAAATATTACGCTCCGGATTTTTCAGCTCGCTGGTCGTCGGCTCACCACTCCAGCCCATACGGCGATAAACATCACGTCCGGAGGTTGAAGCTTTTAACTGCATCAAACCAATGGCATTCGATTTACTCACCGCGTTCGGATTACCACCCGATTCGATAGCGATAATCGCCGTGATCAATTGTGGATCGACGCCCCAGGCTGCACCGGCTTTCTGGCTTATTGGCATCCACTGCATCGCACGTTGCACCGGAACTTTCGCGTTCCACGGCGGGTTCGTATAGTCATGCTTTGATGAACAACCCGCTAATAACACAATCAAAAAGGCAAACCATCTCAATTTCACTTCTTCTATCCTTATAGCCTGGAATCGCCGTTGAGGTGACAACGGCACACCTAAGCGGCATGATATACATTTCGTTTCTGTTGTCAGCAAGGAATTGCCATGTCTCTGTTTCACTTAATTGCCCCATCGGGTTACTGCATTAAACAGCACGCCGCGCTGCGTGGTATCCAGCGCCTTACCGACGCGGGGCATCAAGTCAATAACGTCGAGGTTATTGCCCGTCGTTGTGAGCGTTTTGCGGGTACGGAAACGGAGCGTCTGGAAGATCTCAATTCCCTTGCCAGACTGACCACCCCCAACACCATCGTGCTGGCTGTACGCGGCGGTTACGGTGCCAGTCGTTTACTGGCAGATATTGACTGGCAGGCACTGGTGGCTCGCCAACAATATGACCCGTTGCTCATATGCGGGCATAGCGATTTTACCGCCATTCAGTGCGGTCTTCTGGCGCAAGGCAATGTCATCACCTTTAGCGGCCCCATGCTGGTAGCAAACTTTGGCGCGGATGAACTGAACGCCTTTACCGAGCACCATTTCTGGCTGGCGTTACGCAATGAAACCTTCACCATTGAATGGCAAGGGGAAGGCCCGACATGTCAGACCGAAGGCACGTTGTGGGGAGGCAATCTTGCGATGCTGATTTCACTGATCGGTACACCGTGGATGCCACAAATTGAGAACGGTATTCTGGTGCTGGAAGATATTAACGAGCACCCTTTCCGCGTCGAACGTATGCTGTTGCAGCTCTATCATGCTGGAATTTTGCCACGTCAGAAGGCGATTATTCTCGGTAGCTTTAGCGGCAGCACGCCCAATGATTATGACGCAGGTTACAACCTGGAGTCAGTGTACGCGTTTCTGCGTTCCCGCCTGTCGATTCCACTCATTACCGGCCTCGATTTTGGTCATGAACAACGCACGGTTACGCTGCCGTTGGGCGCACATGCCATGCTGAATAACACCCGGGAAGGCACTCAGTTGACGATTAGCGGTCATCCTGTTCTTAAAATGTAAAAAAATCACGCTTCAGGGCTAAGTAAAACGCTGTCTCTGCCGCTAATATGGTAGGGTTTATATAAGAGACAGCGTAATCAGGAGTAACCGACCGTTGGATGCCACAACAATAATTAGCCTTTTCATCTTAGGATCCATCCTTGTCACCAGCAGTATATTACTTAGTTCATTTTCTTCCCGTCTTGGCATTCCTATTTTGGTTATTTTTCTGGCGATCGGCATGCTGGCGGGAGTCGATGGCGTCGGCGGTATCCCGTTTGATAATTACCCCTTCGCCTACATGGTAAGTAACCTGGCGCTGGCGATTATTTTGCTCGACGGCGGGATGCGCACTCAGGCCAGTTCCTTTCGTGTGGCGTTAGGACCGGCACTGTCGCTGGCGACGCTGGGCGTGCTTATCACCTCTGGTTTAACCGGCATGATGGCGGCGTGGCTGTTTAATCTTGATTTGATTGAAGGCTTATTAATCGGCGCTATCGTCGGCTCTACCGATGCTGCAGCGGTCTTTTCTCTGCTGGGTGGTAAGGGGCTTAACGAACGTGTTGGCTCGACGCTGGAAATTGAATCCGGCAGTAATGATCCAATGGCGGTCTTTCTGACGATTACCCTGATTGCGATGATCCAGCAACATGAAAGCAGTGTCAGTTGGATGTTCGTGGTCGATATTCTGCAGCAATTTGGCCTCGGGATTGTCATCGGTCTTGGCGGTGGTTATTTACTGCTGCAAATGATTAATCGCATCGCCCTGCCCGCCGGTTTATATCCATTGCTGGCATTAAGCGGCGGTATTTTAATTTTTGCTTTAACCACGGCGCTGGAAGGTAGCGGTATTCTGGCTGTTTATCTGTGCGGTTTTCTGCTGGGTAATCGCCCTATTCGCAACCGCTACGGCATCCTGCAAAATTTCGACGGCCTCGCCTGGCTGGCGCAAATCGCCATGTTCCTGGTGCTGGGGCTGTTGGTTAACCCAAGCGATCTGCTGCCTATTGCCATTCCGGCGCTCATTTTGTCCGCATGGATGATTTTCTTCGCCCGTCCTCTTTCAGTATTTGCCGGATTGCTACCGTTCCGTGGTTTTAATCTGCGTGAGCGCGTGTTTATCAGCTGGGTGGGATTACGCGGCGCGGTGCCGATTATTCTGGCCGTGTTCCCGATGATGGCGGGGCTGGAGAATGCACGTCTGTTCTTTAATGTCGCCTTCTTTGTGGTTCTGGTTTCACTGCTCTTGCAGGGAACATCACTCTCGTGGGCGGCTAAAAAAGCCAAAGTGGTGGTTCCGCCAGTGGGACGTCCGGTGTCACGCGTTGGCCTGGATATTCATCCGGAAAATCCGTGGGAGCAGTTTGTTTATCAATTGAGTGCTGATAAATGGTGTGTAGGTGCGGCACTGCGCGATTTGCATATGCCAAAAGAGACGCGTATTGCAGCCCTGTTTCGTGATAACCAGTTGCTTCATCCTACCGGCAGCACCCGACTGCGCGAAGGCGATGTATTGTGTATAATTGGTCGGGAACGCGATCTCCCGGCGCTCGGTAAACTGTTCAGCCAGTCGCCACCGGTCGCGCTGGATCAACGCTTCTTTGGTGACTTCATTCTCGAAGCCAGCGCCAAATATGCAGATGTGGCGCTGATATATGGCCTGGAAGACGGGCGAGAATATCGTGATAAACAGCAAACGCTGGGTGAAATTGTCCAGCAGTTGTTAGGCGCGGCACCGGTTGTCGGTGACCAGGTAGAGTTTGCCGGAATGATCTGGACGGTGGCCGAGAAAGAAGATAATGAAGTGTTGAAGATTGGCGTTCGAGTGGCTGAAGAGGAAGCTGAATCTTAAATTTAATGAAGCATCTATCGCCGGTTACGATGCTTTGCTTAACGCAGCCTGAGCCTGTATATAAACTTGTCATTTCCTGATTTTGATATGCACATTCCAACATCAGAAGAAGGTTAAATTATGGATGACAAACCATTGCAGGCTCTGGCCAATAAACTCAAAACACCGGCTCAAGAAAGTCAGCGTAATGGCTTCTTCCGACTGCAACAGGTGAAGAATAACCAGCCCCGCATTACCGGTATCCCCGTCAACCATCAGGGGCCCCAGCCTGACATCGCCTGAACATATTCCCCCACGCAACCTGCCGCGCTGACGTAGCCCACGCAATACGCGTTTCATCCGCCTATAGCACCGGATGCATGAGCGATTTCTTATAGTTATTCCTTTGCTTAATAACGATTATTTCCGGGTCGTTCGCTCTCGTATTTTCTTTAATACGTCAGAGCTACCTGGGCCGTAATACAGCATGTACCAGACCCGACACGGCATTTCTGACCAGGGAAAAAGTCAACGATGAGTAGTTATATCAGCGCAAATGACGTCCTGTGGCTCCTTTGCGGTGACCACATTCACGTCTCCGGCGCTGCCAGAGGATATTTATTTCAAGGATACGTAGCATTATGGCTAGCTTTAAAGACATCTGCCCATTCGCCCCCGCTATTCCCCCATCTTCCGTTAACACAGGCGTACGACGCCCGCCAAGGCGGCTCTTCCTGTCGGTGGAACTCAAGAATCAAATTTTGCAGAACATGAAGTATCTCAGCCCGCAAAAATTCAGCTGGGGTGATGCCCCCTGGCAGATCATTGACCTCAGTATCGCGGGCAAAGTGAACATACAGGTGGACAACAATACCATCATCACGTTGGGGACTCCCCTGAATCCGCAACATAACGAGTTCATGATGGTCGCCGAATGGTGCCAATGGGCTATGGAGCGGGAAGGTTTGCAAGAAAACCTGCAAAAAAAACTGCACGACGTCCTGGAAGAAAACCGGCAAAACAAACAGTCAGAAATTCCCCAAGAAGACCTGAAAGAAAGACTGAAAGAAATCAAGGAAGATATCCTGGAAGAAAACCAGTCAGCAAGCCAGATTGAAGACCGGGCAGAAGCATTGCGCAGAATGAAGGAATGTCTCATAACAAGACAGAGTATGCTCGATCTTAGCAACCTTGGACTGACTTCACTCCCTGAAAATTTGCCTCCACATCTGATTGAATTTAACTGCAGTAGAAACGTGTTGACCGCCTTACCGGAGGTAATGCCAAAGGGGCTGAGAGTGCTTGAATGTATGGAGAACTTTTTGATCTTGTTACCGAAGGTGCAGCCCCCGAAACTGATGGTACTGAAGTGCTATGAAAACTATATTATCTGGCTGCCTGAGCTGTCGACTAACCTGAGAGTGATTAACTGTTCTGAAAACTTCTTGCAATTTTTACCGCCGTCGATGCCCCAGTACCTGTATAAACTGTCCTGTGCTGGCAACAATATTAACTCAATACCTGATGAGATGCTGGAGAACTTGACTCGCCTGAAGGTATTCGACTGTTCTAGTAACGATTTGATCTCTTCACCACGGCTGCCGCCCAAACTAATCATATACTACTGTGGAGAAAATCAGTTTAAAACTGTACGGGTGCCGCAGCCCCAGAGCCTGAAGGTGTTTGACTGTAATGGTAACCCTTGGGACAAAGACAATTTACCGACGCTGCTCAAAGCCGTCGAGGGCCTGAAAAACCAGCAGGGCCTGGAGGACCTTTTAGACTTTTTGCGCAAGGAAGGCCAGATTGACCTGGAGGGACTGGAGGAGCTGGAGGACCTGGATGACCTTATGGATCTGGAGTTCCTGGATGACCCGGAACTCCTGGAGCGCGTGAAGGTACAGGAGGACCTGGAACTCCTGAATCAGCAGTTGGGCCTGTTGAGTCTGGAAAGACAACAGGACTCGCAGCCTGTTAATCAACAATCTGAACATGAACCCGAACCTGCATCAAGGGTGAAGCGTGATTTATCTGAAGTCGAGTTCGAGTCAACAATGAAACGTAAGCGTTTTATGTAGAACGCCTGTGCGGTGAGTTCAGGTTCCGGGGAAATAGTGTCCATCATTTTAATGGGCACTATCATGGGCAATGGCTCTGTCACATTAACAACTACAGTTGCTGACCAGCCGGATGGATGATTTTTTTTGCAACCAGAAGACGTTGCCTCCGATCCGGCTTACAACAAGTTACACCGTCACAACCGGGACACGTAACGCCAGCGCGCACATCAACTCATAGCCCACCGTTCCGGCAGCGGCGGCGACATCATCAATTTTGATCTCCTTGCCCCACAGCTCAACCGGCGTACCAATACCCGCCTGCGGGCAAGGCGTTAAATCGACCGCCAGCATATCCATCGAAACTGTCCCTACTGTCATGGTGCGCACGCCGTCAACTAAAACAGGGGTGCCGGTAGGCGCATGGCGCGGATAACCGTCGGCGTATCCTGCGGCGACAATGCCGATTCGCTGTTCATCTCGCGCAGTATAGCGACCGCCGTAGCCCACACGCTCGCCCGCTTTTAGCGTCTGGACACCAATAATCTCACTGCTTAGCGTCATCACCGGACGTAATCCGGTATTGGCGATATCACGCCACTGACCGGACGGCGAAGCGCCATACAAAATAATGCCAGGCCGAACCCAGTCAAAATGCGCTTCCGGGTGCCACAGAGTCGCCGCCGAATTGGACAACGAACGCCGACACTCCAGCCCTTCCGCCGCCTGCTCAATACGCGCCATCGCGCCGGAAATTCCATCAGGATGTTCCGCCTCGGCAAAATGCGACATCAGGGTCATTTCGCCAACATTCGCCATTGCCCGCAACTGCTGCCAGACGGTAAGCACGCGATCGGGCTGGAAGCCCAACCGATTCATCCCACTGTTCACTTTAAGATAAATATCCAACGGTGCTTTTAGCCGCGCATTTTGCAGTGCTTTGAGCTGCCAGTTGCTGTGTACGCAGGTGATCAGGCGGTGCTGGTCATAAATCTCCAGATCCTGAGCATGGAAAAATCCTTCCAGCATCAGGATCGGTCCTTTCCAGCCGCGCTCACGTAACGTTATTGCCTCTTCCAGGTTAAGCAATGCAAAGCCATCGGTGGCCCCGATCGCGCTCCAGATACGCTCAATACCATGCCCGTAAGCGTTCGCTTTTACCACCGACCAGACGCGCGCGTGCGTCGCGGCCTGGCGGACAATGGACAGATTCTGTTTTAATGCCTGCAGATCGAGGCTGGCCTGTATCGGACGGGTCATCTCGTTTCCTTAGCTGTGTGCGCCATGTAAATGGCCCGGGCGTGATGGCGTAAATCCACGGCTGTAGCGCGCTACGCTTAGATCTTCATACGGGATCGCTGGCGTGCGACCAGAGAGCAGATCGCTTAACAACTGACCGGAACCGCAAGCCATCGTCCAGCCGAGCGTGCCGTGACCGGTATTCAGCCACAGATTTTTAAAGCGTGTACGCCCGACAACCGGCGTGCCGTCTGGCGTCATCGGGCGCAGACCAGTCCAGAAAGTCGCCTGCTCGACATGACCGCCGCGTGGATAGAGATCGCGAACCACCATTTCTAGCGTTTCACGACGCGGTTGCAACAGCTCGGTGTTAAAACCAACAATTTCCGCCATCCCGCCAACACGAATGCGGTTATCGAAACGGGTAATGGCGATTTTGTAGGTTTCATCAAGAATGGTGGATACTGGCGCACCATCTTCCTGCGCAATTGGAATAGTCAGCGAGTAGCCTTTCAGCGGATACACCGGAATATCAACAATGCCTTTGAGCATCGCCGTCGAGTAAGAACCAAACGCCATCACATACGCATCGGCCTTAATCACTTCATCGCCACACTTCACGCCGTAGATTTGCTCGCCGTCGCAAAGCAGTTGGTCAACGGGCGTATTAAAGCGGAATTTAACCCCCGCCTGCTCCGCCATCCGCGCCAGATTCTGGGTAAATAGCTGGCAGTCTCCGGTTTCATCATTGAGTAACTGCAGGCCGCCCGTCAGTTTGTGCGCCACTTCTGCCAGCGCGGGCTCCACTTCCGCCAGGCGGCTGGATTCCAGCAGCTGATACGGTACGCCGGCATCTTCCAGCACGGCGATATCGCGGGTCGCATTTTCATACTGTTGTTCGGTACGGAACAGTTGCAGCGTCCCACCCTGACGCCCTTCATACTGAATATTGGTTTCGGCGCGCAATGCTTTCAGGCAATCACGGCTGTATTCCGCCAGACGCACCATCCGCCCTTTGTTTTCCATGTAGTGGCTGGTGTCGCAGTTACGTAACATTTGCCACATCCATTTCAACTGGAACTGCGTACCGTCGAGACGAACCGCCAGCGGCGCATGGCGCTGGAACATCCATTTAATCGCTTTTAAAGGCACACCTGGTGCCGCCCACGGTGCAGCATATCCGGGGGAGATTTGCCCGGCATTCGCGGCACTGGTTTCCAGGGCGGCCCCCGGCTCCCGATCAATGACGGTGACCTCATGTCCTGCCTGATTTAAGTACCAGGCGCTGGCAACGCCTACCACACCACTTCCCAGTATGACAACTCGCATAGCCACTCCGATAACGGTAGATACAGTAAAAGAATAATAATCTAATTACATCTTGATAACTCAGTTGAAAATATTATTCAACATACGGCTTTTTTATGGTGAGCTGGCTCACATCTCCCTGACTCTGCGGCAATATGGCGTCTTTAGTATCTCCTGCTGAACGCCCTTTTTATCCAGCATAAAATACCGTTCAGAAGCGGATTAGTGGCACTCTGATAATAAGAAATCGCAAAGAAAAAAATTCTCCGGCGACGCGGTTTTTAACAGGTGTTCTATGCTTGAAATGAGGTGCTCCACACAGAGAGCGCCGACAACAATGAGGTGCGCGTATGGCGACGATCGATTCTATGAATAAGGACACCACACGTTTGAGCGATGGACCCGACTGGACGTTCGACCTGCTGGATGTTTATCTGGCAGAGATAGACCGGGTGGCGAAACTTTACCGGCTGGATACCTACCCGCACCAGATTGAAGTGATAACCTCAGAACAGATGATGGATGCCTACTCCAGCGTCGGCATGCCAATTAACTATCCGCACTGGTCATTCGGTAAAAAGTTTATCGAGACTGAACGGCTGTATAAGCACGGTCAGCAAGGACTGGCCTATGAAATCGTCATTAACTCTAACCCGTGTATCGCTTACTTGATGGAAGAGAACACCATTACCATGCAGGCGCTGGTGATGGCTCATGCCTGCTATGGGCATAACTCTTTCTTCAAAAACAATTACTTATTCCGTAGCTGGACCGACGCCAGTTCGATTGTCGATTATCTGATTTTTGCCCGTAAATATATTACCGAGTGCGAAGAACGTTATGGCGTTGATGAAGTAGAACGGCTTCTGGACTCGTGCCACGCGCTGATGAACTACGGCGTGGACCGGTACAAACGCCCGCAAAAAATCTCGCTGCAAGAAGAGAAAGCCCGGCAGAAAAGTCGCGAAGAGTATCTGCAAAGTCAGGTCAATATGCTCTGGCGTACCCTGCCGAAGCGCGAGGAAGAGAAAACGGTTGCTGAAGCGCGCCGTTATCCGTCCGAACCACAAGAAAACCTGCTCTATTTTATGGAGAAAAATGCGCCACTGCTGGAATCATGGCAGCGTGAAATCCTGCGTATTGTGCGTAAGGTGAGCCAGTATTTTTATCCGCAAAAACAGACTCAGGTGATGAACGAAGGCTGGGCGACTTTCTGGCACTACACCATCCTTAACCATCTGTATGATGAAGGGAAAGTAACGGAACGTTTTATGCTGGAGTTTTTGCACAGCCACACCAATGTGGTCTTCCAGCCGCCCTATAACAGCCCGTGGTACAGCGGCATCAACCCGTATGCCCTCGGGTTCGCCATGTTCCAGGATATTAAACGGATTTGTCAGTCGCCAACGGAAGAAGACAAATACTGGTTCCCGGATATCGCCGGTTCCGACTGGCTGGAAACGCTGCATTTCGCGATGCGTGATTTCAAAGATGAGAGTTTTATCAGCCAGTTCCTGTCGCCGAAAGTGATGCGTGATTTCCGCTTCTTCACCGTGCTGGATGACGATCGGCATAATTATCTGGAGATTTCCGCTATTCATAATGAAGAAGGTTATCGGGAGATCCGTAACCGGCTATCGTCGCAATATAACTTAAGTAATCTGGAGCCGAATATTCAGATCTGGAACGTGGATTTGCGCGGCGACCGTTCGCTGACGCTGCGTTACATTCCACATAATCGCGCACCGCTGGATCGGGGGCGCAAAGAAGTACTGAAGCATGTGCATCGCCTGTGGGGATTTGATGTGATGCTGGAACAGCAAAACGAAGACGGCAGCGTCGAGTTGCTGGAACGTTGCCCGCCGAGAATGGGAAATCTGTAAAAACAACAAAAACCCCTCGTTTGAGGGGTTTGTTTTTTAAACGGAAGGGATTATCGCCCCTGAATGGCTAAATCACCCGGCAGATTTTTCTGCATCCGGTGCCAAATCTCGCCACTCTCATGCCCATAGCGACGCACTGTTTCGTACACCTGATCGTGCGCGCCTTCACTGCACAACGCCGACAGTTTGTGGTAGAAGCCCAGCGCCAGACTGCGCGCTTCCGGATTGGCGAAATAGTGACGACCAATGCGCGTATACAGTCCCTTCATCCCGTTAAGGATCAGACCGTAAATCGGGTTGCCGGAAGCAAACGCCAGGCCGCGGAATATGTTGTAATCCAGCTCGGCAAAGGCATCGGCGTGATCGGCCACTTCATTAGCGGTAGCCAGCACTTCCTGCGCTTTATCGGGATGCTGACGAAACGCGGTGCGAATAAAAATAGTTGAAATATTGGTACGCACCGACAGCAAATTATCAATAAGCTGCGGCACACTTTCGTGATCCAGTCGCGCCAGTGTTTCAAGGATATTTAAACCAGAGGTTTCCCAGAAATTATTCACCTTCGTCGGCTTGCCATGTTGAATGGTCAACCAGCCATCTCGTGCCAGACGCTGTAACACTTCACGTAACGTAGTACGCGTTACGCCAATTAATTCTGAAAGTTCACGTTCTGCGGGCAAAATAGTCCCGGGAGGGAAGCGGTTATTCCAGATACTTTCAATAATGTACTCTTCCGCGAAACCCGCCGGGCTTTGCGCCTTAATGACCATAGTGAGATTTCCATAACACAGCAAAACAAAGTTGGACTCATCATACCAGAGGGCTAACTACGCTGATAGCAGACAAAAAGAAGAAAAAAGGGATCAAGGCTTCATTTTCCGCATCTCTTTCCCCTTGACTATCAAGACTTGCCTCACTCCTGCCTGACCGTTAAGCTTTGCGTTTAAACATAAAAACATCATTGATTATTTGTAAGGTAAGGGAAACCATCATGGAGATCTCCTGGGGCCGCGCGCTATGGCGCAATTTTTTGGGCCAGTCCCCCGACTGGTACAAACTCGCCCTCATCATTTTCTTAATCGTAAATCCGTTAATTTTCCTCATCAGCCCTTTCGTCGCTGGCTGGTTGCTGGTAGCGGAATTTATTTTCACTCTGGCGATGGCCCTGAAATGCTACCCGCTACTCCCCGGTGGTCTGTTGGCTATCGAAGCGGTATTCATCGGCATGACCAGCGCGGAACACGTCCGTGAAGAGGTGGCGGCAAATCTTGAAGTCTTGCTGTTATTGATGTTTATGGTGGCGGGTATCTATTTTATGAAACAGCTGTTGCTGTTCATATTTACCCGTTTGCTGTTAAGCATTCGCTCCAAAATGCTGCTGTCGCTCTCTTTTTGCGTGGCGGCAGCATTCCTCTCCGCGTTCCTCGATGCCTTAACCGTCGTGGCGGTGGTGATCAGCGTTGCAGTCGGTTTTTATGGTATTTATCATCGCGTAGCCTCTTCCCGTACCGAAGACACCGACCTGCAAGACGATAGTCATATCGACAAGCATTACAAAGTAGTTTTGGAACAGTTCCGTGGCTTTCTGCGTAGCCTGATGATGCATGCCGGTGTCGGCACCGCATTAGGCGGCGTGATGACCATGGTGGGCGAACCTCAGAACCTGATCATCGCTAAAGCGGCTGGCTGGCATTTTGGCGATTTCTTCCTGCGCATGTCGCCGGTGACCGTTCCGGTTCTGATTTGTGGCCTGTTAACCTGCCTGCTGGTAGAGAAGCTGCGTTGGTTTGGCTACGGTGAAACGCTGCCGGAGAAAGTCCGCGAAGTGCTGCAACAGTTTGACGATCAAAGCCGCCACCAGCGTACCCGTCAGGATAAAATCCGTCTGATTGTCCAGGCGATTATTGGCGTCTGGCTGGTGACTGCGCTGGCGTTGCATCTGGCGGAAGTTGGCTTGATTGGTTTGTCAGTCATTATTCTGGCAACATCATTGACCGGTGTCACCGATGAACATGCTATCGGTAAAGCCTTCACCGAATCTCTGCCATTCACCGCACTGTTGACGGTGTTTTTCTCGGTAGTCGCGGTGATTATCGACCAACAACTGTTTTCGCCGATTATTCAGTTTGTGTTGCAGGCATCGGAACATGCTCAGCTGTCGTTGTTCTATATTTTCAACGGACTGCTGTCATCCATTTCGGATAACGTCTTCGTGGGGACGATTTATATCAACGAAGCGAAAGCGGCAATGGAAAGTGGCGCTATCACGTTGAAGCAATACGAGCTGCTGGCGGTCGCCATTAATACCGGTACCAATCTGCCCTCTGTCGCTACGCCGAACGGTCAGGCTGCGTTCCTGTTCCTGCTGACCTCTGCACTCGCGCCATTGATTCGCCTCTCTTATGGCCGCATGGTGTGGATGGCCCTGCCTTACACCCTCGTCCTGACACTCGTCGGACTGCTCTGCGTCGAGTTTACGCTTGCCCCTGTAACCGAATGGTTTATGCAAATGGGCTGGATAGCAACGCTTTGATAACAACTTACCGGGCATATAAATGCCCGGTTTGCCTTTTCGCCCGATAATTGTCCAATTGCGTCCTATTTTTGCTGCCTCCTGGTGGCGCAGCGAATGAATTGGTTTAAACTGCGCACTCTATGCATATTGCAGGGAAATGATTATGTTGCGATTTTTGAACCAATGTTCACAAGGCCGGGGCGCGTGGCTGTTGATGGCGTTTACTGCTCTGGCACTGGAACTGACGGCGCTGTGGTTCCAGCATGTGATGTTACTGAAACCTTGCGTGCTCTGTATTTATGAACGCTGCGCGTTATTCGGCGTTCTGGGTGCTGCGCTGATTGGCGCGATCGCTCCAAAAACGCCACTGCGTTATGTAGCGATGGTTATCTGGTTGTATAGTGCGTTCCGCGGTGTGCAGTTAACTTACGAGCACACCATGCTTCAGCTCTATCCTTCGCCGTTTGCGACCTGTGATTTTATGGTTCGTTTCCCGGAATGGCTGCCGCTGGATAAATGGGTGCCGCAAGTGTTTGTCGCCTCTGGCGATTGCGCCGAGCGTCAGTGGGATTTTTTAGGTCTGGAAATGCCGCAGTGGCTGCTCGGTATTTTTATCGCTTACCTGATTGTCGCAGTGCTGGTGGTGATTTCCCAGCCGTTTAAAGCGAAAAAACGTGATCTGTTCGGTCGCTAATCCATTCGGCGCTCCTGCGGGAGCGCTTTTTTCCTGCCGCTATATTTATTTGACCCGCAGTAAATCAGAACTTCGCGTTGTATAACGTGGTGAAAGCATGGCTCGCTTCATCTGCCATTGTTGCTGGATCCCCTGCCCGGCAAAATAGAGTGTTCCTCTGCCCTCTTTAGCATTCAGTGTATCCATTACCGCCATCAATTGCTCACTCCCGGGGCGCGGAGCGTTGTCATCGAATAAATTGAGCTGCGCGACTCCCTGACTGAAGAAATCCCCCAGCATCACGCCCGCTTTTTGGTAACGATGGCCCGCTTGCCAGATGGCATCCAGAGATCGCGTAGCGGCGTTAATGATATCCCTGCTGTCCTGAGTGGGCGTCAGCAGTTTTACCGACGCGCTATTGCCGTAATAAGGTTCATTGAGCGCAAATGGTGACGTCTTAATAAACGTGGAGATAAACCGACAATATTGATGCTCGCTGCGAAGTTTTTCCGCCGCCCGGGCAGCGTAACTACAAATGGCCTGCCGCATCGACGTATAATCCGTGATGCGTTCACCAAACGAGCGGGAACAGATAATTTCCTGCTTCGTCGGTGCAAACTCTTCCAGTTGCAAACAGGGTTCGCCGCGCAGTTCACGCACCGTTCTTTCGAGCACGACATTAAAATGTTTACGGATAAACCGGATATCTGTATCCGCCAAATCGAGAACGGTTTTGATCCCCATCGCGTCCAGTTTTTTGCTGATCCGCCGTCCAATCCCCCAGACTTCATCCACGGAGAGAGCAGACATTAATTTACGCTGGCGTTCCAGATTTGATAAATCCACCACCCCACCCGTCTGCCGCTGCCATTTTTTTGCCGCATGATTAGCAAGCTTTGCTATGTAACACTGTTGTTGTACACTTCATAAACAATTCAGTTACATCAATGCAATTACCATATGCTGCCAGCATAAGTGAGAGGCATCTATGTTTCGGTTACATCGAGGTAGCAGCAATTTTCCCTTTCATATCACTAACTCTCTGGGACTCCCACACACAGAGTTAACGCTCTACGCATGCCATGCAGGAAAATATCACTCGGCCAACACTGTTAAAGTTTACGTTCGTTATCTTTTAGTGTTTTTTTCATGGGCAGAGCAGAACGAGGTAGTAAGGCGTCAACAGTGGGATTTATTGGGTAACAGCGCTCAGGTTCGCGCTGTACTTGAATATTTCCTCACAAGTCAGTTGCACTGTACCTTATTTTTTGGGAAAGGTCTTTCAGGTGAGGATATTCGCAAAGTGCAGGTTACCTGGGGAAAAACCTACCGTATAAATCATCTCCTGGCGGCTCTGCGCTCGTTCTATCAGCTTTTAATCGCGATACAGCGCTATACCTATCCGCATCCCCTTGATCTACCTGAGGCCAAAAATATTATTTCAGGGATCCGTGAACGGCAGCTTAATGAGTTTGTGAAACTTAATCAGCGTTTACCGATGCCATCAAACAGCGGTGTTGACCATTGGCGTCCCTTACGACTGGCCTCTTCGTATTACAGAATCAAAGATAATGAATGGACTCCAGAATATTTAGACGATCCAGGGCTGATGGGACGCGTGCTAAAGGCTGGTGAATCGGGGGGCTGGAGCCTGCAGGACACAGCCATTGTTAGAATAATTTTTGATACTGGCTGCAGGATACATGAGGCCTGCTCTTTGACGCTACAGGACTGGCAGATCAGTGGATTTCGCAACACATTCATTGCGTTAAACAAAGGAAGTCGTGGAAAACGAGTCAAGAATATTATCATTACCGATAAAACGTTAAAGATCCTGCTGCGCTATATCCGAAATGACAGACCTGAATTGCAGGCTTATCTCAGCGGTCGTATTGATTTACCGTCTCGCAATATTCAGCCGTTACCAATTTTCGTGACAAAAAGGGGGCACCCGTTAACTTCAGATTATTTCAGACGATACAGATGGACACCAGTGCTCACAGCTGCCGGACTCAATATCCGAACGCATCAGATACGGCATTGGTTTGTCACTATGGCATTAAATGAAATTCACCGCAGCGCTGAGTCAGAAGCTGATTTGCTGCAAAAGCGTGGTGCTCTGCAGGTATTAATGGGATGGCGGTCGGATATGCTTCCAGCCTACGATCAAGCCCGGCAACGTCATGATTTACCGCTATTGGCCAGCACAATCCATGCATCTATCGAAAGCAAACAGCTTGAGGCGCCGACCATTTCTAACTTATCTGATCATAAGGAAAGTCATGTTTCGTTAATGCTAAAGGAAATGTTTGGAGAAAAATTATGAACGGCGAAAATTTATCCGTCACATTGCACCACCATACTTTATTCTCCGAGCTTATCAAGCGTCAGGAATTTGGAGTATGGTTCAGAGTTGAAGACTTACCCGGGGTGCGTACCGGACGATTTGAACTGAAAAAAAATGTAATGCCCTATATTGAAAACATAGTTGCTAAACTCCTCTACGCCCCGGCCGTATGTAATCAATCATTTCTTGCATGGGAACGAGACTATCTGACATTCGAATTTTTCATACGAAGCAGCAGATACGCCCTGGAAATAAAGTACCGCTACATAATTTATTGCATCGAGGATGGGCTTAGAAATGGCAATGAAAATTATATACAAAAAATAAAATCGCAATGCAGTTCCAACGAAGAGCAAATTTTTATTCTAACGGAAAAAATAAAATGTGCGAAACCTTCTTTTGATTTGTCTCAATTATCCACATCTGTGTTACAGTTGTCACAACAAGAACGTAAAAAACACATTTACCGGCTATACGATTTTTGTAAGTTTCAGGGTGAAGAATTTAAAACATCTGAAATTTCAGAACGCTATAATGTTGATTTGCATATCATATCAAAATATGGGCATTCTTATGCAAACGAACTGGCTATAAGTTTGCTTGACGAGGATGTCTCCGATGACCTTGCCTACTTTGAATGGAACAGAACAGTAACCACTTTCCGATATCCTCTTCAAAATTCGAAGAAATCACGAGAAATAAGAGCAAAAAAAGTTACTCTGGTCATTGAATATTTAGTTAGAAACAAATGTGAAGTAACTCATTCAGATATAACAAATTTAATTAACCTGGATTATCGGTTAGTAAAAGAGATGGTCAATAAATGGGAGGAAAGCAATAATACTAAAATTGCCAGAAGAAGGATCTGGAAAACCATCCCATTAAGCGAACTTATATCCACAGTCCATCCACATCTTCATACCATACCGCTAACATTTTTAGATTCATCTACAACGGGTAAACCGTTGACTGACTCGCAGGTACGTATGATTTATGAAATTAAACAACCGAGACTCAGGAATACTGCATTTTTCATTATGGCAACTTGTTACAGTAACAGAGTGAATGACATAACCTTTTTCTATTATATGTCCAGATTTCTCTATGCAATGGGGCTGAATGATATAGACAAACTTGACTATGAGTCTTTTTTTAAAGCATACCATCAGGGAGAGTTAATTCCTGAAGACAATGCCGGACAGCGGGCACGAATAATTCAGACTTATTTTCGATTGTTAGTCAAGCAAGGTGATTATCTAAGCAAACTCAGTGAAAATCAGCGGGAAATATTTTTACCTTTTACTCTGCCGCGTCTGTCAGATGATCTATTCTGGAAAAAATCCACATTGCACAGAGAGGTCTCGCAGGAACAAAAACATAAAAGGAAGTCTAAAACAGCTGTTTTACATCAGAAGTTTTATTTTCTTCGGGATTTTGTGGAAAGGCGAAAGTTACAGATTAATCGGCTTCAACAGGAGATTGACAAGGCTTTTATACTGTTTGAACAATCTGCAAAAAATGTCCCCCTTTTATTTGAGTATACAGAATCTGTTATTATGGAAAATCGGGCAGAGCAGACATATACCCACAGGTTTAAAGTCTGGGATGCGATGTTACTGAGACAAGCACATGAACCGGTTGCAGCAAAAAAAACCTATTCATGGCGCGATATTGATCCCTCTCACACCATTCACAACAAAGATGCTAAGTTTGTCACTTTTGAGGGAAGTTATGATAAACATCATCAGCCTGTTGAAGGGCTTTGGTTCATCGAACTCATCACTCTTGCTGCGTTATCAGGTTCTCCCTCATCTGAAATCACTAGCCGATATGGTGTCTCAAAGAGGTCTTTTCAGGGACCAATAACGACGCCATACGGCCCCACGACCAGTCGATGGCAATATTTATTGAGTAAAGATTTAGGTCTGATATTTATCCCTATTGAAATTTTAATGACAGACGCTCTGCTTGCGCATTCTGCCGTGCAGATAATGTCAAAGACTGGCGCTCGGGCGCATGAGTTCCTGCAGATAAGGCTGGTACCTGAGCATCTTTATCGATTGAATCTGACAGAGAATAAAGAATGTATATTATTTAATGCAGTACCTAAAGGGAGAACAAAAGAGGAGCCTTTTTATATTGATAATAAATGCATGGAAAGTTTGTATGAATGGTGGCGTTATCAGATAAGCAGAATGCAGAAATTTTCTGTAATTAAAGCAGCCGCATGTCTGGGGCCAAAATTAAAAAACGCCAGCTACCTCTGGCAAAATGATGAAAAACACTTTACTCAAAAAAATATCAATGGCGCACTTTCCTTCATGTTACACGGTCTTTCGCTAAAAACTTCAGCCGGAGAGAATATAAAGGTCACCAGTCATCTGCTCCGGCATAGTTTTGCAACTGAAATGCGCACGCTGAATACACCGCTGGATGTTCTGGCGCAGTTGATGAAGCAAAAAGATGTCAACGTCACTGAGTATTATGCAAGACATACACCATCTCAACTGATTGAACTACAACAACAAATCTTCACACAACGCCATGATTATACCAAGAGTCATATACGCACTAAAGATGAGATATCTCAGCAACTTACAGAAGCCGTGGGTAAAGTTGGTGCATTAATACCGGTTATCGGTGGATGCTGTACTATCGCTAACGCATGCCCGGCCAAGTTTGCCTGCATTGGTTGTGCAGGGAACGCCCCGGACCCAGCCAAACGCAGTGATGTTTTAATTTACAGAGAGGCCTGGTCAAAGATGGCTTCTCTGTCCAGAGAACAGAAATTACCGGCGGAAGAGAGAAAAGCGCGAGAAATTATTGGAAGTTGTAACGACATGCTGGAAGAAATGGATCTGATTGAGCAGGTTGACTCCATCAGACGTCATTTACAGCCCCCATTTTAACTTTTGTGAAATACACAATATGGCAAAGAAAAATATGAATGGCATTCTTACCTGGCAGCGCGGGCGTATTGAAAACAGTGTATCGCTGGTTGAAGGCGCGATTGATGAACTATTGGCAGGAAAGCAGAGGATTAGCCTCACTACCATTGCACAAGCATCAAAAGACATAGATCCTGCGGGTAAAGGTGTGTCCGCTTCTACTATACTGAGGAACAAGCAATGTCATGCACTATATAAAAAACACTCTTTATCAAAAAATGGTAGTCACAAAAAACATATTTCATTAAGCAAGGCTCTTAATGACCCGACCGCATCAGAACTACGGCGGGCTCACCTTCTTGCCAGTAAGGACAAAACAGCCCTTATTACAACCATTATTCTGATTGAACGGGAACTGAAAAAGCTTGAAGAACAGAACTGCAATTTGCGGGAGAAAATACTATCGTTTCATCTGCCAAATTCGACGTATTGATATATTAAAGTCATCGGGCGAAGCGAAATATTTGCTGGCACTGGAAAAGAGATACTCGTCTTTACTTAGGCATGAAAAATTTGTCGAATGTCTCAGCTGTATCCTGGCTACACAGCAAATCCTGAACGCTATAATCCATCTTGCCATGCAGTCCCGCCCTGGCGCTCGGGAAATGCAGGGCGCATTGTTTTACGACGACTAAAACAACGTCTCATCCTACCCAGATGGAACATGTCTATATCAAACGCCATTACCTGGCTATCAAGGACTTCAGTGCTTCCTGTGAGGGTAAAATCATCGTTCAACTGCGACGCGTTCAGATGCACCAGTGTTCCCAGCATCATCAATGATGCTGCTCCAGGCAGGTAGACCATTTCAGTACCCACGCTATTCCTGCGGACACCTGCCTCTTTCGCGCCTGGTTCGGGCCATGCCGACATCTGACAGCGCGTTTTGGTCAGCCTGTAGAGGATCATGAATAGACGCCGTGTTCAATACGGGTGATGAGACGCATCACTTCCAGTGCTCCAGTTTCTGACGCCAGAACGTCAGCAGGTTTTTGCCAGCTCAGAGCCCTGTTATTTTCGTTAAGCCAGTGCTGAGCTGCATCCTTGTCTCCTTCGAACAATTTAACTGCATGGGTTAAGACCCGGATGACGCGAACGATCCGCTCACTCTGGTCGGCTGTAAACCGATCCCTGATGCTACGGTTAAATGCGGTGTTGGGGATGCCCGACATTTTCCTCAGTTCAGCCGGTGTGATCTGTGCCCAGGCAGAAATACGCTTAGCGACTTCGCCTTCCAGCCCCTGATTAATTTTATCCATCAGCGCTATGCCGCTATGTTCCTCCAGGCCAACAACATTCCAGAGATCCCGTGGCTGAGTATGGGGTACCGAGGGAGAAAAAACTTTCATGGTCATACTTATTCCTTCATTTGGTTATTTTATTATACCATTTGAAGTGTTACTGACGAAATAATCAACAATTAATGCTTCTTTCATGATATGCACGGCACATACCCTGCAGCATAGATATGCCAGCATAACAAAGCGGGAATGACGTTCTACGAAAGTGGCGATAGCAGATAGCGTTCCCAGGCAACATGAAAAGCTGAACGATAACAAAGTATTATGAAGTGAGTTCCACTAACTTCAGCTTAGAGTATTAAAACTGACAACCATCAATGAAATGCTGAATTACAATCTAAAAAACAAATCCTCTCGAAATAAATAAGAAATAAACCAGCATTCAATTAGCCAACCATTTTCCATAGGCATCAATGTCAATCATTGGCACAGTGCCACTAAATTGAAGTTGCGCAATAAGCCTGAAAAGAAAAGCGGTAGCTGGTTTATTTCCATGTTCAAAATTGAACTTGCTATCAATGTTATTGAAGTAAAAATGCCCATGCGATGCAACACAGCCCATATCAAGTCGTCCATCAGATAAATCCCCATTGAGGGCTTTGTCAAACGACATCCCCAATGCAGGACTCCAGTCACTTTCAAAAGTAAGTAACCCTCCCAAAATTGGAATGAGTGGTTTTGCTGGATATGTCCCGCCAGCATGCGGAATTGGAAGGCTGGTACGATGAAGTCTGCGAACACTTGCAACTTTTCGCTGTGCATAAGCAACAAGATCTGCTGACGCAGATTGCTTTGCTTCAAAAACCGCATAGACACTTTCTGCTGGAACAATTATTTGTTCATTAAATTTGAAAATGAATGGTGAGTACTGCCTGTCAAAAACAACCACATCAATCTGATCACTAAAATTACCCAAACTATCAACTACAAAAGCATTAGCTGCCTGATAGCGTTTGGGAAGATATGTATCAAGCATTTCAATCCATACTCCTTCACTGGCATCCCCTTTAGCCCCGGGATGCTGGAAAGCTTTACGTGCAGTTCCCAGTCGAAGCTGAATGTCTTCATGTAACGATGCAAATAGTTGAGAAAGCGACCAATCTGACATAATGGATTCCTTTATTCATTAATATTTATACGCTGCATAAGCATGCATGGCCCATAATACTATTTATGGGCTTTTATCTGTTCTATATTACTGGCGGTCAATAAATGCGGGTGTTGGTGTCATTTTATTGACTACCTGTAGCGCAGAATGGACTGACACTGCATTATATGGGTAGGCCGCAAGAATTATTGATGGGATTAGCCGCTGCGTAATATCTGAGAAAGTAAATCCAGGAGAATTAGGGTCCCTTGGACCGGTTAACCTGACTAATTCTTCTACCGCCGTGGAATTTAACCCCAATCCCGTAAGTTTTGAATGCAGCAAATAGTGCCGTTGTTCATCATTTGGCCGGGAAAATGTTAAAATTTCAGCAGCACGACGCTGGACAGCTGGATCGAGAGCTTTCAACCGGTTAGTACACATAAGAACTGCCGCTGGTAGTTTCTGATTGGCGATCCGGTCTATTCCGCGAATAAAAGCGTTTACACCAGCACGATCCTCATGGTGCATCTGGGCATTTTCCCGGGACTGAGCCAATGCATCAGCTTCATCAATCAGCAGCAAAACCGCACCACGAGCTTTTCCATTCGTGTTTTTTAATTTATCTGCGGCCTCAATGGTGTAATCAAATGCAGCTGAAACCAGCTGAGTCATTTCGCCAACTCTACCTTGCCCTCGGGTAGCAAGGCTCAAAGGATACAACGTAATATCAATATCTTCCTGCCGGGCTACAGCATCACCAATGGTTTCCGCCAGCTCTGTTTTACCTGAGCCCACGTCCCCAGCCAATACAACTAAAGGTGGCCGTCTGAGTACTGTATCAACAGCCGCACGAGCATCTGGATGATATTTTTTGGCCCATTCCTGAATCCCATAAGGATTTACAAGCAAGCCTAATATTTTTGATAATCGATCTTTGTGCTCATCAAGACCAACTAAACGAGCCAGACGCTCCTGAGGCTCAAAGTCAGGGAAGTTAATACGCCGCTCAAACAATTCATCAAGTGATGGTTTTACGTTCATACAAAATTCCTTACGCTAGTGCGAGTGAGGGAGCGGCCACCGGCCGAGTAAGTCTTATCATTTTCGAGGTAGCCATTAATCCCTGGAGACTGGGCACCAACCCGTTTGAATGGTAGATCTTTCAAAGCAGTATCTTTTTCCGATTGAGTAGCATTCAGATATTTCGAGCTATAAGTCATAAAACTGTAGAAGGATGCACCCGATACATCTTTTCCTGGGCGGATTTTTCCGGGATCGTCATCTGTTCCTGAGCCAAGCAAGTCGCCTGCGGTATATCGAAGGGTCGGCTCGATCCAGTTATTATTTTTCTGAAAACCATAAGAGACCTCACCCAAATATCCAGCCTTAAGAAACACAACCAATTCTTCTTCGTATGCTTCAATGTCGGCATCACTGGGGTAACCATAAAAACGTTGCATGCGCCGCAAGTCAGTTGCAACTTTAGCAGCCATGTGACGAGCGTGGGTTACGCTGAAAGTTTGCGTCTCTGCTACCGTATAACTATAAGAAGACATAATGATTTCACCCCTGGAATGAAGAACCGAAAACTTTCTGCCAATAGGTTACGGTTAATTGCTTGGTTGGTGCATAGAATGCAGCATCAATAGCGTCACCGGCATCCATTGCGGCGTCAATGATGGCGTCCACATTAGACTGCGTATATAAACGAGCAACATTATTAACAGGATTAACGGGATCGATGATCTGCACTAAGTCTGACAACGTGCCTATTTTTGACGCAGGATAATTATCTTCGAAGACAATGCGTTCACGTAATTCGGTGCTCACCAGATAGGAAAAAAATGCCTGTAAAGCTTCCGGATAATTCGAGAAATCCACACCATTATCCAGTAATTTTGCAAGAATCAATTCAATCATGAACGATTTAAAGCGAAAATTCGGTCGCTCTTGCTTCATCAAACGAGCCCAATATTTCGCTAAACGAACAACCTGAGCAAAATGCTTCGGGGCAGCACGCTTGCGGGCTTTGATGAAATCAAGGTGCAGAGGAATACTGGTTTCAAGGAACGAGCCATCTTCCTGGCTTATCAAATGACCTCGCCAGTCAGGTAACCCCGAATACAATACAGGGACAATATCGACATCTAAGCCAGAGCCCCGGAAGGAAACCGTTACAGAGTATGTCTGGGGTTTAACCTGATCAGGGCTAAAATTAGGAAATGCTTTACGCAATCTATCAGCAAGATAGTCAAGCAACCCACGTAAATCCTGTGGTGCATCAGAGCCGCTGATATACACAGCCACATCAATATCGTTTAACGAGCGAAGAGCAGTTCCTTTAGCCAGACTACCTGATGGAATCATTCGCTTTAATGAAAAGTCAGGATGATCAGAAAGATACCCTTCCAGTTTGTTCTGTAATCGCTTGGCCTGTTCCCTGAAATCATCAGCCTTTACTTTTGGAAGATTTACCTTATCTTCGGCAAATCGCGCTATAGTTTTATGGTCGACATGTTCTGTTGACATCTCATCCTCACTAGAAGTCTTCACTCTATCCAAGCCGGACGACATGTCATGTTCATTTTCGTCGGCCACAAAGTTCGGTATAGCGAACTTTTTATAAGAATGAGTGCATTTTTCATACTTGTCAAACTTTTTGTTCGGAATAGTGGTACAATGATGAAAGAGTTAAATGAGGAGATGTAACAATGGCAACCCGTCTTGGCGAAAAACTTCGCGATTTGCGTAAACAGCGTGGATTAACACTGGAAAAACTCGCTGACATGGCTGGACTCAGTAAAAGCTATCTATGGGAACTGGAAAATCGCGAGTCTCAACGTCCTTCGGCAGAAAAGCTCACTGCCCTGGCAGATGCACTGGGAGTTGGGACTAGTTTCTTTTTAGAAGATGATCTTCGAGAACCGGAAGAAAGGCATCTTGATGATGCTTTCTTCCGGGGCTATAAAAACCTTGAACCTGAGGCTAAAGCACAGTTAAGAAAAATATTGGACACCTTTAAAAAGGACTTTTAGTTATGTCCGAAAAAGAGATATGGACGCCTCAAAAAGCAGCTATTCGGCTAACAAAAATTTGCGATACTTTCAGTGAGATTCACGGCACAGAACGATTTCCTGTTAACGTTGGTGAGTTGTCTCTGGGGGCAGCAGAGTTATTCCAATGGGCTGACCCTATAGTAAAAATAGAACCCGTTGACATCAAAGGATTTGATGGTGCATTAATTGCCAATGAAGCCCGAAGCCGCTGGATGTTACTTTACAATAACGGTTTAACATCCCCTGGTAGAATTCGATTCACTCAGGCACATGAACTGGGACATTACATACTTCATCGTCTAAATCGTGATGAGTTCAGATGTAGCAGTGATGATATGCTATCCTGGGAAGATAAAAATATTGAATCAGAAGCAGATTTATTTGCTTCTTACTTACTGATGCCATTCAATGACTTCCGGAAACAGTTGACGCCAGACGTTGATATTGAAGTATTACGCCAGTATGCGATTCGTTATGGGGTATCGCTGACAGCAGCTGCATTGAAATGGCTTGAATGTACTGAAGAAAATGCCGTATTCATTTTATCTCGTGACGGGTACATGAAATGGGCCTTTTCCAGCCCGGCGGCTCGCCGTAACGGAGCCTTCTTTCGCACACAACGCAATGTTGTATGTATTCCAGAAGGATCGCTTGCTGCAAACCAGAACGTTTCAATGGAAAGAGCAGGAATGAAGATCCCAGCATCAATTTGGTTCCCTCATGCAGATAAAGACGCTTCAGTTCGTGAAATGAAAATACAATCCGAGCAATATGAATATGTCATAACCCTTCTAATCCTTTCCCGAAAAACAACTGTATGGCCTCCTTTTCACGGGGAAAATGAGTAAAGATCTTTTTCATATAAAGTGGCATGCATGTTTAGCGCGCAAAAATAATTAGTTAAAAGTATCAATGCAACTCATTGATATTGTTAAACCTAATAAAAAATAATAGTTAACATGGATCCATAAGGGGAAAAAACTGACTACGGTATTTGTCACCCAAATCGAGCAGCATGAAGATACTGCCAAGGAGTCCCCGGGCAAATACTCCAGCCTGTTTACGGCGTGGGCCAGCAGCTGCGCCATGCGTTTCATGCAGGTTTTCTCAATACCAGCTGATGATCTCACAGTACGGAGCTACATATGCTGCTAGCTCATGTGAAAGTTCTCATCATTCAAAAAAAATCACAAAAAACTTGATCACTGTATAAAGCCAGCGTTTTGGTCTGGGCGATCCCCACACCAACAGTAAGATGGGTACGTTGTAGCACCGTTGCGCGAATTTCTCTGCCAAAGTCAGTCAGATCGCGACAATTACGCACACCTGTCAGATCGCAGAATGCCTCATCAATACTGTAAATCTCGACGCGGGGCGATAGTTCTTCCAGCGTCGACATCACCCGATTGCTCATGTCTGCGTAAAGCTCATAATTGCTGCTAAAGCAAACCACGCCACAGCGACGAAACAGATCTTTTTGTTTGAACCAGGGATCGCCCATTTTAACGCCAAGCGCCTTTGCCTCAGCGTTTCGGGCGATAACGCAACCGTCATTATTCGATAGCACAACCACCGGTTTACCCCATAAATCAGGGCGAAACACCGTCTCACAGCTGGCATAAAACGCGTTTACATCACAGAGGGCAAACATCAGCGCATCGCCTTAACGACGTGGATCACCACACCAAAGACATCCAGCGTATCTTCACTACTGATGGTAATGGGCGAGTACGCGCTGTTCATGGGAATAAGCTGTACCGTCGGGCGTAGTTGCAATTTTTTCACCGTAAACTCGCCGTCAACAGCAGCGATGACAATATCACCATGGCTGGCGGTAATAGCGCTATCGACAATCAGTAAATCACCGTCACTAATTCCACCATCAATCATAGAATCACCACTTGCTTTGACGAAGTAAGTCGCGCTGGGATGCTGGATCAACAGTTGATTCAGATCGATGCGCTGTTCAACGTAATCTGCGGCCGGTGAAGGAAAGGCACACTGAACAAGATCGCTAAATAGCGGAAAAGTCACAATTTCGCGGAGATCCGCAGGCTTGATAAACAACATAATAATCTGCCTGAAGTTATACTGTTTTTATATGGGTCTTCCCTTGTTGTGGTGGCTGAAGGCATGATAATGGTGTATTTAATCGCCAGAGGTCACCGCCATGGACGAAAAGTCCCTCTACGCTCATATTCTCAACCTGTCCGATCCGTGGCAGGTAAAGTCCCTTTCTCTCGATGAAAATGCCGGTTCTGTTACTGTCACTATTGAGATCGCTGAAAACACCCGGCTAGCCTGTCCGACCTGCGGTAAATCCTGTTCTGTTCACGATCACCGTCATCGTAAATGGCGCCATCTTGATACCTGCCAGTTCACCACTATTGTTGAAGCCGATGTTCCACGAATTATGTGTCCGGAGCATGGCTGCCTGACGTTGCCTGTTCCGTGGGCTGGCCCCGGAAGCCGGTATACGTTGCTATTCGAATCGTTCGTTCTCTCATGGCTGAAAATCAGCACCGTTGATGCTGTCAGGAAGCAACTTAAGCTCAGTTGGAATGCGGTTGACGGCATTATGACCCGGGCAGTTAAGCGAGGTCTTGCCCGGATAAAAAAGCCATTATCCGCCCGTCATATGAATGTGGATGAGGTCGCCTTTAAAAAAGGACATCGTTACATAACGGTGATCTCCGATCGCGATGGTCGGGCGCTGGCCTTAACGGATGATCGCGGCACAGAGAGTCTTGCCGGCTATCTTCGCACGCTCACTGATGGGCAGTTGCTGGCTATCAAAACGCTCTCAATGGACATGAACGCGGGCTATATAAGAGCAGCGCGTATCCACTTACCCAGTGCGGTTGAGAAAATCGCCTTTGACCGCTTCCATGTGGCGAAGCAACTGGGCGAGGTAGTTGATAAAACCCGTCAGAATGA
>OGWT01000497.1_pt1 | contig 31777 bp, 26 predicted proteins | sample 1576101 | NCBI WGS metagenome assembly OGWT01 (sample SAMEA3541481, study PRJEB24748) | human gut metagenome | biome: human gut; feature: human-associated habitat; material: faeces | place: China | collected 2012 | reverse complement strand
CGGCGCTGTTGGCCCACTTAAAGAATAAACTCAGCGGCGGCTGCGTGGACTTCGGGGGCCCGGATACCCTGTGGGAGGAGGCCGCCGTCTGCGACGAGGCAGCTCTTGAGCAATATCTGGAAATGGGAGAACTTCCGGAGGACATGATCTCCCGTCTGATCGGGGAACGAAAGCTGTTTCCCTGCTACTTCGGCTCCGCACTGAAGGTGGAGGGCGTGGATGAGCTGCTTGCCGGCGTGGAGCGGTATGCCCCCCAGCTGGACTATCCGGCAGAATTCGGCGCCAAGGTGTTCAAGATCACGCGGGACGCGCAGGGCGCCCGGCTGACCCACATGAAGATCACCGGCGGCGCGCTGCGGACCAAGGAATTGCTCACTGGCCGGGAGGGGGACACGGTCTGGCAGGAAAAGGCGGATCAGCTCCGGCTCTACTCCGGGGCGAAATTCCGCCCCGTGGACACGGCGGAGGCCGGGGACGTAGTGGCGGTGACGGGCCTGAGTCACACCTTCCCCGGACAGGGGTTGGGGATCGAGCCGGACTGGTCCGGGGCGGTCTTGCAGCCGGTCCTGACCTACCGGGTGGAGCTGGCGGACGGCATGGACCCCCACACGGCGCTGCAAAAGCTGCGGCAATTAGAGGAGTCAACTGAAATCGAAACATCTTTTAACGCTCCTTTTTCCGAATTATTATACTGAAAACTGACATTTTCTATCTGTATCATAATATCCTCCATTTGTAACAAAACCGCACTCTGCCAATATCATGACATCATGCGGTTTTATCTATATATTACATAAATAATCTTGAAATCATTGAAACAATCCATATTACATAAGGAATAAAGCAAATAAGTACTACAATATAGTCCTGAAAATGAAAACCAATCCGGCACACATTGGTCCGCTTTACATCACCGCCAAGTCCCCGTGTAATAGCTGCGGCATTGAGCTCCTCTCCAATTTTTGCGGAGCAGACCATAAGTGGAATCAGTCTGTACTCTATCATTTTATCAACATTTTTCCCGCCGAAGCGAATATCCCGCATACGCATCGCATCATTGATTGCCCGGAATTCATCCGCAATCGTTGGGAAAAAACGAAACATAACAGAAAGTGGTATGGTCAGCTTATCCGTAACATGCATCCTGCTCATAGCCGAAGAAAACTCACTTACTGTTGTTGTCTGCATCAGATAGGTTCCAGCCATGATTCCCGGCAGAAACCTTGTCATAATCCCGCAAAATGCAAGCAATATAAATCCAATAAAACCTGTCATATGAGGCAGCACAAACACTGTCAGCAAATAAAATACACTGTACAAAATGATGTATCCTGCTGCTCTTTTCCACTTACCTGCAAGTATAAAAAGCACGAACGGAAGCAGACAGAATAGTGGAAGGTACGCACCAAATAATTTATCTCCTGCTCCTCCCAGAACAAATATTGCCATTGTCATTAAAAGAAGCATTTTCGTTCTTGGATCAAATGTGACGTATGTATGTATCATTATGCAATTCCCGCTTTCTCAAAATGCTTTTTCAACAATGATTTTCCAAATACTCCTCCGATCCATCCACAAATCACGCATGCTGCAATAAGTAATGGGATCAGCCATGAGTTCGCAAAGATATCTGTCATTTTAGTGATATACTCCTGTCCAAAACTCTGACGCGTACTGAAATATGCCTCAATATTCATAAACATTGGAATAAAGTTTCCAAAGATGATCAGATTAAATACTCCACAACTTAATATATCTTTCTTACTGCTTTTATAATTTCCCGATTTTACAATAAGGTCTGTAATAACACCACATATAATTCCAAAAATAAACGGCCAGTATCCCATTCCTGTAATCCACAAAAACAATCCAACGATCATAGCATAAATAGTTATCATTCCAAATTTATCAACTTTTGTCAAAAAAAGCATATATGGAATACCGCCAAATATTGGGACAATCACACATAAAAGCGGCATCATGATCGGTATAAATCCCAGCATTGCAACTGCCGTCATAATCACACAGTAAATCGCTGCATAGATTCCAATATTGATCAAATCTTTTCCTTTTAATTTCTTTTTATTTTTCATTTTGAATGCTCCTTGTTTTTTATCTATATATTACTTTGTTTCTTAACGTGCCAGTTTCCAGCTGACTGCCTGCTCTCTTGCATCCACAAACCGCTTGTAAATTCCTTCCTGCTTCATCAGCTGCTCATGGGTTCCTTTCTGCACAATCTGCCCTTTCTCTACAACCACGATCTGATCTGCATGGCGTACCGTCTTTAGTCTGTGTGCGATCATAATGATCGTTTTTTCTTTCGTCAGTGCATCCACAGCCTCCACAAGTTCTTTCTCATTCTCAGGATCTACATTCGCAGTTGCCTCATCAAGAATAATGATCGGTGCATCCTTCATAATCGCCCTGGCAATGGAGATCCGTTGTTTTTCACCACCGGAAAGCGTGGCACCGCCCTCTCCGATCACGGTATTATATCCATTTGGAAGTTTGCTGATAAACTCGTGACAGCAGGCTTTCTTTGCTGCTTCCACCACTTCCTCATGACTTGCATCCTGACGCCCGAACTTAATATTATTCTCAATTGTATCTGCAAAAAGATAGACGGACTGAAAGACAAATGCAAAATTATTCATCAGGCTGTTCATGCTGTACTCTTTTACATTTACACCGCCAAGGGTCACTTCTCCGGAATCCACATCCCAGAATCTGGCAATCAGATTACAAAGTGTAGATTTACCTCCGCCAGACGGACCAACGATTGCTGTCGTTGTTTTTTCTGGGATAGAGAGTGATACACCATCAATAATCTTCCGCTTATCGTAGGAAAATGTAACATCTGAAAGTCTGATATCATAGTTTTCCGGCTGTATCTCTTTGCCGTCGATATCCATCGTATCCAGTTCCAGAATTTCATTTGCTTTGTCCACACATACACTTACCACATGTAAGAGGGATGAGTAATTTCCTGTACATTCCAGACTGGCATAAAGCATAAATGCTGAGATTGTCATACCAATGGCATAAACCGCACTCATAGTTCCATTGATATAAAAATATGCACTGCATGCCACAATTACGGCTCCTGTTATCTTCGTTATCACGCTTTGTAAAAAATGATACGGAACAAATACCATTTCCATCCTGGTATTGATTTTGGCACTCGCATCGTTTGCATCATTTAATCTCTTTGCCTGTTTTCCAAGCAGATTGTAGGATTTCACTTCTGAGATTCCCTGAAGATACTCCATGATCTGACTTACGAGTTCTGTATCACATACCACCTTTTGTTCCGAATCTTTTTTCCCTGCATTCTGCATCATAGAATTTACACCAAAGAAAATCAGGACTCCAGCTGCAGATATCAGTCCGATTCTCCAATCAAAAACAAGCAGCATAAGGATGATCATCAAAGTCTCTAAAATCCCCTGCGTTGTCAGCATAACCACCCTGGCCGCTATATCTCCTAGTGATTCCATCGTATTGGTTGTCACCGAAGATATCTCCCCAATACTGTTGGAATTAAAATATCCCATCGGAAGGTAACGCAGATGCTCTGCAATTTTGATTCTCGTAAAAGCACTTGCATTATAGCCACCTTCTGTCTGAAGTACCGTAGAACTTCTCTTACATATAACAGCAATCACAATCGCAATGACCATAATAGCTAAGGAACCTCCGATATATTTTCCTATCGGTTTTCCACCAAGCAAACCAATCAATATGTACATAATGGCTGGTATCTTCATTGCAGATGCAAGTGCTTCTACAAGCCCAATGACCATCGACAGTTTGAATTTGTTTCCATTTTCCCTCCCTGAAAATCGAAAGAATTTCGCCAGAATCTCAAACATATCATTCGCCCTCCTTTACGGTATCTTTTACTGAAATATGGGCATTCCACATTTCTTTATAAAGCGGGCATGACACCAGAAGCTGCTCATGCGTGCCATGTGCTGTCACGTTTCCATCATTTACCACAAAGATCTGGTCACTGTCCTTAACGGTAGAAAGCCTGTGTGCTATGACGATCAGTGTCTTTCCGTCCACCAGTTTTGCAATGGATTTTTGTAATATAGCTTCGTTTTCCGGATCGGTGTAGGCAGTTGCCTCATCTAAAATGACGATAGGTGCATCCTTTAGCATCGCCCGGGCAATCGAGATACGCTGTCTCTCTCCTCCCGACAGATGTCCACCGACACCGCCTACAACGGTATCAAATCCATTTTCTAACTGCATGATAAATTCATAACAGCCGCTCTTCTTTGTAACCTCAACCACCTGGTCATCCGTAGCGTTTGGATTTCCCTGTCTGATATTTTCACGAACTGTCTCATTAAACAGATAATTGTCCTGCGCGACATAGGCAATTTTCCGGTTGAAATCTGTAAGTGCCAGCCCTTTTACATCAACCCCACCGATTTTAATGCTGCCGGAATCCACATCCCATAAAGATGCGATTAGCTTTGCGATCGTTGACTTTCCGCTTCCGGAAGGCCCAACAATTGCATTTACAGTCCCTGCTTTAAGTTCCATATTTACTCCATGCAGGATTTCTTTGTCGTGATAGCCAAACCTTATATTTTCAAGAATGATGGAATTATCTTTTGGAACATCTTTACTTTTCTCCGGACGTTTTAACTCCGGCTGTTCTAAAATACCTGCTATCTCATCAACGATCACTCCGATTTTCCCAAGGTCATCTGTATAGGAGCCCACCGTGATCAGAGGCCCCACAATTCCCAGTGAGAGAATGATACAAATGACAAAATCAGATAACTCTAAGGTTTTATTCGATACATAATAGGCTCCAAAAGGCAATGCTGTAAGAAGTGTATACGGTGTCACCACCATCATCAATGCATGATAGACAGAACATCTTCTCATCCATGAAATGAAAGAGTCCGCATATTCCCTTGCCGCTTTTGTAAATTTAGCATAAGAGCTTTCTGTCTTTCCAAATGCCTTTATGACCTCTATTCCGTCAATATATTCTACCGCAGCATCATTCAGCTCCTTTGTGGTCTTAACCGTCCTTTCAAAACTTGGCTTATAATCCAGCATCATTCCAAAATATGAGAAAAGTCCAACAACAATTGGAACTAAAGACCAAAGTGCCAGCCGATAGTCTGTCAGGAAGAAATAAATCAGGATTACAACCGGTGCAAGCAGATTGGAGGTAAATTCTGGTACTATGTGAGCCAGAGTTGTCTCGATACTGTCAATTCTTTCCACCATGATATTTTTAAAAGTACCTGACGGTGTATCTTTCACATATCCAAGAGGTACCATGGCAAGCTTGTCGCAACACGCTTTTCTTATATTTGCAAGTACCACAAAAGTTGCTTTATGTGACAATGACGTTGAAAGTGAATGAAACAGTTCTGCGATCACAAACGACAGTGCGATCAGGACTGCTTTTATCAGATATTTTTCAAACTCCTTTTCACCGTTTAAAAACAGTTTCACCACATCCGCAATTATAAAGTACGGAAGAATCTTAAAAATAACATTTCCTATTGCGAGCAATACACTCCACACATAGGCACTTCTTTTTTGTCCAGCCCATGTCAGTATCCAGCTGACTGCTGACTTTTTCTTTTCTTTCACACATATTCACTCCTTGCTATAGTTTTAATTTTGTTAGTTATCTCTAACTCTTGTATAATAAAATAGGTGGCATGACGGCATCAGCCACCTGATATTATTTTCTTAAAATGTACCTTTCTGAATCGTAAGCCTAAAATTTAACGTTCCACAATCGCTCCCAGCCACCGGTATTGAATTCCCGAAGCTTGTGCACATTTCTCTTTGCAGTTTCCTTATCTATATCGTGCTCAATGATCTGAAATATAGATGAAAAAAATCCAGTATAGATCATATGCATGAGGCTTTCCCCGACAATCGGTATTTCAATTCCATCCTCCTTCATTTTCTTCACATATTCCAAACTGGATCTCATTTCCCTGTCTACCATATTGTGTATAAATGTCTCAAACTTTCCACTGTCTCCACATTTCAGCAATAATCGGAAATTATCATAATGCTCATAGATATAGTCAATCATCTGATCCATTCCGTCGCCGGATGTGTCCGACATATTACTGGTCTGTTCTTTGGCAGAAAGCTTTTCAAAATCCTCAACTACACGGTCGTAGATCTGATATATATGTTCTATATACGGATCTGTCAGTGCATCAAAAAGCGCCTCTTTTGTCGGATAGTATTTATAAAAGGCACCCGTTGTAAGTCCGGCATCCTTTACAATATTTCTTAAAGATGCCCCGGAAAAGCCATCTTTTAAAAAATGCTTTCTGGCTGTATTTAATATATTTTTCTCTGTATCTTCTGCTTTTGTCGACATCTTTTTCTTATTCTCCTGAACGTCTCTTCAAATATATAACAGTGTTATATAGTACTGTTATATTTTATCTCATTCTATTCATTTGTCAAGTATATTTTTTAGATTTTTCACAACTACTTTTCTACTATTTTTCTCACCACACAATGCATACGCATTCCTTTGCAGATTTCAAATTTTTCCACTTTTAATCCTGCTTTTTTTCAACACTTCGTGACCACTACTCTTCAGTTATTAACAACCATGTGACATTTATACTCTTAATACAATTTTGCACCTGCTGGGATTGCGTCATCTAACATTACCAGATTCAGTTTTTCTTCTCCATTTACATTGTGAATTGCAGAAAGAAGCATACCACATGAATCTATTCCCATCACAGAACGTGGTGGAAGATTTACGATTGCAAGTAAAGTTTTGTAAATCTAAGAAGTTTCTTACTCTTAGGTACTGCCTCACAATTTTTTACCTTTACAACACGGAAGTCTGACTTTGAGAATGTATCAAAATCAACCTGCTCCTCAAATAAAGACTCTATTTCAATACCTGTATTATTTTCAACAACTGCTGCCACTTCTTCTGTTACTACTTCATTGTTATCTATTTAATTGTAACTCCTTTGCATTAATTTCTCATCATAATATGTAATATCGGCTGGAACCGCATAATCATTCCTAAGTATAACATATATACCTGTTTCTTTTAGAAAGAATGTTTTTCTCAATCATACATAAATTTCGATTAACTCTTATATTTGTTTAGTCACTAAACAAATCTTAGTCCTCAATTCCAAACATAAGATACGCATAAATGTTTCCTCTATACTTGCTTGGAATTTCAAGTTGTTTATCAATTATGTCTTCAACTGTCTTGAAGCCATTTTGACGGAGATATTCCAATGTCGTTTTACGCACTTTTAATGTCTCTATGCTTTGTTTTTTTACCTCCGAAGGAACTTTATATACTATACGTTTTTCTGACATAATCTGTTCTCCTCACACATCTTCATTTATGTCTTACACATCCGTTCACAACTATTTTCATACTTCATGCTAATATCTCATCCAGCAAAGTTCTATATTTTTCATTCAAAGATGCTGTCATTAAATTATACCATACTTCTCTTGTGTATCTTCCGTTTTCTATACACCATATCTTATAATGAAGTTCGTTACTCTTAGTATGTAAATCGACAGGTATATCTGGTTCACATTCTGAATATTTCTTTATATATTCTGACATTTCATATTGATTTTTTGTACAGTCAATATGTGTAAAACAATCATCCTCTGGATAATACATACCGTGTAAAAAAGTAGTTATACAATACTTTCCCTTTGACGTTGTATCTCTGTATGGAAGTGTCTCCAATTCAATATGCCAAAATTCCTTTTTACTGTTATTATCGACTTTCCTCTTTACCACTAATAAAAGTTTATCTGCTGTGTTTTCATCTATATGAATTGTTATAGTTTTTGGATTTTTTAAAATAGAATCTTTAAAATGGAACTGTGGTCCCCTATACTTTTCAAGATTCAAAGTTGAATATGATATTGCCTGATTTATGGGCAAAGCCAATCGTTCATCTAGCCTTAATAAAATATTCCCATCTTTTATCTGCTCAGTGATTATTCTTGCAAACGCTGGCATTGTATCCCCAAACCGCATTGTATTTGTATTGGTTAATATACTGTACAGATAGGCTTTCCCTTCAAACACAAAATAATCTCGCTTAAATTCAACCCCATCAACCACCGTCAAATCATACTGGTTTGTTTTGTGTGCCAAAACTTGCCCTTCAACAAGATTCTTTATATCTATTCTCTTCTCACGGAATGTGTCTAAAATGTAACCCGTCAAAACAAAAGCATATAATTCACTTAAATCATTTACGGCTTCATTTTCTTCTCCTTTTGCTACTGGTATTATGAATGTATAAGCATAATAATGTATCCAATTATTAATATCATTATCCAGCATGTATTGAAGCATATCGACTGTGCTAATCCCTGATTCATTAAATTTATCAATAACTATACCTATTAAATTTTCTAAATACTTAGGGATCTCAAATTTTACAATGCGAGAAATTGCCATATAATGTAAATAATTCATCCGTATAGAAAAAATAAGATATTCAATTCTTTTATATTCAGCAGTTTCTGTAATATCTAATAAAAATTCATCTATTGTCTGATGATTGAACAATCTCTCCAATCACATCACACTCCTATTTCTCACATTTTCAAAACTCTCAATCCTGTTGAGAGTTTTTCACCTCTTCCTCTGCAATATCATATAACTCAGCTAGTTTTCTCTGCAGAATACTCTTATCAATCAACTTAGTTTTATATTCAGCAATCATTGTCTGCGATAAACTTCTACTCAAAGAATATTCAACGACATCCGTATCAGCATTTTTACAAAGAATCATTCCTACACTCGGATTTTCATGGGGTTTCTTAATATCTCTATCCAATGCCTCTAAATAAAAGTCCATTTTCCCCATATATTCAGGTTTAAAATCATCAATTTTTAGATCGATTGCAACTAAACACTGTAACTCTCTGTGAAAAAAAAGAAGATCTACATAGTAATCATTATTTCCCACTTGAACATGATATTCTTCATCCATGAAAATAAAATCTCTTCCAAATTCAAGAAGAAATTTTTTCATATTTTTCAAAATTGCTTTCTTTAAGTCATATTCTTTATATGGTTCTGGCAAATCAAGAAACTCTAACATATACATATCCCTAAGAACGCCTGTCATATCTTTACTTTCGATTGCAGATGGGGCTTTTCCATTAGATAAAAGCAACCTCTCATAATATCCACTATCAATCTGTCTCGCCAGTTCTTTTGCCTTATATTTTTCCTTTGACGCAAGTTTTAGATAAAATTCTTTTTCTTCATAGCTTTTTGTTTTAGAAATAATATGCAAATTATTAGACCACGTATTTTCTCTCAATAGCTTTGAGAGTTCTGGTTTATCCCTGTAAGTTTCATAAAACTGTTTCATTCTCCAAATATTTTGTGATGAATATCCTCTAATTCCGGGTTCTTTACTCAATATATATTCAGACAAAGCTTTCACAGTAGACTTGCCCCAACCATTTACATCAATTTGTTTTGAAACATATTCACCAATAGACCAATATAAATCAATAATTGTAGAATTAACCTGATACTCAGCTCTCTGTTTTGCCGAATGAATCATTCCAAGCACATCATCAAATATGCCTGTAATTTCAACTTTGCTCATACCTTGTTCTCCTTATTTTATTTTATGTGTCATAGTTTTACTCTTTTATTATCCCATTTTATACAGCTTATCAACCTCAGCTTCATATACCGCCTCAGTATGTGCATCAAACAGCACCCATTCCACCACATCAAAGCTGTCTGGATTATCCTGCAGACATCTATTAACTGTATGAACTGCAACTTTCGCTGCCAGCTCTACCGGAAAACTGTACACACCTGTCGATATAGATGGAAATGCGATTGTTCTGATTCCATTCTCCATTGCCAGCTTCATAGAATTAAAATAGCAGTTTGCAAGAAGTTCTTCCTCTTTATTCCTGCCACCATTCCATACTGGTCCAACAGTATGAATTACATAATCACATGGCAGATTATATGCCTTTGTGAGCTTTGCCTCTCCTGTCTCGCATCCATGAAGTGTTCTGCACTCGGCTAAAAGCTCCGGTCCTGCTGCACGATGAATGGCACCATCAACTCCACCACCTCCCAATAGAGAATTATTGGCTGCATTAACGATTGCCTGCACATCTGTAATTTTTGTTATATCACCTTTAACTGTCTTTATTATGTACATCAGTTCCATCCTTTCCAGATATCCGGCTGATAACCAAGTGTGGACTGCTTTCCATTCCTTACTACCGGAGTTTTAATTACTTGCGGATTCTCAAGCACTTTTTCCAGCTTTCTACGCTCCGCTTCGGTCGGTGCAGAACCGAAGTCCACTGGACTTCGTGCACCCTCATCAGCAGTATATTTAATGAGTGCAAGCAAATCTTTGTCTTTGCCATCCCAGTTGATTATATTATCCAAGCCACCATTGAACTGAGCAACAGAATTAAATTCTCCTTTGCTCAGTCTCGCCTTCCGGCTCGGTCGGTTCGTAGCATGTCGTCCACCGGACGACACTCACCCTTTTTCTTTCATATCAATAAACTGATACTTGATACCACGCTCCTTGAAAAAACGCTCCGCCTTCTTAGTATCATTACATTTCTTAGTCCCAAATATCTATATATTCATAATCAGTATTCCTTTACTATCTCTTCATCTATTCCGTACATAGCCTTAAAATGTTCGAGATCTGCCGGACTTTTTATCAGCATTACCTCTTCTATCTTACCTGTATGTATATCCTTAAAGCCTGCTACCTGCTCGCCATTACAAATGCTTGCTTTGATTACAGGCTTTTTGTTTTCCTTATCATATGACTGTTGAGTTTTTTTCTTCTTAAACAGTCCCATTTTGCTCACCTTCCTTCGCCTGTGCCATCAGCACAAGCTTCTCAAATGACTGTGCAAAACGCTTGTCATCTTCACTTGTCCGCTTCTTTGGGTCTCCGCTTCCGCTCCGGTTCGCGCAAAGCCGATGTCCACCGGACATCGTGCGCCCCTTAATATGATTCTTAGAAGAACCTCGTCTTGCTTTCTTATTAAGATGTCTTTCCATAAGCATCCGGTCAATATTCTCATCTGTGTACAACTTGCCGGATTGATGAATTGCATATACACCCTTGCCAAATGCCATAGCCGCTACACCATAATCCTGAGATACAACAATATCTCCCTTATGACAGATACTAATCAGCTTATAATCTACCGCATCAGCTCCAACGCCAACAACAATTACTTCACTGTAATCGGAATATAATACATGGTTCGTGTCACACAGCAATGTGGCTGGAATATTATATTTTTCAGCAATCGCCTGAACAATGTCCACTACAGGACATGCATCTGCATCTACAAATATCTGCATATCTTTCTCAAATCCATTTACCTTTAATTGTAATTTACTGGAGTTCTTACCTCGATGAGGTTTCCACTTGGATCATAAAATCTCACAAGCTTCTGTCCTCCTTCAAGTTTCGTCAGTTTATTAACATAATTCAAACAGAAATCATAGGATTCAAGTTTCTTGATGAAACCTTCCATATCATTTTCTTCAAAGTACAGTTCGGTCATATTGTTATGAGATGTTGTAGGTATTTGGGTACTGTCATACCATACATTAACATCCTGCAATACCAGTCCCTCGGACATTATTACATTACCTTCCTGTTTCAAAATGACCTGTAATCCAAATAAATCCTTATAGAATCTGACGGATTCTTCTATATCATCTACGATGATCAAAATGTTCTTTAATCTCATGCTTATCCATTTCTTTCTGTATCCATGTCATAATTACATCCACGAGATAATCCTGCTGCACCTGGCTTAATTTCCTGCCTGGCTGCATCTTGTGCCATTTCCTAATACACTCCCTACAGCATGTGGCAGTTGCGTGTTGTGCTATAAATACAGGATGTCCCTTCGTCGGTGTCTGTTTACCATCGTTGGAAATTACTGCCGGTGCTTCTCTCTTTGCAATAAAATCCTTTGCATGTTGCCGAATAGTATCCATTCCCTTTTCATTTATGTAATATATATCTTTCTGCTTCAAATGAAAACTGCTACGGAATTTGGAATTGCCCAGTCTCTCAAAAAGTTGCTTATACCATTCTTCTTTTGTCATTAGAATTTCACTACTTCCGACTCATGAGTAAATGATGAGAATGTAGCTGTTGCATTTTTAAAATAGAACACCTCTGTATTACCATCATCTGCAGAATACATCTTCTGTAATGAGGGATAAGCATCAAGCATAGACTGTCTTGCTTCCCTGCGGTCATCTTCTACCAGCTCACCAGCTACACGGAGCCACTCACCATTCTTAAAAGCACAGATTTCTACCTTCGGGTTAGTGTGAATCTGCTTTGAAACATCCTTAACCTTACCTGTCTGGATATACAACTTTCCCTCAAAAATATGGGCTGTTCCAAAAGGTCTTACTCTTGGTTGGTCGCCTTCTACTGTTGCTAAATAATATGTTTCTGCTTCTTTTAAAAATTTTTCTACTCGTTCCATTGATTAAATTCCTTTTTTCAATATTATTTTTGTTTCAATATTATTAATTGTTCATATTAGTTTCATCACCACTCTTCAACTTTGGAAAATTCACTTTATATATTAATATCTGTTACTATAAATTTCGGATTACCTTGATTATCGAACTGCAATTGAAGCTTTTGCTTTCTGAGTAATAACATATTGCTTATCAAAATTTGAAAAATATTATGCTCTAGTTCTGATACCACATCTTGCAATTGACCAAATGATTCAGTTAAAGCCTGAATAGCCACTAATCGATTCTTTTCAGGATAATTATCGATTCTTTTAAGCAAATCTTCAAAAGAACTATATATTTTTTCACAATTTGATTTTTTCGCAGACTTAACATAATCCGAGATATAAACAATAGCATTTCTGCTTATTGACATTAAGCAGCCATTATCCATTAATTTTGATAAGTATTCTATGAACTCTGTAACATCTGGTTTTAGCCATATCAAGAAATCTACAAGTGATATAACATTTAATTTTACTAAAGTGCTTTGATGAAGTAAACTAAATATTGCTTCCATAGAAACTAATGAAAATTCATCACAATTATTAACTATTGCAATTGCATCATAGTCGCAAATTCCAAAGAGTTCCTTACTATCAAAACTATCAAAAAAATCTCCACCTAAATCATTATTTGATTCTAGTACAGGAATAGACTTACAATATTTCTTTATATTTCCTGCCTCTTTAATCCAAAAAGCTTTTCCAGCATCTCCTGTTTCATTTATAAATACCTGTCCATTAAAAACTCCCATTGTTGCTACTGTATCCCTATCATATTCTCTTATAATATCTGCAACATCATTTTCAATCTCTTCACGGGTAGATGTTGTAATATATGAGCCAGCATCCTTAAGTTTTTCAGAAGAAACTCCTATTTTATACAGCATAATAAGTGCCGAGAATGATACTATATACTTTTTTCTTTCAACATATGGACACGAGATTTCTCTAACAAAAAAATCACTTGTAGTAAACAGCATATCAATAAACTTTAAATAATTACACCTGGTAAATCTTTTATAAGCATATAATGGAAGTGGAACATCATCAAGGTTACTATATTGTTCTAACCAATTATATTGTTTTTTTTCATCGGGGGAATATTTTATAATCTGCTCATTAAAAGCCTGTATATCCATCTTACCATTTTGAATTGGAACAAAAATTTCTTTAGCAACACCTGTTTCTTTCATTTTAGACATACAAACTCTAAAATAATAAAAATCTAATGGGGCAATCTTCTTTATCTGATAATCCACATCTTCAATTTTAATCCAATCGCCATTATGTTTTCTTATATAATCTAATCCTGCTGCTTCATCCATATAGATATGATAATCACCATTCCAATAACATGGAGATGACGGCAACAACCTTGATTCATATATACATAGACACTTCTTTTTTCCATCCTTAGAAACACAATATGCCACAGTATCAGCATCTATCCCCTTTACTATTCTTGTACTCTCAATTTTTGAAGATGAATGAAATTGTACATACTGACCAAATACTGGGTTGTACTCATTATCCTTGGACAATAGTATAGATTTTATAATTTCCACTTCAGCTTTTGTCCTGTTCCCATTGCGTATATAACACTCTGCAGCAAGTGAATGTAATCTAGATGTCCCTACTTTTTCAGCCGATAAAATCACCTCTTCTTTTACTTTTCTTTTATTTGCAAAAGATAATACGATAATTGAATCAATAACATACGCATCTTCTGGATTATCTTGAAACGCCTTATAATAGTATTTAATAGCCTCCAAATGTCTTCCTCTACCCTGTTCTATAACTCCACGATATTTCATAAGGCTTGAATCTGATTCACCAAACAATTCTGCTTTTCTAATATATATTTCAGCCTCACTATACATTTGATAATTAAGCAATCGCTCTATCAAAAGATATATAGAGGCTCTAAAGACAAATTGCATTTTTCCGTCTTGGCAAATTTCTACAAATTGTTTTTTTTCATTTTCAGAACCATTCTCATGTAATTTTTCATTCCAGTATTCATAGAATTTCTCATACACAGTTGAATACTTATCCAAATATTGTATACATTTTTCTTTATCTCCAACGGAACGCAATGCACCTAAAAACATAAAAAATAATGGTCCATCTTTTAACAGTAACTGTTCGTGTAATAAACAATAATTAATTAATTTGCTTTCATCACGCTGTTTGATAAAATAATTATTTAACAGCCAGTATGTTTGATTTGTATTACAGTAATCATATAATTCATCAATTTCAATTTCATCCTTTTCAATTCTTACCATATACACATAATCCGACAAAGGTTGTACATCTTTTAAATTATCAGGAATCAAATTCTCGACATCAAGATATTTTCCTGATGCTAACATTGCTTTTGCTTGTATACCAATATATAATACCCTTATAATTTGAACCAATCCCATATATAATGGTTCATCTTTTTTCAATTTCTCAGATAACAGAGATACTTCATTCAATGTCTTACAACAGTTTTTACTAACAAGAAGCGAATCAATATATTTATCTGAAATCAAAATTTGCGTAAACCATGTTTCAACTCCTTTTGCCAAATCTTTCATAACAGTTGACGTATTGAATATTTTTTGTTGATATATATACACAACAGCAATTTGCTTTACAAGCCATTCCTCTTCACAAACTAATTTTTTATTCAATTCAAAATTATGTATTTCTAACCCTGAACTGTTTGAAATTGAATCTGTAAATATACAACTAAAATCTCCTGATTCTATGCTATTAACAATAGTTTTCAATGAACCTCCTGTCACTAGCCTTGAAAGTTTTTCAACAGTCTTATTTTTATAAAAAACAATCGGCATCATTGCTCTAATAGCATTGTCTCTAATAGTAATATTTTCTATTTTTTCAAGAGTATCTAATATTTTATAATCCGCATCTATAATAAAAGTGTTTCTTATGCAATCATACAATTTTTTCAAATCAGATGATTTGTCTTTTATCGCCAAAGCCAAATCTTCAAACTCTTTTATTCTGCCTTCCCATATATCGGCTATCAGAATATTAGAAAGTAACTCAGCATTAGACTCTCCTATAGTATCTAGATTATTAATTACTTTTAATACTTCCTGTGATTGAGCCTGACTCTGATTCTTAATCCCCTCAAGCTGCTCTTTTAACTCCGCAATATCTCTAAGATGTATGGCTGTCACTCGTCTCTGCTCTATAGAAAGTTTTTGGTTATAATATTTTTTCACCTCCTCGTCTATAATATTCCACAAATCCTTTATAATACCCTCTTCTTTTGTAGAGAATGCTATTCCTTCTTTATTTGCAATTTCTCGTGCCTTTCTTATCCAACTGTCACGAAACACTATATCACTTTCATCAACTCTTACCACTACTGCCCTTTCAACAATTTTATTTAAGAAATCTGTACTTCTAATAAAATACTCAAATGCACTTGAATCTAAATAATAACATTCATTTTTGCTGCAAAAGTCAATGATAACTTGATTAAGTTTCTTAAGAAATCGATTATGTTTCCACTTCTTAATTACTCCCTCTTTTCCATCAAGTACTAGCTCACTTATGTAATTTTGAAGTATTGATACTATCCACCCCGCAACTATTGAACCCATCATTCCACTCCTAACGCCTTAAACACAGCATCTTCAGCGCTCTGATAGAACACTAAACTAAAACTACTCATAAGCTCAGCTGGAACTGTTCCAAAATCTACCGCTGATGTCTGTGGTAATAATACTTTCTTTGCACCGCTATCAAGACATACCTGCAAAATGCTTGCAAGATTATCCGTCTTCATAATTGTTCCACCTATACTAAAATCTCCTATAATAACCATTGAATTTTGAACTGGTCTTCCAAGACCAATAGAGCACAATGCTATAAGTGTAGGAAGTGCCAACTTATGTGTCATTCCTATGCCTTGAAGGTCCTGATAATTTATAACAAAGTCTTTATTTAAAACACCTAGAGAGCCGCTGATTCTATTGCCATTTGCCTTAAGGAAATTGAACGCTGTATCGACAGCTTCCTTGCACTCTCTATCTGTTCCAAGTCCAGTACGATCAAACTTACCATTACCAGGAAGCATCTGAGATTCAAGTCTGAATACACCAATCATATCTGATTTGCCATGTGATACTGTATAAACCTGACCTGGATTTAACATACCTTCTGGTATAAGCTTTCCGCCACCCTGCTCTGGTACTGAGACATAGTGTTCAAACATATCATCCATATCTATGTAAGAGAAATTAACATCATAAAATTCCATACCACCAAGCTTCTTCAGTTGCTCTTTGACACGCCTTCTCATTTCAAGTGCAATCTCTAATACCTCCGTTACATCTTCTTTTGAGAAATTCCCATCTGGATATAACAATTTCAAATAACCATCTACCATTTTACGAACAGCTATAGTATCACGCTGGTTTAAGTTCTTCCCAAGTCGGAAATACTTATCAATAAAATCACCAAATTGCTCTTTTCTTAGTTCACGAATGAAACCTGCGAGATAATCCGTGATAAAACCATAATCATCTGTAAAATGTTCTGGTCTAAATTTTGGTATCTCCCAGCCTGGATTGTAACAATGCATTCTATCAAGAAAAGCGGTATCTGTTCCCATTTCTGGTGGAAATGGATCAAATAGGCTTGAGGTCTTCAAAAGAACATCTACGCTCTGATTAATATTTCCAACAAATACCATTGAAGCCGATGCAACCTTTTCTTCCTTACCCCTTGCAAAAGAACCGGAAGCCATATAATCTTTCATAATCTGAATACCATCTTTGTCCTTAAATTTGATACCTGCAACCTCATCAAATGCAACAACATCCCACAGTCCTACCAATCCCATAGTCTTACGTCCCATGTTATAAAACAAATTAGCAACTGTAGTCTGACCTCCTGATACCAAAATACTATTTGGCGAAATTTCCTTATACAAATGTGACTTACCTGTACTACGGGGACCAAGTTCACAAAGATTAAAATTATTCTCAACAAGAGGAAGCATTCTCGTAAGAAGAAGCCACTTTTCTCTATACGAAAGTTCATCCGGCTCCATACCTGTAGAACGAAGTAAAATATCTATCCATTCATTCTTTGTAAACTCTTTTCTTCCTTGTTTTAGCTGAACCATATCTACATTAGGCATCTGGATTGGTGTAAGCTTAGTAATTGATACTGGCGATAAATCTTTTTGCTTGGATTTTTTTGATTTAAGTTCTGCACCATCTTTATCTACTATGCCAAAATCATCTGAACCATCAGCACCATATTCTAGCTGAACAATACACCAAATACCTCCACAAAGAAGTCTGTCATACTGCTCAGGATATTCCTCAGAAATAGGTATTCTTGTTAGTCCTAGATTCGAAAATGAAGCTTCATACATGTCCAGCTTCATATTAAGTTCAACCGTAATCATATCAATTACTGTATGCGCACCTTTCTGACGAAGCACGGATAGAACCTTCTGTGCCTCGTCTGGACGCACATAGTTATTAGACAAAATACTTTTTACTGTCTCAACTCCTCGATTTATTATTGCTTCATCATCCGAATTACAATACTGACCAAGTAAATATTCCAATACATAAATTGGTACATTTGCTCCCTCTTTAATATGCTTTGTCAGATCTTTACGAACGATTTTTCCATCGAAAGTCTGTCTCAGCTTTTTATTTAATTCTTCTCTATTACCATCTTTTGAAGTCTCAGCATCAACTACAATAGTATTTTTTGTGACTTCAACATCAGCTTTCCTGTTAAATACGTTCATAAAACTCATTTTAATATTTCTCCTTAACTAAAGAATCCAAAATCATCTGCAGCAAATGCAATATCAATCTGAAATTCTATTCTTTCTGGAAGTTCTGTACTATCTTCCTTTTCAATTACTAGGTAGTACAATTCTTTGCTATCATAAGCTTGTGATTTAAGGCTAAAGTTACATCTAAATGTACGTTCCTGAACATCATCACTTGTTTTATCAGCTATTATCTTCTGTACATCTGAAATTTTCTTACCAGTCACATCAATGAAATATGCGTTATAGTTACATTTTTCTCTATTCAAGCCAACCGCTTCTTTCTGATAAAAATTCAAAGAAAAAATCATATTACTAATCTTATGATTTGCAGAAAGAAGATTTACTTCTACTGGTTTCGTATCATATTTATCCTTGTTACGTTGATATTCCTTAGAACTATTACGAAGGTGCTTGTACTCAATAAGTGGCACACACATTTCTTGTAAACTAATACCACCATGCACAAAGTTCATGCCTGAGCCAGCACTTGTTTTTATTCTGATACTTCCTCTTGGTGCATAGCCTGCATATTCTGTTCTTCCTGAAAGAAGATTTACTGGAAGTAAAAAGTCTGGATCTTCACCCTTTGTTAAAATTGCAAAACGCCTGCCATACTCAATAATTCTATGTGCAAAATCAGATTTTTCAGTTTTTGCTTCTTCTGTCAGTGGGCTATATGTGTATAAAAATCCATGATCAGAAGTAATCATAATATTTACACCGCTAAAATCATTTACAATAATTTTTACGAGATTTTTAATTTCATCTATCGTCTCTGTACATGCATTAAAGACTTTTTCCTCTGATGTATGACTTGTCTCATCAATTGTATCGTGGTAGATATAAACAACTTCCTTACCCTTTACCAATTCAGAACGCTCACTTCTCTTCATTGTTACAAGATCAGTTGCTTTAAGAACAATGCTATTGGCATTCACTTGCTGCAACAATTTCTCGCGATATGTACTATCTGTTGACTGACCATCATTCAACACCTTAATCTGGTCATTCTTGAGTTCAATATCAATTTCTCTATGAGGAAGTAATGCTGCCATACCAAATTTAGTTATTGTCGGAAAGATACCTTGCATGCTAGACAGATTAACCTTACCCTGCATATCCCGGCTTATTTCCTCTGAAAGAGACACTGCAACTTCATATCTCATTGCATCAGAAATTATTACATAAACTCTATTTTCAGCATTCTTAATCTTATTGTCATAGAAATTCTCCTGCCTATCAATTCCTTCAATATAGCCATGTTTTTCTAACTCTGATGCAGCTTCTTCAGACCAGTTGTGTCCAAGTCCATCTAAATACCAGTTTGAATAAAGCCTTTCAACCTTATCACATACACCTGTGAATAAATCCTGCAGGTTTCCACCATATGATTTCTTGCTATTTTCATAACTCATATGAAATTGACGATAGTAGGTATCCATCTTATAGTATTCCTTAGTATAGGCATTCCAAATGTTCTTTGCGCCAACAATATGAAATCCAGCCGCATTCTCTTTATAAAACTCATTCATCTTAGCAAGTGCAACGATACCTGTATAATAATCCTTGTATTCTTCAAACCATACCATTGTCCTACGTATTTCTGCAATAACAAATATACTTTCAAGACTTATAATTTCGTTAGAAATATCAGTCATAATCTTAGATAAAATAATTCTATTTAAACATGGAAGTATTTCTGTATCAGCTAAAACATCCGCTGTCTGTTTGGAAAGTCTTTTTTTAAGATGCATCTCTTCTTCTACAATTTCAGCTATTGCAACATAAGAATCAGCATCATCACTATGAATCCATTCAGAAATAATATCACTACAATATGCCTGTAATTGTGGTATCTCAGTCATAAAATTTGATAATCCATCAAAAACACTATCCGGAAGAGTTCTGCTTCCAGCAGTTAAAATGATGTGTGCAGCTAGTTTCCCAAGACTATGATCCACGTCACTATATCCAGTTATCTTACAAACCATACTCCAAAACAAATCTGATGCATCATACTTCACAAGTTCCTGATATCGATAATTATCATCTGTATCTAAACCCGCCTTTAATACAGACTTGATGATGGAAATAGGAACTGTTCTTTTTGACTCTACAATAGAAGCCATTATTGCAAGTTGTATCTTCGTAGGTGAATCCAACGAATCTGCTAGTTTAACTACATCATCTCTTCTCGACTTTGCATTAAAAAATTTTCTATATTTCTTTACCTGATTACGCAATGCAACTGATGATGGTATTCCCATCTCATCCATCCATATTGCAATCAAATCTGCTCTAAACTCTTCACTATACAATTCAACATCTAGAAGCCAGTTATCTTCTAGCTTCTCATAATTCATAGAATTATATATTAAGAAGTTCTGCATAGGTTCATCTACCGCAATAGTCTTTTTAATCTGGAAATTATTAGTTTCAGTAAGATAAAGAACCTTCGCATTAAGTAGATTCAAATCTGCAATCTGATCTGCAAACTCACCTTCCTCGTCATACCATATAACAATTCTTCGTTTATAAAACTCCGAAAATGATTCATTGAAACGCTTATTTAATTCCTGATTAATTGTTTGTAAATCCATGTAATCAATCCTTTACTTTATTTTCGCAAGCACATCTTTGAAGATTTCATAATTCTTTTTTACACCATCATCAAGATCTATGCTTATCATTTGGTCCGCTAAATGATGAATTTTTTCTTCAAAAACATGAATTTCATCATTCTGAGCCTTGAGCATATTTAATTTCTTAGTAAACTTTACCCTTTCAGAACCCGATACACCTTCTAAACGATTTGTCATCTCTTCAATAGCAGTTCTATAACGTGCCTGTTGTTCATGCACATAATCTGTTCGTATACGTGCGATAGTATCTGGCTGATAACGATGCATATAAATCAGACACTTAAAACTATTCTTCTTTCCAGAATCAAAAAGCCAGTATATTGGTCTTTTCTGATACATCTTCAAATGATCAGCATAGAAATCACTTATGAAGTAGTTACGTATTACTTCACGTGCTGAGCCTTTTCCACCAAGAGCATACGCAATAAACTGAAGGTTCTCTTCCAAGGTTTCTTTTCCATAAACAACTTCTACAAACTGAATGAACCTACCTACAATATCATCCTCAAAATACTCATCATCGCAGATAGGAATAATTGCATCGTCGTCCGGCTTGAATGTAGTGTATTTTGAAGAATCCCAATCGCCACCAGCAAATGCTATGCCAGGTGTATCCAATGAATAACGTCCAAACATACATCCCACTGCATAAGAAATGAAACTTATAATATCTCGCTGCAAATCAGCCTTTCGGACTGCAACATCTTTGTCTTCAACTTCTGCTGCCACTTCTCCTTGTAACCCATAAATATCAATGAAAATGCGATTCAATTTTTCCTCATTTTTCTTCAGATTTTGAAAACGAAGATAACATTCATTGCTCCAATTTGTAAAAGCCTCTTTTATATAATTCATATCAACAATATGATGATTTGCGTCCGACTCACGCTCTACTCTAGAAAATGATACAAGCCTTACAAGTGGATGTGACTCAAAATCCCATGATGTTTCAAAAGAGTCCCAATCATCTTTAGATAATCGTATTGCTTCTTTAACATATTCAGTTATTTCATTTAGCTTGTATTCTAGAATAAATGGTAATTTTCCAACATTATTAACCTCATAATTCATAGTCATGCTCAAACATGAAAGCAAATACATAGCAACTTTCGAGTTCAGAATGCCAAGCAAAGGATATATATTCTTCTGTGATATATTACATATACCTGATCCACCGCTCCCAAATAAAGATTTATCCATTATTCTACAAGAAAATAATGAACTGCTAATTGCTGTAAATGTTAATCCTGGTTTAAAAATATATTCTAAATTGTAATTATGCGATCTTATTCTTCCCGTTTTTTCATCTTTAAAATTCTGTATTTCAAATCCATCATTCTGCCAATTTACGACATACTCAATATTACCATACCATTTACGATAACTGCCACCTTTACTATATGGAAACCATTTTAGTCCACTTTCTTTCGCCTCATCTCTATTTGTATAATCAAGACCAAGATTATCTATTGAAACCTCATACCACAAACGCATAAATCGATCATTGTTAGCCGTTGCCATTCCTATTCTAGTCTCTGAGATATCCTCAATTCTAATTTTATACTCAAAGTCTTCGATAGCATTTTCACTCGCCCAAAAGGCTATTGGTATTCCTGATATTCGCGAAAAGTTTTCGACAGTATTGTTATAGCAGTAATGACTTTCTATATTTTTAATAGCCATTAATACTTTTTCCTTTTGTATGTCCATTCCGCCTTTGAATTCAGATAGTTTAAAATAAACTCCTCTTTCTTTTTCTTTGCCATTTCTCATAACAAATGCACATATTGGCACAGTTGCTTCCTCATATGCAGAATATTCCATCTGTATTAGCGTAGATATTGCCTTATTTAAAATAATGTACTTTCTCAATTTTTCATATGTATTTATAAACATCCAAACGAAAGGTGTCATAAATCCAACATATCCACCAGTAATACAGAAATTAAAATTGCGATACATAAAAATGCTAAACAAATCCCCTGCATAATCCTTAAAATTAGAATTAACAAATTTTTTTAATTCTGCATCATACTTATTCAAATATGGAGGATTAGTAGCTACAACCGCATACTTCTTACTCATTAAATAAGCAGAGCTGATAATCGATTTAAACACACCTAAAAGATATGTATTATACATACTTATCTCTTCTTTCACCTGTACAAATCTCTTATTAATTCTTTCAAAATCTACCTCTGGCATCTGAAGGATAGAACCATATTCCTTAGCATCCTTTAAGGTATGCAGTAAAGCATCCACATCTTTTTTAAGAACAGAATCGTTGGCACAGAAATACTCAACACTAGCTTTGTCTGCATTATTACTTTCAGCAATTTCGTATATCTGAGGCTGGATACCTCTTGTAAAGAATCTTCTATCATACTGACGTGCTTTCATCATAACAGCAAAATATGCAAGCTGTGTTGCTCGACCATCAATATCAAGTCCATATATATTATTCTTTACTATTTCACTTGTAGCATCCCTCTCAGAAAAACCATACTCTATGTATATCTTCATAAGCACTTCAAAAGCATATACAAGAAAATGTCCTGAACCTACACATGGGTCAAATACAGTTACATCTTGCGGAGTAATCTTTTCATCAACATACTTAATCATACCATCTTTTGGAGTAACGAAATAAATCAGTTCTTTTGCAAGATGACTTTCAGGATTTCTTTCTATCCAATATCTTCCTACAGAATTATCAATCAAATATCTTACAACCCAATCTGTAGTAAAAAGTTGTGTTGCTGCTGGTACCTCTTCCTTTTTAACGACCTTTCCATGAAGCGGATCTACAACTTTTTCATGTCTTGCTGAAATGTAATACTGATACATCCAACCAATAATTTCAATCTGTCCATTGTCGGTATTAACATCGAAATTATCTTCTGGAATATCGTCTACCAGTTTTTCAATAACACTTCCTTCTCTGAGCAAATAGTCCGGGAGCAGTAATTCAGTATAATCTTCCAATTTTGAAAACATCTTTGGTAGGATATCATTTAATGCATTACACTGCACTTTCAGAAGGTACTTAAAAAGTTCATCATCCTTAGATGCTGCCTTTAGTTCCATTACATATTCCATATCAAGACCTTCTATTTCAAGATGAATAGCTTCTGTCATAATTTGAGGCTTAAAATTACCATTTTCATCAGAAAATACTCTTACATGGCTTGGAAGATACCCATTTACTTCCATAAAACGTATAGCAATAAATCGGTTAAACCATGTGTAAGCAACTTTCTCTATTACTTGAGCATAACCATCTTCTTTAATCTTTTTTATCAATGCTCTACGTTGCTTTTTTCTTGTATCAGACAGTACTTTTCCATTAATGCAATCAAGTTTCTCATCCATTTCCTGTCCATCAACAATTTCATTTTCAACTGCCTTAGCTGTAACTTTTTCAATCAGCTCTTCTCTAGCCCATACGGCATATTTTTTAATGGCATTCTTATCCATGCTACCTCTCCTTAATTTATCTGAATTCCATCATTACCTTTCAAATAATGTTTCATCTGCTCACGAATATTTTCAACATAATCGTCAATATCATCTTCTGATCTAAGCACCCTTGCTGGAAACATTTGCTGCCTTGCAATTTTCCTTATAAATTCCTTCTTTGCAGGCTGTTTTCCCTCATCAATTTCTGTTGATTTAACAGTTAAAGTTACCTTGGATTTCATAGCAGATTCAATTGCCATAGTAGCCTGATCTTTATAATTCCACATTGGAACTGATAAGCCATCAAGAAGTGCAAGACTCTTCTCGGCTGCAATCTGTTCTTTCTTCTGGCTAAAGAATTTATCTGCTCGTTCAGAAATAATCTTTGTCTCTTCATTTACCTTTGCATTCTCATGAATTGCCTCTAAGCAAGAACGTACAACCTCATATAAGTTCTCTCTTTTCTCTTCAAGCATTGCATCATGTGATTTTTCCACAATTAACTTCAGCTCGTTAAGTTCTGGAATACGCTTATAGTCATACTCTTTTCCTTCTATTATATGAGTAATAAGTCTCATCTGATTAAGAGCATGTTCAGCCTCTGGATCATGACTAATATAATCCAAATCATTCTTTAGTCCATCGACAAAACTAGCTGCGTTATCAAATATAGAAACTTGTGTCTTAAAGAAACTCTCTACATCCTTAAGATGATCCTGCATATCATAAAGCATATTTTCACTCGAAACAATCTTATCAATAAGTGCAATATTATCACTCTTCTGTGACAAAACATCACTTACTACCCTTATAGCATTGCGTACTGTTGGATAATCAGGATATTTATGATCATTGTATTTTTCACTTAACTTATTGTAATGCTCTTCCAATTTTTCAAATTCTTCAATTATAAATGCAATCAAACCATCTTCATCAGCCGGAACATCCATAACATCAAGGAAATCTCTGAGAAATTCCCTAGCTTCCTTTACCTTGAACGGGCTTACTACATGACGTTTAGTAATCTCTGTCTTTCCAACTTCACTCTTCTTACGAAGCATGTCTGGAAGTCTTGAATCACTTGGTTGGATTGTCATTCCACTATATTTAATAGTTACTTTCTGTTCATAAATAAGGAGTGCAACTACAGCTGCAATGTCAATTTCCCTCCATCCACTAGGAATGCCTTGATATCTTGTTTGAATATCTGACATCTTAGTTGTGATGTGTTTCATATCCTGCATTTCAAGATACTCTTCAATCTTCTGTGCTGCACCACCATTTGGATGTGTACCAACAATATATTTATCTTTACCAGTAAGAATATCCACAATATCCGAATCATTGTTTGCATTTGCTCCAATGAGTTCAAGGTCGTAATATACATGAGTCACAAGATATTCAAGTGCTTGATCCAATTTATCCTTTGCATCTCCACCTTTTATATCAATATGTTCTCCATCTACATAGAACTCTGCTGTCTCGATTGCTTTCTTTATTGCATCAATGGCTTCGTTCTCATACTTTGTAGCTTCATCTTGCTGATTACTAATAATAACTTGTACTGACTTAGGAAGCTGAGCCACATTTCTTGTTTTTACATATTTCCTGATCTTAAGAGCATTTTCAATAAGTTCATAGTACTTGCCATCCCCAAGAACAACGATTGCTTGTCCCTTGGAATTTGTCTGTAATCTAAGCTCATTCTTCTCTGTATCATCTGTTGCAATAGAATAAATCTGTAACTTCATTCCTCCTGTAACAGAACCATTTGCTTGACCATCCACATACTGATCATATGGAAAGTCATAAATCTTATAGCGATACTTTTTCTTTTCGTAAATATTTCCAAATACTAAGTGACCAATCCTTTCTATAATCTGTGCTGTATCTACTGTAGTATCTTTAATTTCCCTTGCAATATCCTGTTCTTCATCAGTGAGGAAATTATAAGTGTTTCCAGTTCTTCCAATGTAGTTCTGGCTAAGAAGTCTATCTAATGAATTACGAACCTGCTCACGCATTTGAATCTTATCCATATTGATGTTATCAGCCATAAGGATAACGATTGAATCCAATGTTGACTTCACATCGTTATCCAAATAACGAACTAAATAGAGAAGTTTTAATACATCTACATCCTGTGGCTTAATTCCTCTATCTTCATCAGCTGCAGTCTGGCATCTTTCAATTACACGGCGAATAGCACCATCCAAGAATGTATGAACAGTGTCATAAAAAAGATAGAATGGCGCAATGCTATGCTCATCTTTGTTTTCAATTTTTTGTGCTGCTTCCTGGAATCCTGAAAGCATAGATCTCTCTCCACCAGATAAGTGTTTACCAGCATTACCATGCTTACGGATTTCAGAGAATACCTTCTGCATTAGAATAAACTGATATGGAACAAACGGGAAATTCTTTGAAAAATCCTGTGCTGTCTCATATCCTCTAATGTCTAAAAGTGCATCGTCTTTATTAAACTTAAGCAAATTTCTAAGTACAGATTCACTTGTTTCAAAAACTTCTTTAAGTCTCTTATCAGCTTCATCAGTCTTAGACAAAATTCTCGTCTGAATAACTTCGTCTGCTGATGCAGAAGATAAAGAAAGTCTCGTCTTAAATCTTGCCTGAATACGTGAGAACTCATCCTGACGAGTCTTAATGATTTCATCAAGGGCTTCCTGTCCGGTGCAAACAACCCATACCTTTCCTTCGCACTCACTACCAATCTTTTCTACTATCGACTGTAAATTGATAAGGTGATCTGTGTTACTTCCTATATACTGTCCAACCTCATCTATCATAAACAACAAACGAAAATTGTCTGCCTTAGTATTTACATAATCTTTAATTTCAGATACAAGCTGTGCAATACTCATTTCCACTGTCTCTGTTCCGTTGAACCAGTTACGAGATGATTCTTCACTCATACCAAGAACCTGCTGTAAAGTTTCAACAATATCGTCTTCGAAGAATGCAAATGCATCGCGTGTTTCGAGCCAAGATTGACCATTTTTCTCTTCAAATACTTTCCTAAACTCCTCAGTTTTTCCCTGCTTATCTATAAACTGCTCAAGTTTCGCAACTTTTAAATCTTCTCCATAAAATCCCAAGTAATTGTAAAACATCTTTGCAAATACTCTAAGAACTGCAGTTGCATCCTTATTGATAGAACCTTCTATATCAATATTAAAGAGGATTGTATCTGTCTCACCTTTTGTTGCACGATCAATAAGCATAAAAGTTGCTGGATCATCCTCAAACTTAGAACGAAATCTCTCAACAGTCTTTACTCCATCAACCTCTTTATTCTCTAAAATGTAAGAAAGTATCTTTAAAAAATGAGATTTACCACTTCCAAAGAAACCTGAAATCCATACACCTATATCAGCTGTCTTTTCATTAAATGCATCTCCATAATTGTTAAAAAAAGAAATAAAATGCTTTTTTAATTCTTTAGTAATGACATACTCATTTAATTCTTGTACCAATACTTCATTGGCATTTTGGTCTACTTTTACAACTCCATTAATTTTTCTATCTATATCGTCCTTAAACATCTGCTGTATCTTCATTTAATATCACCCTCCACATTAAATTGCGTTAAATGCTCTATAATATCCGTTAGGCTCTAGCTTATCAAATAGCCTAAGTTGTCTTCCATTGAAACTGCCAGGATACATAACCAAGATAGGTATATTGGGAACCTCTGGCTGAATAGCTTCAAGCAAAGCATGTACTCTTGCAAATGGAAAAACTTCTCCCACTCCGGTAATAAGTAACACATCACGTTCTCTCTGTTCCTCTGGTTTTATCTTTTCTACAAAAGCTTTATTATTTGCAAATCTGAGAATCTGATTTTTCAAATATTCCTTTCCTTTTTTCTCTTCCATAGATGGAGCAGCCTTAGTAATACGCTTCTCATCACAGATTTCTAAAAATACTTTATATAGATTTTTCTCTATTATGTGACAATTTAAATCCTGATCAGTTACAATCTGTTCCGTGAAATATCTTACCGCCATCTCATCCTTCGGATCATAACAAAATATATGAATATTAACTTCATTACTGAGCCCATTTCCCTTAAGGAAATCTTCTTCTTGAATTCTTACTTTTAATTTATCCAAGCGTTCTAAAATATCGCTCATTTTCATTCTCCTAAACTATTTAATAAAAACAATTAAATGCTGACAAAGCAATCTCATTGCCATCTGCTCGTATTGCATTATCAACTTCTGAACAAATCATAATCGGATTAAGTTTTGTTGCTCTTGGGCTGTCAATGTATTCATTCTCAATTAGAATTCTATTGAGCACCTGCTTAATCTTATTTATGGTTGAATCACTCCATGAAGCAACCTCATCATCCTGTTCTTGCAACCTCATAAAAAAAACATTTAACTCCATCTTTCCATAAGATAAATCCTGTTCTCTGAATTTTGCACCAATTACAGTAATCATAAAATCCCATACAAGACGATATTGCTTCATCATTGCATAAAGACACATCTGCTTTCCTACTTCCATTGGACTATGTGCTATCACTTTTATCAATTCATCATCCTCAAGACATCTTAGTCTCTTAAGGCATCCTGTTACAGTCCTTTTCAAACTTTTTTCTGTAGGAAACTGAAAAAGATTTTCATCTATGATTCTCGAAGTAATCTCTTCATCACTGAGGCTTTCATCTGACATTAGTCTTGCAACAATTCTAGTTTCATAGAACAAAAACTGTTCTCTTGTAATTGCGCCACTTCCTCTATAATTACCCAAGATCATCACCTACTTTTTCTTTTTTCTCGTAATGAATCAAATCACCAAAATCACAATTAAGCTTGTCACAGATTTTTTCCAAAACCAACATTGATACCGGCTCTCCTTTACTCATTTTGGCTATCGTACCACTGCTGAGCTTTACCTCATTCATCAAATCTGTTTTATTCATGTTGTTATCAATTAATAATTTCCACAATCCGTTATAAGAAATACTCATCCTAAATACCTTTCTACAAAAGCAAGTTTTGGTGCTCTTAGCTCCTTATATGTTATGTATACAAATTATACTACATTCTTAAAGAATTAGCAATTAGAATGTCAAGAAAATCTTCGAGTTTATGAAGATTATGTTCATTTATTTTAGATATAAAAAAGGACGCAGGATATTACTCAATGTCATTTAGATAAGGATTATACAAAGAACAGTGTATATAGAGATATGTACCCAATGTCATTTAGATAATGATTGCTTTATAGTCAGAAATTCTTATACAGCGGATAAACATTTTGTTTATCTGCTGTATTTCTATCTTATAACACTTTTAACATAATAAATTTGCACAACAAACAGACAGATGCTTTCATCTGCCTTAAAAATGGTATATACTAATATTTGTTTAAGCTGCTCTATATAGAAAGCTTATCGCCGACTGGGGCTTGACTTTGCGAGGGTCTGTTCTCCCAGGACGTATAGGAAGAAGTTCATGTCCGATTAGATATTCTACATCGGGTGGAACTTTTTCTTTTTTAATTGATAGAAAGTAACAGCAAATCCGAATCGCTCGGGTATAGTTGAGCTGATATGTATGTTTGCAGCCTTTTTTCTCATTTATAACAACATTAGTTGCTATAATTTCACAGAAATTATACAGAGTCATTCTTGACCATATTTCCTGCATAATATATTCTGGTTTCTTTGAGTGAAAACGCGTTAGTCCTAAGACATATTTCAATTCTCGAAAAGAGGTTTCTATTCCCCAACATTTTGCATATAACCGTTTGATTTCATCAGAATTGTTTGAAAATAGGTTGTTTCATCTTGGGGATTGTGTGCAATGCACAAATCAGAGCCATCACATGCAATCAGTCTAAGACCATTATATGTAACATTATCCGTAAAAGACTTTGTGAATTCTTGAAATAAAAATTCAAATGCTTCAGGCAATATCTGTGCTCTACGCTGATTGAATGAAGAATTGGATGGTGTAGTATTATCAAATTCAAAATATTCCAACAGTTCATCTCTTAATGCTTTGCCTTCCATTGTAAGCATGAACTTCACTGCTTTCATAGGTGCAAGCACCGCCTTTGTAATTGGATGTTTCTGCTCTTTCTGTGAATAATCTACCTCCTGTTTGTCATCAAAAGTACGGAATGCATTAGCTGCTGTCTGACTAGCTTCACGAAATCCTTTTGCAAGAAGTGCTGTCTTTGCTATATCCTTATATATGCAAGCATTTCCAAATAACTTGCATTTCTCGGATTAACACCATTTATCTGTACATTTGTATCTGTGTAATTTCCTTCTTTATCCCAATATCTGACTCTGTATTCCGGTTTTGCTGGATCAAATGCATCTGCTTTATATACAGATGCACTACTGTCATTCGGAATCTATTCTATTGCCTTTGCACATTTTACTTCATATATGTATCCTGTTACAATTGGTCTTCCAACAGATGTTGTAGAAGCTGCACTGCATTCCATCATATGTCGTATAAATATTTTTTCCATATCCAGCTACCTGAACACTAACATACACATATCCATTGCATTTTTTTGCTATTTTATCTTCCCTTTATAGTAACAGCCGAATTATTGTTCGCCTCAAAGGGATATTGTCAAGTATGTATGTACGAATTTTCAGTTAATAAACCTATAATTAAATTTTCACTTTGAGTTTTTCTAATTTTTCCAGAAAAGCAACATAAAACTCTCTTTCTTTCATACAAGCTTGCTGAACTTCGATACTTTTCGGAACATATTCTCGTGGATGATCTAAATCGTAAAGAGCCTGACTCGTTGCCTGAATTGCAGAATCTATTGTATTTCCCAAAATATCGATATTATCCACATCTCCCTCACCCTTCATCTGCTTATTCAGCCTTTGTACCATCATCTGCGATATATGGCTCAACATTCCATTTTTCTTTATTCCCATACCATTCGCATTTACTTCCTTCGCAGCTTCCATCCATGCGTCCTTTACCTCCTGCGGAGCATTCGGACCAATCATATCAAATGCTTTTTCGTCAAAATCTACATCTGCCATATATGGATTTATACTCTCATTTTCCTGTTTGGCACGTTCTGTGTTAAATAGAGGAATATCATTCTGTCTGCGCCTGTTTTCATATGACACACCATTCATAGAATAGTTAGAACTAATCTGCATATATCAATACTCCTCTTTACTTGAATTGCATTATTATCATTAGGCTTTCGCTTCAAAAACTGGTCTTTTCTCCAG